>Ga0307436_1000418_pt1 | contig 19976 bp, 19 predicted proteins | sample SalMarWE160440MG_FD_202513 | JGI IMG/M metagenome (GOLD analysis project Ga0307436, IMG submission 202513) | Salt marsh sediment microbial communities from the Plum Island Ecosystem LTER, Massachusetts, United States - WE1604-40 | ecosystem: Environmental > Aquatic > Marine > Intertidal zone >...
CATGGCCGGCGCCCTCGGTTTGGCACTTGCCGGCCCGCGCCGCTACGGCGAGGTGCTCGCCAACGATCCCTGGATCGGCAGCGGCCGCGCGCGGGCGACCGAACAGGACATCCGCCGCAGCCTGTTTCTCTACGTCGTCGCCTGCGCCGTGACGCTGGCGATCGTCGCCGCGATTGCCGGCGCGGAAACCTGGTTCTGATCGTTTCGGCCGCGGTTCAGCGCGCACGGGCGATCTCCAGCATCTTGTCCAGATCGAGATGGGCTTCGAGATGATCCGCCAGGCCGTCCAGCACGCGCTCGACCATCGCCTCGAAAGCGGGGCCTTCCGCGCGCGCCGCGTTTTTCACGGCGGATAAGAAGCGCGCGCGGAACTTATCGCTTGTGAAGAGCCCGTGAACATAGGTGCCGCGAATGCGCCCGGATTCGGACACCGCGCCGTCGGGACGCGCATCCGCGCCAATCTGAAACATGGGGCGGGCGCAATCGGGCCCGCGCGTTTCGCCCATGTGAATCTCATAGCCGCGCACGGGCATCCCCGACTCGCGATCCGTGCCCACCGCCTCGCGCAATTCCTTGCGCGGCTTCAGCGCCGTCTCGACTTGCAGAAGCCCGAGCCCGGCCACGTCGCGCGTCGGTCCTTCGATGCCGTCCACATCCGTGATCTTTGTTCCGAGCATCTGGTAACCGCCGCAAATCCCCAGCACGTGCCCGCCCCGGCGGGCGATGGCCGCGATGTCGATGTCCCAGCCTTGGGCGCGCAAGTAATCGAGATCGGCCAATGTCGCTTTCGAACCCGGAAGGACGACGAGATCGGCGTCGAGCGGGATCGGCCGCCCGGCCTCGATCATGTCGATCATGACGTCGGGCTCGGCGGCCAACGGGTCGAGATCGTCGAAATTGGCGATGCGCGGCAGCCGCGGTACGGCGATGCGGACGGAACGCGCCGTGCCCGCGGCGGATTTGATGCGCCAGGGTGCGGAATCGAGCACGACGCCGTCTTCGGCGGGCAGACGCTTTGCTTCGGCGTAATGGGGCACGATGCCGAAGCAATCGAGGCCGGTGCGCGCATGGATTTCCGAAAGCGCGGGATGAAACAGAGATGCATCGCCGCGGAATTTGTTGACGACATAGCCCTTGATGCGCGCGCGCTCGTCCCTCGCCAGTAGATTGTGAGTACCGACGAGACAGGCGATCACGCCGCCGCGCTCGATGTCGCCGACAAGCGCCACGGGCACGTCCGCCGCGGTTGCGAATCCCATATTGGCGATGTCGGAGCAGCGGAGGTTGATTTCGGCGGGGCTTCCGGCGCCTTCGACCAAAATCAAATCGGCGTCCGCGCCGATCCGTGCGAAGCTTTCCAGCACTTTCGGCAGCAGTTGCGGCTTCAAGTCCCGGTAATCCCGGGCGCTCGCCGTCGCCCACAGCTGCCCTTGCACGATCACCTGGGCGCCGTTTTCCGATTGCGGCTTCAGGAGCACCGGATTCATGTCCACGCAGGGCGCGACGCCGCAGGCCCGCGCCTGCAACGCCTGGGCCCGGCCGATTTCGCCGCTCCCTGCGACCGCGGCGTTGTTCGACATGTTCTGCGGCTTGAACGGGCGCACCCTTAGGCCCCGGCGCGCAAACGCCCGGCCCAGCCCCGTCACCAGCAGGGACTTGCCGACCTCCGAGCCGGTGCCCTGGAGCATCAGGGCGGGTGTCGCGGTCATGGGCTCCTCCGCGGTCCTTAATGGGCGAGCAAGACTTGGCGCAGCTCGTCCGCGGCCGGGTTGATGTTCTTTTGTTCGAGGATGATGGTGGTCGGCGTCGCGCCCTTGCCGTAATAGGCCTCGTTGTAGCCTTCGCGGGCGTTGATGATTGCACCCTGCAGCGAGATGCCGGCAAACAAGCCCTCGCCGGAGGCAAACGCCAGAATGTCGGCGTTCACATTGGTGGTGGTCGAGCCTTCGACGCCGGCCCCGATCTGGCCCATGGCGAAACTCGCGTCCGCCCCGAGCTTCAGCTGATTCTTGAGAACGGCCTTGAGCGCGCCGTCGTTCATGATCAGCAAAATCACCTCCGCCGCCTTGGCGCCGATCTGCAGACCGAAGCTGGCGCCGACCAGCGTGTAGAAGGCGGGATAGCTCCAGGTTCCTTGCGGCGATTTCGCCAGCAGCACGCCGGTGCCGCCTTCGCCGCCGAAGAAAAACGCGCCCTTGATGAGCGAGGGAATGATGATGATCGCCTTGGCGTTGGCCAGGTTGCTCGGCAACGATCCGAAGTCGGGATCGTCCAAAAGTTTGGCGGCGGTGATGCGCGCCTTGTCGACGATTTCCTGCTCCGGAGTCAGGGCCCAAGCGTTGTGGACGGCCGTGAGGCACATCGCCGCCGCAAACAGGAAACCGAACACCGCCATGAAACGCTTCCGCATGGAACTGACCTCCATCCTGATGACCGTTAAAAATCGACCCCGGGCTGGGCCTTCACGCCTTCGGCAAACGGGTGTTTGACCAGCGTCATTTCGGTGACGAGATCGGCCCGCTCGAGAATCTCGGGGCGGGCGTTGCGTCCCGTGATGACCACATGGGTTTGTTCCGGCTTCTCCTCCAGCAGCCGGAGCACCGCTTCCACAGGCACATAATCATATCTGAGAACGATGTTGAGTTCGTCGAGAATCACCATCCGGTAAGACGGGTCGCGGATCATGTCGCCCGCCGCCGCCAGCGCTTTCTCGGCCGCCGCGATGTCGCGGGCCCGGTCCTGAGTTTCCCAAGTGAACCCCTCGCCCATGGTCTTGAACACCACGAGATCCTTGAAGCTTTCGAGCGCCGCGCGCTCGCCGGTCGTCCAGCCGCCTTTGACGAATTGGACGATGCCGACCTTGAATCCGTGGCCGACGCATCTGAGCGCCATGCCCATGGCGGCCGTCGTCTTGCCCTTGCCCTTGCCGGTATGGACGATGACAAGGCCGCGTTCTTCCGTCTTGGTGGCCATAATTTTGTCACGCGCTTCCTTGCGCCGCGCCATCTTCTCCGCGTGCTCGCGGTTGCGGGCCTCGTCCTTCGTATCACTCATGACGCTCTCCGTTCCTGCGCTTCCGCCAAGCACGCCAAGGTCTCATGGGCGCTGTTGCGCTTGGGCCGCCACAGCCCGCGGGCCTCGGCCTCCAGCAACCTTTGGCTCATCTCGCGCAAGGCATCGGGATTCTTGGACTCGAGGAATTCGCGCACGTCCGAATCATCGATATAGGCGTCGAAGACGGCGTCGAAGTGATGATCCTTGACGGCCCGGGCGGTGGCGGCAAAGGCGAACATGTAATCCACCGTCGCCGCCATTTCGAACCCGCCCTTGTAGCCGTGGCGCATGACGCCCTTGATCCACTTCGGATTGACGACCCGCGCGCGCACGACCCGCGCGATCTCGTCTTCGAGCCGCATGATCTTCGGGGACTCGGGGCGCGAATGATCGTTGTGATAGACGGCCGGCGCATCGCCGCTGAGCTCGCGCACCGCCGCCGTCAACCCGCCTTCGAATTGATAGTAATCGTCGGAATCCAAGAGATCGTGCTCGCGGTTGTCCTGGTTTTGGACCACCGCCTCGATGAGGCCGAGGCGCCGCTCGAACAATTTGTGATGCGCCTCGCCTTGCGCGCCGGCGCCATAGGCGTAGCCGCCCCAGGCGACATAGGCGCGCGCGAGATCGGCGCCCGACTCCCAGCCGCGCTCGTCGATGAGGGCCTGGAGCCCGGCGCCGTAGGCCCCGGGCTTCGAGCCGAAGACGCGGAAGCCCGCGCGCAAGTTCGCCTGCGCTTCCTCCATTCCGCTGGCGATCAGACGGTCCGATTCGGCGCGCACCCGGGCGGCGAGCGGATTATCGCGCTCCGCCTCGTCCAATTTCGCGACCGCACGGGCCGCCGAATCGAAGAGATCGATCAAGCCGGGGAAGGCGTCACGGAAAAAGCCGGAGACGCGCAAGGTCACATCCACCCGGGGCCGGTCGAGGACGCCGGCCGGCAAAATCTCGAAGCCGGTGACGCGGCGCGAGGCCGAATCCCAGGTGGGCCGCACGCCCATCAAGGCCAATCCTTGCGCGATGTCGTCGCCGCCGGTGCGCATGTTGCTGGTGCCCCAGGCGGAAAGCGCCATGTGGCGGGGATATTCGCCGTGCTCCTGGGCGTAACGGGCGACGAGCTTCGAGGCCGAGTTCCAGCCCAAGAGCCAGGCGGCGGGGGTGGGGACGGTGCGCGTATCCACCGAATAGAAATTGCGCCCGGTGGGAAGAACATCGGCGCGGCCCCGGGTCGGCGCGCCGCTCGGACCGGGGTGCACAAACCGCCCGGAGAGTCCCCGGATGAGTCCGTCGAGCTCGGTTTGCCCGCAGGATTCGACCAAAGGACGGATGGTCCGGTCCACGGTATCCAGCACCGCCGCCGTGCGCGTCCATGCGGGATCGCACGCGCGCTCGCGCAAGACAAGCACCCGGGCCAAAAGTTCCAGACGCTCGACGGTGTCGCCGGCCGTGCGCCAGGGCGCGCCGCTTATGCCCGCCAGAGCGTCCGGCCTCGGGCCCTCCCAATCCGCGCCCATGCCGCAGTCGAGGGGATCGAAGGGGAGCGCAAGATCATGTGCGAGCGCGCGGGTGAGCGAGGCATCGCCGGCCTCGCCCCGCCCGCGCGGCACCCGCACGAGCGCCACCAGCAAATCGGCCAGCAGCGAACCTTCCGGGCTTTCGCCCATCACATGCAGGCCGTCGCGGATCTGCATTTCCTTGAGCTCGCACAAGTATGCGTCGAGCTTTTTCAGCGCCGCGGTCTCGCCTTCGCCCTGCGCGATCCCGCAGTCGCTCGCCAATCCCGCCGTTTCCGCCAGATCGAGAATGGAGCGCGTGAGCACCTTCAAGCGGCGCGGGTCCAGGCTCGCCGCCTCGTAATACTCGTCCACCAATTGCTCGAGGTCGCACAGCACGCCGTAGGATTCGGCCCGTGTTAAGGGCGGCGTCAGGTGATCGACGATCACCGCCTGGGATCGGCGCTTGGCTTGCGTCCCTTCGCCGGGATCGTTGACGATGAAGGGATAAAGATGCGGCACCGGCCCCAACACCGCTTCGGGATAGCAGGATTCGGAGAGTGCCAGCGCCTTGCCCGGCAGCCATTCGAGCGTCCCGTGCTTGCCGAGATGGACGATCGCTAGGCCGCCGAAGGCGTTCCTGAGCCAGGCATAGAAGGCGAAATAGCCGTGCGGGGGAACGAGCGCCGGGTCGTGGTAACTTTTCACGGGGTCGATGTTGTAGCCGCGCGCCGGCTGCAAACCGATCGCGGCATTGCCGCAGGTGAATGCCGGTATGGCAAAGCCGCCACGTGAGGCATCGAAAAACGGATCGGCCGCCGGATCGCCCCAACGCGCCGTAACCTCCGCACGGAGCCCGGCGGGGAGTTCTGCAAAAAAACGCTCGTAATCGGCGCGCGCGAGAAACTCTCCGCCGCGCCGAGTCTTGTTTTTCTCATGGTCGTTGGTGGGCCCTTCGCGAAGTTTCGCAATCAGCGCGTCGCCGTCTTCGGGAATGTCCCGGACATCGAAACCGTCCTCTTGCAGCGCGCGCAAAAGCGTCACCGCCGAGCGCGGCGTGTCCAGGCCGACGCCGTTTCCCAGGCGGCCGTCGCGGTTGGGATAATTGGACAAGACAAATCCGACGCGGCGCCGGCGCGGCTCGGTGCGGCGCAGATTCACCCAATTGGTGGCGAGATCGCGGACGAATGCGATCCGGTCCGCCAGTGGCTTATGGGCGATGATGTCGCATTGCACGGTCTCGTCGCGGAGCATCGTTTCCTTGAAGGAGACCGCGCGGGAGATGATGCGCCCGTCCACTTCCGGCAGCGCCACGTTCATGGCGATGTCGCGCGGGCCCAACCCCCGCGTTCCGGCCCGCCACGAATTTTCACTCTCGCCGGACAAGATCACTTGGATGACCGGGCAATCGGGGGCGCTCAAGGCGGTCTGGTCCGCATCCGCTCCGGGCGCCCGCTCGAGGCTGGAAAGCGCAAATCCGGTCGCTGCGAGAATGACGTCCGGTTTTGCCGCGGTGATGAGTTCCGCCACCAGGGCGGCGGCCGACGAATCCTTGAGGCTGGCGCAATAGACGGGAACCGGATTGAGCCCGCGTTCAGCGAGCGCCTCGATGAGCGCGTCAATGGGCGCGGTGTCGGCGGCCTGGACCAAGGCCCGGTAAAAGAGGATCGCTGCCCGCGGCGCGTCCGCTTCCCCGCTCCACAGCGCCGCAAGATCGCCAAGGGAGAGATGGCCTTCGCCGGGCCAGTAAAGCCCCGCGCGCAACAGCGGCGCCGGCTCCTGCCAGGGTGTGGCGACTTCGCGCCCGGTCAGCTCCGCCCCATAGCGCAGCAGATTGGCCGCGTTCGCGGCACCCCCGTGCACGAAATACTGCCAGATCCGGTGACAGGCCTCGGGCGGGAGCGTGGAGAGCGCCGCCAGCTCGGCGTCCGGCTGGTCGTCGCCGGGAAGCAGCGCCAGCAGGATGTTTCGGTCCCGCGCCAGGGCCGCCAATTGATCGGCGCCGTAGGGCCAATATCCGCGTCCCCCGAGAAGCCTGGCGATGACGAGCTTGGCGCCGTTGCCGCTCTCGGGCGCGATGACGGAATCGAGATAAAGATCGACCGAGAGGTTGTGGCCGAGGCGGAGAAGATTGGCGAGGCGCAGGCTCGGCGCCTCTTTATCGGCGGCAAGGATGGCGCGCTGGCTCACGGCCAAGCAGGCGATCTCGGAGGAGGCGGCGGTGAGGATCACGATCTCGCCCGGCGTCTGGCCGAGATCGACGGCGGCCGTTCCGTCGGCGACAACGCCCGCCTCTGCCGCCAGCAGGTGCATGGCTCAGGCCTCCACGCGGGAGCTTGCCGCGAAAATCTCCGCGATGCGCTCGCGGGCGAGCCCTTTTTCGCCGATGACGACGAGGACTCCCTGCCGGCGCTCGCCGTCGCGCCACGGCCGGTCGAAATATGTGGATAACCTCGGCCCGACACCCTGGACCGCGAGGCGCATGTCCTTGCCGCGAACCGCGGCGAACCCCTTGATGCGCAAAACCCGGGGCTCGGCCCCGGCGCGCTGGACCGCCGCCTCGAATTCCGCGCGGTCGGAAACCGCGTCCAAGGGAATCATGACGCTTTCGAAATCGTCGTGGTCGTGGGTGGCCAAACCGTCGTGATGTGAAGGCCGCAGCTCGATCTGCAACTCCGCCGCCGCCGCGAGGCCGAGGGACACGGCGGGATCGATAACACCTTGAATTGTCTCGATCACCTTGACACCGGTGCGTATGCCGGATTGCGCTAAATGCATGGCTCTCTTGCGTTGATCGGGAGTCACGAGGTCGGCCTTATTGAGGATCACAAGGTCGGCGCAAGCGAGCTGGTCACCGAACACTTCGGCCAAGGGAAGGTCATGTACCGGCGGTGGTGCCCCGTTTGCCTGCGCCAACGCCCAGGTTTCGGGTGCGGCGAAGCGCTCTTCGGCCAAAGCCGCCGAGTCCACCACGGCAATGACGCCGTCCACGGTAACCCGGTCCGCAACCTCCGGCCAGGCGAAGGCTTTGACGAGCGGTTTGGGGAGCGCGAGGCCCGAGGTCTCGATGACGATGTGATCGGGCGGCGCGTCGCGCGCCAAAAGCTTTTCCATGGTGGGGAGAAAGTCGTCGGCGACCGTGCAGCAGATGCAGCCGTTGGCGAGTTCCACCATGTCGTCCTCGGAACAGGTCGCGTCGCCGCAGGCGAGCAGGATTTCCCGGTCGATGCCGAGCTCGCCGAATTCGTTGATGATAAGCGCGATGCGCCGCCCTTCGGCATGAGCAAGCAGATGGCGGATCAGGCTGGTTTTCCCCGCCCCGAGAAAGCCGGTGACGACGGTCGCGGGAATTTTCGCGCGCAAGCTCATGCCGGTTTTTTGAGGGCGAGCGGCAGCCCCGCCGCCATGAAGACGACGAGGTCGGCGGCATCGGCCACTCTTTGATTCATCAGTCCGGCTTGGTCGCGGAAAGCGCGGGCAAGCGCGTTCTCCGGCACGATGCCGAGCCCCACTTCGTTCGAGACGAAGACGGCGGGCGAGTCGAGTTCCGGCAAGATGGAAACCAGCGCGTCCGTTTCGGCCGCAATGTCGCGCCCGGCATGAATCAGATTCGAGAGCCACAATGTCAGGCAATCCACCAAGACGGGCCGGCCCGGCTTCGATCCGGACCGGAGTGCTGCGGTGAGCTCGAGCGGCTCTTCGAGGGCCGCCCAGGTTTTGCCGCGCCGCGAACGGTGCTCGCGGATGCGCGCGGCCATTTCCGCGTCGCCGGCTTGCGCCGTGGCGAGATAAAGCCCGCCGCCGGCACGCTCGACGAGCGATTGGGCGAACCGGCTTTTGCCCGAGCGCACCCCGCCCAGCACGAGCGTCACCGACGGCAATGCCGCCTCGGCGGGCCACATCTCGGCATCGGCAATGGACGGAAAAGACGCGTCGTGCAGCACGGATCCTTCTCCCCGAGGAACCTGGTGGACTCGCGCGGCGGGGAGGTCTCCTGGCTCGGGGTCGTCGATCCGGCGCCTTCCCGGCTGGATAAGCCAGTGGCGGTTGTGCCGGAGGTCTCGCCCTTACAGTTGCGGGGGCAGCGCCGGATTTAAGCGCCGGCCTGTGGATAACTTCGGCCGCCGCCGCCACCGGACTTCCCTGTCCCGTTGCGCGGCCCGCAACCTAGCATAGGCGGCAGGACCACGCCACGCGGCCTAGCCCGTGAGGTTCACCCCTTCGACCCGCCAAAGCTTTGCTCCCGCCAGATAGTCGAGGCGGGTCAGCGACAGGGGTGCGATGGCAAACAGCAGCGCCGCTTCGGCGTCGAGCTTGAGCGCCACCGCGAGCGCGGCGCGGATGACGCCGGCATGGGCGACCGCGACGATGTCGCCGCCCGCATGGTGTTCCGTCAGGCGTGCGATCACGGCGGCGACGCGGGGAATGACGGCGGCGAAACTTTCGCCGCCTTCGGGCACCGTTTCAGCAGGGGCAAAGGCCAGCGGATGCTTACGCCCGCCGGTCACCGCGGTGATGTCGTCATAGGTCATGCCCTGCCAGGCACCGAAATTCTGCTCAATCAGATCGGGCTCGATGTCGAGCGCGGCCGCATGAGTCGCGGAAGCTGCGATCAAGGCTTCGGCGGTGCCCCGCGCCCGCGACAACGGGCTCGCCACCCATACGGACTTTTGCGGCAGGCGCGCGGCGAGCGCGGCGATGGCGGCGGTGTTGGAGAAATCCGCGGCGACGTCGCGGCGCCCATAGAGGCGCCCGTCGTGGTCCGGCACCGGGGCGTGGCGAATCCACCACCAGCGCGTCGTTTTCCTCATGCCAGAACGGCGGCGGCAAGCAGGATCGCGATTTCGGTCAGTTGCTGGGTCGCGCCCAAAATATCACCCGTGTAGCCGCCCACTTGGCGTTGCGCCACCGCCGCGCAACAGCCCGCCACGGCGGCGCCGATAAGGAGCGCAAACAATCCCGACAGCGGGCCCATGAAGACAAAAACGATGACGGCGCCGATCAAAATGGACGCGACCACCCGGTCCTTCGGCGGCTTGCCGGCGGCGACCGCCAAACCCTGAAGACGGGCTGGCTCGAACCACGCCATGACGGCGGGTATCACCGATCGCGAAAACGCGGCGGCGGCGATAAGCGCGCCCGCGGCCCGGAACGTTCCGGAAATCTCGGCGAGCGCCCCGACGCGCAAAAGAACCGAAACGACGAGCGCGAGAACCGCCAGCGCGCCGAGCCGCGTGTCGCGCATGATGGCGAGCTTCGCTTCGGAATCGCGCCCGGCCCCGAACCCTTCGGCCGTGTCGGCAAGCCCGTCTTCGTGCAAGCCGCCGGTGACGGCGATAAGGGCCGCAACGGCGAGGATCGCCGCCAAAAACGGCCCCAGCCCGATCCATTTTGCGACGATGAAGACGACGGCACCGGCAAGGCCGACCGCGAGACCCACTAGCGGAAAGGCGCGCGAAGCCAGCGCCAGATCGCCCTCGGGCGCGATCACCTCGTCAACGTCCGCGTCTTCCGGCTCGGGGGCCGCACCGCCGAAGACGGGCAAACGGGTGAGGAAGGCGGCGACGGTCAGGATATCGCGCCACCACGCCATCAACGCGGTCTTCGGCTCGCTGCCCGGAGGCGAATGTGGATCGGTGTCCGTCATGGAATCGGCTGGCCTTCCCTTCCGCCTTATAGGACAGTTGCGCAAGTCACGCCAATCGGCCGCCGGAATTTTCTTCCCCGATGCAAAAACCGCTTGAGACCGCCGCCCAAAGGCAAGCAAGCGCGAAGTCCATGGCGGACATCGCGGCGCTGTTGCGGGATTTGCCGCGCGCGGACGAAAGCGCCCGCGCCGCCTGCTTGGCCCGCGATTCGCTGCTGACCAAACCGGCCGGCGCCTTGGGCCGGTTGGAAGAACTCGCGGCCTGGCTCGCCGCTTGGCAGGGCCGGACGCCGCCGCGGATTGAAAAGCCGCTGGTCTGCGTTTTCGCCGGAAATCACGGCATCGCCGCGCGCGGCGTCTCCGCCTATCCGGCGGCGGTGACGGCGCAGATGACCGCCAATTTCCGCGACGGCGGCGCCGCCATCAATCAACTCGCCCGGGACATCGGCGCGGAGCTGCGCATCTTCGAACTCTCCCTCAATGAACCGACGCGGGATTTCACCACGGGCCCCGCCATGGACGAGGACCAATTCGTGCGCGCCTTCGCCACCGGCATGACCGCGGCCGGCCCGGCGGACGTGCTTTGCCTCGGCGAAATGGGCATCGGCAACACGACCGCCGCCGCCGCCGTCTGCCACGCCTTGTTCGGCGAAACACCCGCCGATTGGACGGGGCCCGGCACCGGTGTTGCCGGCCAAGCGCTGGCGGACAAGGCCGCCATCGTCGGCGAAGCCGTTCACATGAACAAAGCCCTGATGCACGATCCGCTCCAGGTGCTGCGCTGCCTGGGCGGCCGCGAATTGGCCGCGATTGCCGGCGCCGTTGTCGCCGCCCGCCAGTCGCGCATTCCGGTTCTGTTGGACGGCTATGTGTGTTCGGCCGCCGCCGCGGCGCTCTATTGTGCGGACGATACGGCGCTCGATCATTGCCGCATCGCCCATGTCTCCGCCGAGCCCGGCCATCGCCGCTTGGCCCGGCGCCTGGGTCAGAATCCGATTCTCGATCTCGGCATGCGTTTGGGCGAGGGAACCGGCGCGGCGCTCGCGGTGTCCATCTTGAAGGGGGCCGCCGCCTGCCATGCCGGCATGGCCACCTTCGCCGAAGCCCGGGTGAGCGGAAAAGCCGCGGACTAGAAACGCCCCCGGCCGCTCAGTTTCCGGCGGGGCCCGCCGCTGGCGCGATCTCGGAGAGGCCGATGTCCTTGGCGGCGGCGGAGCGCAAGCGGTCGGGATCGGGGATGAGGGCGGCGCCTTGCGACTTCTTTTCTTCGATCTCGGCCACCGTCTCTTTCAAGAGAACGAAACGGTAGGGCGTGGCCGGGTGCAGCGCGGCCAGGCTGTCCTTGATGGATTCCGGATAACTGGCGGCGATGCGGCGCCAGAAATCGGGCGCGCCGGAAATGTCGAACCCGGCGCGCGCCATCATGTATAGCCCGACGTAATCGGCCTCCGCCTCGAAATCCTGCGTGTAGCGGCGCCCGCCGCCCCGCGAAAACGCGCCGCGCGTCTCGATGCCGATCAGATCGCTGACGACGAAATCGACGATGGCGCCGGGAATGGCGGACGCCGGCATGCGCTGGCTCTCGCGCATTACGTTGTGGGCCATCTCATGCGACAGAACCAAGGCGAGATCTTCGTCCGTGGCGGCAAAGCGCATCATGCCGGCCATGACGACGACGGAGTCGCCGTCGGAATACGCGTTCACCATGTCGGATTTGCCGATATAGAACTCGTCATCGCAAATCGGAAGCGGCGTCACCGGCACCCGGCGCGGCTTTTCGCCGTCGGCGGCGACGGTAAAAACGAGCGGCGCGGTCCCCGCCTTGTGCAGCCGGTCCATGACCTTGTTGGCGGAGCCTTCTTCCGCCGCGATCTCGGTTTTTCCCACGGCCAGAATGCGGTCGCCTTCGTGCAACCCCGAACTTTGCGCCGGCGAGCCCGGCACGACGTGCAAGATCCGCGGCGCGTAATCGAGTTTGAAGCGTTCATACGCCGCCTTGCGCAGCTCCTTGCGCAGGCTGGACCAGTCCGCGACATTGATGCCGAAGCCCGGCATCGTGTGTTCGCCGCAAAGCACCGCCGAACGCGCGGCCAGGGGAAACGCGATGTTCAGCAAGCGGGCGTGGTCGCGCAGCATCGAGTCCAGCGCGAGATTCCGCTGGACCTGTTCTTCCGCCGCCAGCTCCGAATCGGAAACGGGAAGCCGCAACGCCTCGCCGGCGCAGGCGGCAAGCAGGAACACGCCGGCAAGGGCGGCCAAGCGGACCAAGAGGCGTCGCATGGCGTTACGCTAACGCCAATTGGTTAACCGCCGTTTACCGGCACAAATTCTTGAAATTACTCGCGGATCTGAAGGAGAAGCCCGCGAACGCGGGCGACGTGGAAGGAGTAGAGGAAGGCGGCGATTCCGGTGCCGATATAAAGGACATTGAGCAGCGCTGCGGCCGTCAACAGGTCGGCCCGGAAGACGTGGTCGAACATCACCGCCCGCATGCCCTCGAAGACGTAAGAGGACGGCAGAATCCAGGCGATGGGCTGGATCCAATCGGGCAGCGAGGACACGGGGTAATAGACGGCGCTGAACGGCGCCAGAAGGAAAATGAGGAACCACGCCATGCTTTCGGCGCCCAAGCCGAACCGGAGCACAATGGCGGACACGAAAAGGCCGATGCCCCAGCCCATGATCAACAAATTGACAAAGAAGGCCAACAGCGGCAAGCCGAGGTCGAAAACCGAATAATCGTAGAACGCGATGGCGAGAGCCGCCGCGGGCAAGACCCCCGCCAGCGTGCGGAGCAGCGACAAGGCGAGCATCGCCGCGATGTGCTCGATGGGCCGCAAAGGCGTCGTGAACAGATGGCCCAGTTGCCGCGCCCACATCTCCTCCAAAAACGACAGCGAGACGCCGAGCTGGGCGCGGAACAAAACGTCCCACAGCAGAATCGCGCCGATGAGGACGCCGGCCGCCTGGGCCACCCATGAGCTGTGGGTGACAAAGAACTGGCTGATGAATCCCCACAGGATCATCTGCACCAGCGGCCAATAGGCCAGTTCCAAGATCCGCGGCCAGGAGCCGCGCAGGACATAGAGATAGCGCAGGACCATCGCCCAGATGCGGCGGAGCGACAGCATTTTCGCGCCGGCATAGGCGCCGCCGCTGTTGCGGTCCGCGTGCGTCACTGCGCGGCCTCAGTCCGCACGCGGTTGCGCGACACATCGAGGAAGACTTCCTCCAGAGTCTCGCGCCCAAAGCGGCCGATTAAATCGGCGGGCGTTCCGCGCTCCACGATAAGGCCGTCGCGCATGATCATCACTTGGTCGCAGATGCGCTCGACTTCGTTCATGTTATGCGAGGCGAGAAAGATGGTGGAGCCGGTCCTGCGTTGGAATCCGAGCAAATAGCTGCGCACCCAATCGGCGGTGTCGGGATCGAGCGAGGCCGTCGGTTCGTCGAGCAGAAGAAGCTCGGGCTCGTTCAGCAGAGCCTTGGCGAGCGTCACGCGCGTCATCTGTCCCGAGGACAGCGTGCGCAAATGCCGGTCCAGGAATTCCTCGATGTCGAGGTCCTCGCCCAAAGCCGCGATGCGCCCGCGCGTATCCCTGAGCCCGTAGAGATGACCATAGACCGTGAGGATTTCGCGCACCGTGAGCCGCCCGGGCAAATCCACGTAGGGCGATGAAAAATTCATGCGCGAGAGCACGCGATACCGGTCGCGCAGCATGTCGGTGCCGAAAATCGCAATCGCGCCGCTGGTCGGCAGCAAAAGGCCCAAAAGCATCGCCAGGGTCGTCGTCTTGCCGGCGCCGTTGCCGCCCAGAAGGGCGACGGTGACACCCCGGCCGACCGTGAAGTCGATCCCGTCGACGGCGCGCACCTCGCCGAACCGCTTGGTCAGCCGCTCGACTGTAATGACGGTGTCCTGCATCGCCCCAATATGGGGTCTATGCGCCGCCGCGGCCAGGGGCCGGCGCAGGCCCGGCTCTGGGGAAATCGGGCCGGGGCGCTATAATCGGAACCGGCCGGCGCATCGCGGGCGGGCAAAACCGAAGGTTGATCCGATGACGGACGACACACTCTGGAACCCTCAGTCCGTGGCACCGCGCCCGTTCCGCGGGCGGGTGCGCATGCGCACGCTCGCCTATATCCGCTGGATCGCGGTTGCCGGTCAGATGGTGACGTTGCTCACCATCCATTTCGCCCTCGGCCTTCCGCTTCCGATGGGGCCGGCGATGGCCGTCGTCGTTGCCTCGGCGCTCTTCAACATATGGTCGTGGTCCCACTCTACGGCCCACACGCGCCTATCCAACCGGCAGGCGACGCTGTCCCAGGCGTTCGATATCCTGCAACTGAGCGTGCTTCTTTACATTGTCGGCGGGCTTCAGAATCCCTTCGCGCTTCTCATCCTCGCGCCCGTCAGCATCGCCGCCACCATTCTCTCCTTCACAAGCATGGTGGCGCTGGGAATTTTGTCTGCCGCCTGCATCACGGTTCTGGCCATTTGGCATCTGCCCTTGCCGTGGGCGGGGTCGCCGCTGCAAATGCCCGACCTTTATATTTTCGGATTATGGCTGGCAATCGTGCTCGCGATCGTGCTTTTGGCCGCGTACAATTGGAGTATCGCCGAAGAGGGGCGCCGCATGTCCGACGCGCTTTCGGCGACGCAGTTGGCACTCGCGCGCGAACAACGGGTATCGGCCCTGGGCATGCTTGCAGCATTCACCGCGCACCGGCTCGGCAGTCCACTCGCGACCATCTCCGTCGCGGCCAAGGAAATCGCCCGCGACGTCGTGCCCGACGGCCCCCTTGCAGAGGACGCCGCATTGATCGTGAGCGAAAGCAAACGATGCCGGGACATCCTGGCGGAACTCAGCGACGAGCGCGACGATGCTTTGCCCGTCGTCGAGATGCCTCTCACCGCCCTCGTCGAGACCGCCGCCGAGCCGCATGCCGTTGATGGAATCGCCATTCAAATTCAGACAGATGCGACGCCGCATGACAGCGCGCAGCCGGGGGCTTTGCTCAGCGCCGAAATCGTGCAAGGTCTGGGCAACTTGATCGAAAATGCGGTTCAGTTTGCGCGAAGGGGCGTTATCATCACGGTCTTCTGGACTCCGTCAGAAATTGGTGTCGAAATCCACGACGACGGACCGGGGTTCTCGCCGCATATCCTGCACCAATTGGGCGAGCCCTATGTTTCGAGCCGCAAGACTTCGGAGAATCATATGGGCCTTGGCGTTTTTATCGCGCAAACGCTTCTCGAGCGGACCGGCGGATCGCTGACTTTCGCCAACCGCCAGCGCGGCGCCGTGGTGACGGTGCGCTGGCTGCGTACGGCACTGGACGGCGGCGACGCGACCATATCCGCGGACGGATAGGGAGGCTACGGTGACAGAGTCTGGGGAACGAACTCACGACAAGTCGCTGCTGATCGTGGATGACGATGCGACGCTGCGAAGCCGGCTGGCCACCGCCATGGAGCGGCGCGGATTTTCGGTGGTGGCGGCAAGCGGCGTCGGCGACGCGAAAGAACATTTGGCCGAACAGGCGCCGGCTTACGCCATCATTGATTTGCGGCTTAAGGACGGCAACGGACTGGAAGTCGTCAATCTGCTGCGGGCGCGCCGTCCCGACGCCCGGATCGTCATGATGACGGGTTACGGGAATTTTGCCACAGCCGTGGCCGCCGTAAAGGCCGGCGCCGTGGACTATCTGGCAAAGCCCGCCGACGCCGACATGGTCGAGGCGGCGCTGCTGGCGACCGGACAGGGTCTGCCGCCGCCGCCCGATAAACTGATGTCCGCGGAACGCGTGCGCTGGGAACATATCCAGCGCGTGTTCGAACAATGCGACCACAATGTCTCGGAGACGGCGCGCCGGCTCAACATGCACCGGCGCACCCTGCAACGGATCTTGGGCAAGCGCGCGCCGCGCTAAAATCCGCCGAAAATATAGCGCACGCCGACGATGGCGCCGATTCCGGCGAGGACGAGACCGCCCAGAATGAGAACGAGAGTGACGGCGCCGGGGCCCGACGAGTCCGCCGCCGCGGGGCGCCCGGCGCCCGGCTCGAAGTCGCCGGCACCGGCGGCTTTGCGCGCCTCTTGAGCCTCGCGCCGCGCCGCTTTTTGACGTTCTACGGCTTCGGTGTTTTCATCATCTGACTTGGCGGAACGGAAGACGGTCTTTGTGGACGCCTTGCCGCTGGCTTGGTCGAAGCGCTCTTCGACGACGCGGATGGCGGAGAAACGGCCGCTGGCGAAAACGCGCTGTGCCTCGAAGATCGCGATCTCGCGGTCGTCATAGATCGAATCGATCTTCCAGGTGCCGCCGCGATATGTGTGAAGTTCGTAGCCGACGAGATTTGCCAAGAACGTTCCCCGTTAGAACCGGTCACGCCGCCTGCCGGTTTTTTGCTTGTGGTCTTCGCCTCGAACCGGCCCGTTTTACTCCGGCACCACTTCCCGGCAATTGGCCGCACCAAGCAGCCGGTTGACACCGTCGCCGTCCACCGACAACGGCAGGATGATGCTGCGGTACAGGATCTTCACGCCGCGGCTGTCGGTGAATTCGCCGCCGAACGTGATCGGCACCTTCTTCGCCAGCACCTGGCCGTAATACGACATCCCCTCGGACACCAGCGTGTTCGCGGGGGCGCTGGACAACGTCCGGCCGGACAGCTCCGCGCCCGCCCGCGCCGCCAACTCTGTCCCGATATAAGTGATTTCCGGATCGGTTTCCTTTCCCGCGACGTCAAGGACAATGCAGTTCGGCCACATATCGGGAATCGCCTTGGGATCGATATCGGATTCCGACGGGATCTTGTCTTGATCGTTCAAGCCGCGCCAGTACTGCAGCAGCCGGACCACCAAGCGGCGCTCCATGGGATGGGATTGCTCGCTCATCTATCTTTCCCGCGTTCGAATCCGCGCGGCCCCGTCGTTTTTGCGAATTTCGGCATATCGGGTTTACCTTAACGGCGAATTAAAGCCCATGAGATTCCGCTACGTCCTTAAGAGTAGGCCGGAGCGCAAGCACGCCGCGGTCCGGTTGCACACGCATTCAGAAATTCGTGCCCAAATACCGAAGGGCGATAATGACGGCGATTCCGGCGCAGACGATCACGCCGAACTTCAGCGACAGCGCCACCACGCTCGCGCTGCGGCTCCGCGCCGCGTTGGCCGCCACGGCGGCCTTCGCCTCCGGTTTGACCGCGTCCGGGTTGGCTTCGGTTTTGGGCGCATTGGCGGCGGCCGCAGGACGCGCCGCCACTTTCTTGTCGCGCAGGAATACGATGCGGAATTTCTGTTCCGCCGAGGCTTCGTCATAGGCCTCTTCGACGACTCGGACTTTATTGACCGCGGGATTCATGATGACTTGCTCCGCCTGATGCACCGCCATCTCCTTGCTGTCGGTGATCGTTTCGATCTTCCAATTGCCGTTGCGGAACGACTGGACTTCGAATGCGGTGAGCGCGGTCATGGTGTGATCGCAGTGTCTTGTGATCGGCGCGCGCGACGGCCCGCGCGAGACGGTCCCGGCCGCACGGGAGGCGCCGGTTGCGGCCTACGCCAAAGAATTGGTTCGAGCGTCTGATCCACGGGCGGGTTCTCCGGCGCCGGCGCCACGGCACGAAGTCTCGGCCCGATTCTTGGCGGATATAGTTAACAATCCGTTCAAGTCATTGATTTTGAAGGAAACACCCGGCACCGCGCGATGCCCGGAAAAACCAAGAAAAATCAAACTATTGATGGAAACTCAGCGGGTTCCGTCCCAGATTTGCCGCAGCCGCCGTTAATTCTTGTGGCGGTATTGCCGTAGGGAGCGGCCCGGCGCGCCCGCTCGGATTCAATGGCAGATGGCGCCGCCGCCCGCGGGCAAGCGTTCGCTGCTAGAGCGCGCCGAAGTAGTGGCGGATGGCGAAGATGGCGGCGATGCCGATCAGCAGGATGCCGCCCAGGCCCAAGACCATCAGGACCGCGCCGGCGCAGGACTCGACTGCCACCTCGCCGTAGTCCGAATACATTTCGGAGTCACCGCCGTCCGCCCGCATGGCGCGCAACGCCAGCTGGGCCTCTTGGCGCGCCGCCTTATGCGCGTATGGTCCGCGGTCCCCGCCCTCATTCGCCTTCGTCGCGCGGAACACGATCTTGACGTCCGCCTCGCCGCGCAACGGGCTGGCCCGCTCTTCGATCACGCGAACGGCCAGATAATGGCCGCCGCGCTGAATCTTCTTGGCCTCGAAGATCGCGATTTCGCGGTCGTCGTAGATCGATTCGATCTTCCACGCACCGCGCGTGTAGATCTGAACCTCGTACTTTGTGAACGGTGTCATGGCCGTCTCCCGCTTAAACTCTTCGGACCTTCCGCCAACCGCGAAACCGCGGGCGACAGTCCGCTCGAGTCCTCCTATTCGCTCACAACTTCACGGCAATTCGCGGCCGCCAGCAGCCGGTCAATCCTGGTCCCATCCGCCGACAGGGGCAGGATGATGCTGCGATAAAGAATCGTCACACCGCGGCTGTCGGTAAATTCTCCGCCGAACGTAATCGGGGCCTTCTTCGCCAAGACCTGGCCGAAATACGAGAATCCCGTCGAGACAAGCGTATCGGCCGGCACGCTGGACAGCTTGCGGCCCGACAGGTCGGCGCCGGCATGCGCCGTCAGCTCCGACCCGATGTAGGTGATTTCCGGGTCCGTCTCCTTACCGTCGACGTCGAGGATGGCGCAATTCGGCCACATATCGGGAATCGCTTTGGGATCGATGCCGGACCGCGACGGAATCCTGATGTCGCTGCCAAGACCGCGCCAGTATTGCAGCAGCCGGACCACCATCCGGCGCTCCATGGGCTGTGTGTCATCCATGGTCATGTCTTTTCAGCTTCGAAACCCGATCGCCGCGCGGTGACACCAAGGGCGCCAAATCCTCGCGCGTGTTTCCAGATCGCCTCGCCGGGCCCGTTGCCGCCTCCGTCGTTTCCTGTCCTGGGTTTGGCCGGTGCGATCATTCCGCAACGGTCCGGACCCCGGACCTTCGCTTCAAATATCCCACAGCTTTCCATTAACATTCCACAATTTAAGTATTTGATTTAGCTGACATTTTTGAACAATTTTAGCCAATTGCGGCCAACCGGCGCCGGTCCCTTGACCGTAAAGAACAATTAAGAAAAATCAGCTAGTTGAGGGTTGCACGGCGGATGCGCGGCGGTGCGCCGGGGCTCGCCGTTAACGACGGCCGTGATAAGTTCGCCGCAGTACAATGGCGGCGGCGGCGGTCCGGCAGGGCAAAGGCGGGACGAGAACGAAGTCGGATCGGGTTGCGCAGCCGCAGCGCCGTCGAGGATCACGGGTGGCAGACCAGGAATTGTCGGATTTGGGAAGGCCGCCGCGGCGCACGGGAATCACCTTCGGGATTCTCATCGCCGTACTTGCGACCGCCGTTTTGATCGGCGTCGCCCTTGTCTTCGATTTCGTGGACAAGGAACGCGCGCGGGATTTGCGCGCATGGAGCGACCGCCTCAACATCGTCGCCAATTCCCGCGTCGCGGCCGTCAACGACTGGGTCTCCACCCAGTTCGGCGATCTCACGGCGCTGGCGCAAAATGCGTCGCTGCAGATCTACATGACGGAGATTGCGCTGTCGGCCGGCGACAAGTCGAAGGCCACGGCGGCGGCCGCGCAGATCGGGTATCTGCGCAATCTGCTGGTCACGACCGCCGAGCGCGCGGGGTTCACGGGCGAGCCCATCGGCCCCGACGTCAATGCCAATGTCGAACGGCGCGGCGTCG
>Ga0307436_1000420_pt1 | contig 19934 bp, 17 predicted proteins | sample SalMarWE160440MG_FD_202513 | JGI IMG/M metagenome (GOLD analysis project Ga0307436, IMG submission 202513) | Salt marsh sediment microbial communities from the Plum Island Ecosystem LTER, Massachusetts, United States - WE1604-40 | ecosystem: Environmental > Aquatic > Marine > Intertidal zone >...
CGATCGCATGGGCGACAAGCGGGAGGTGGACCTGATCGACGATTTCGCCGCCGCCATCCCGGTGGAGATCATCGGCAACCTGCTCGATGTGCCGCACGCCGAACGCGGGCCCCTGCGCGGCTGGTCGCTCGCCATCCTCGGCGCGCTGGAGCCGGTCACGACGCTTGAGCGCGCCGAGCGCGGCAACCGCGCCGTAACTGCGTTCAGCGCCTATCTCGACGATCTCATCGCCCGCCGCCGCGCCCGGCCCGGCGATGCGGAAAAGGACGTGCTCACCCGCCTTATCCGCGGCGAGGAGACGGGCGACGGCCTCAGCCACCACGAGCTGGTGCAGAACTGCATCTTCATCCTTAATGCCGGCCATGAGACCACCACCAACCTCATCGGCAACGGCCTCATGGCGCTCCTCGAACACCGGCAGGAGAAGGCGCGCCTTCTGGCCGCGCCCGACCTCATCAAGACGGCCATCGAGGAGTTTTTGCGCTTTGAAAGCTCCAACCAGCTCGGCAACCGCATGACCACCCGCGATGTGGAGATCGGCGGCGAGCGGGTTTCGGCCGGAACCCCTGTGCATCTGTGCATCGGCGGCGCCAATCGCGATCCGGCCGAGTTCCCCGATCCCGAACGGCTCGACATCGCCCGCAGCCCCAATCGCCATCTCGCCTTCGGCGCCGGCATCCACCAGTGCCTGGGCCTGAGCCTTGCCCGTCTCGAAGGACGGGTGGCGATCGGCCGCTTCCTCGCCCGCTTTCCCGGCTACGAGCTCGCAGGCGAGCCCGTGCGCGGCGGCCGCGCCCGCTTCCGCGGCTTCCTCAAGCTGCCGGCAAGGCTGAACGCGTAGCCTCGATTGCGCCGGCCTCTCGGCGGTTCCGCAGCGCGGCATGCGGGTTTTCATGTCATTGCCTCGGTGGCGCAATATTTGCCATTATCGCGGGGGTCAGAATGACAGGGAGGACATCGCAATGAGATTCATCGCTGCTGCTCTTGCACTCGCATTGACAGCGGGCCAGGCATCGGCCTTCGAGATTTCGAGCCCGGCCATCGGCGCCGACGGCACCGTTCCGCTCAAATACACCGCCAATGCTTTTGGCTGCCACGGTTCCAATATCTCGCTGCCGCTCGAGTGGAAGGACGTTCCGGCGGGCGCCAAGAGCCTGGCGCTGACCATGTTCGATCCCGACGCTCCCACCGGCAGCGGCTTCTGGCACTGGACCATCGCCAACATGCCGCCCGACACCAAGGGGCTTGCCGAAGGCGCAGGCGTTGCCGGCAACTCCGAGCTGCCCAAGGGTGCCGTGCAGGGACGCAACGATGCCGGCACCGCGGCCTATTTCGGTCCTTGTCCGCCGCAGGGCGACAAGGCGCACCGCTACGTCATCACGCTCTTTGCGGTGAACACGGACAAGCTGAGCGTCGATGCCAACACCTCCGGTGCGGTGGTGGGCTTCCAGCTTCATTTCCACGCCATCGACAAGGCGAGCGTCACCTACCATTACGGGCGCTGAGGCCAGTCCGGCCTCGCCGTCTCGTAGCGCTTGATGCGCGTGCGCTCTTGCATGCGCAAGCGGCTTGTCGCAGGCTCGCGGTGGCTCAATGAGAGAGGTCGCGTGCGCCCGTGAAGATCACCGCCATCCGCGCCTATCAGGTCGATCTGCCGCTCAAGGAAGAGCGCTATAGCTGGTCGAACGACAATTTCGTCGAGTTCTTCGATGCGACCGTGGTGGAGGTGGCGAGCGATGCTGGCATCAGGGGTTTTGGCGAATGCTGCCCGCTGGGCTCGGCCTATCTGCCATCCTATGCGGGGGGCGTTCGTGCCGGGCTGGCCGAGATCGCCCCGAAACTGATCGGCCTCGACCCGCGCGACCTCGATGTGCTCAACAGGCGAATGGACGCGGTGCTGCGCGGCCATCCTTACGTCAAGGCCGCCATCGATGTCGCGTGCTGGGACATTTTGGGCAAAGTGGCAGGCCTGCCCGTCCATCGCCTCCTCGGCGGGCCGGCGCAGGACGAGATCAAGCTCTACCGCGCCATATCTCAAGAAGCGCCTGCCGCCATGGCCGCGCGCGTCGCCGGTTACCGCGACGAGGGGTATACGAAATTCCAGCTCAAGGTGGGCGGCGATGCCGACACCGACATCGCGCGCATCCGCCTGGCGGCGAAGGAAATGCGTCCCGGCGATATCCTGGTGGCCGATGCCAATACCGGCTGGACCATGCACGAGGCCGCCCGCGTGGTGGCGGCGGTCAACGACATCGATGTCTATATCGAGCAGCCGTGCCCGTCATACGAGGAATGCCTCGTCACCCGCCGCCGCACCTCGCTGCCGTTCGTGCTGGACGAGGTGATCGACGGCACAGGCACCCTGATGCGCGCCATCGCCGAGGGGGCCATGGACGTCATCAATCTGAAAATTTCCAAGGTGGGCGGCCTCACCAGGGCGCGCCTGATGCGCGATATCTGCGTGGCCTCCGGCATCCCCATGACCATCGAGGACACCTGGGGCGGCGATATCGTCACCACCACCATTGCCCATCTCGCCCGCTCGACGCCGGAAGAGTTCTGCTTTTCCGCCACCGACTTCAACAGCTACGGCACCCGCGACATCGCCTCGGGCGCACCGAAGCGCGTCAACGGCCGCATGACCGCTTCCGATGATCCCGGCCTCGGCATCGAGCCGCTATTCGATGTCCTGGGCGATCCGGTCTACCAGGCGGGCTGAACCCGATGCGTGCCTCAAAGGTCATCCATGTCGTGAGCTGCCACGCGGAAGGCGAGGTGGGCGACGTTATTGTCGGCGGCGTGGCCCCGCCGCCCGGCGATACCCTGTGGGACCAATCCCGATTCATTCATAACGACAAGACTCTGCGCAACTTCGTCCTCAACGAGCCGCGCGGCGGCGTCTTTCGCCATGTCAACCTGCTGGTGCCGCCCAAAAACCCGGCCGCCGCCATGGGCTGGATCATCATGGAGCCCGAGCACACCCCACCCATGTCCGGCTCCAACTCCATGTGCGTGGCAACCGTGCTGCTGGAGACCGGCATCGTTGAGATGACAGAGCCCGAAACGCATCTCGTTCTGGAGGCACCCGGCGGATTGATCGAGGCCAATGCACGCTGCCGCCACGGCAAGGTGGAACGGGTGACGATCACCAACCATCCCTCCTTCGCCGACCGGCTGGACGCAACGATCGAGGTGGAAGGCCTCGGCACCCTCACCGTCGATACCGCCTATGGCGGCGACAGCTTCGTGCTGGTGGATGCGAGCGCCGCCGGCTTCGCCCTGAGGCCTGATGAGGCGCATGACATCACGCTTGTCGGCATGAAGATCACCCGCGCTGCCAACGAGCAGCTCGGCTTCCGCCACCCGGAGAATCCCGACTGGAACCACATCTCCTTCTGCCAGTTCACCGCCCCTGTCGTTGAGGAGGACGGCGTGGCCACCGGCCGCAACACGGTGGTGATCGAGCCGGGCAAGCTCGACCGCTCGCCCTGCGGCACCGGCTGCTCGGCGCGCATGGCGGTGCTGCATGCCAAGGGCCTTCTCAAGACCGGCGGCCGCTTTACCGGCATCTCCATCATCGACAGCCGCTTCGACTGCCGCATCGAGCGCGAGACCGAATTCGGTGGGCGCCCGGCCATCGTGCCATCGATTGCGGGCCGCGCCTGGATCACCGGCACGCACCAGCACATGCTCGACCCCGCCGACCCCTTGCCCGGCGGCTACCGCCTGTCGGACACCTGGCCGATGCGCTAGGCAGCAGCCGCGCGCACTTCGAAACTCAAGGCCAGCCCGCCGAGGTCGGAGCTTTCCGCCTTCAGCGCCGTTCCGTATTCGGTGAGGATGTCCTGCACGATGGCGAGACCCAGGCCGGCGCTGCCACCTTTTTCGTCCAGCCGCCGGCCGCGCTCGAACAGCTTGTCGAGGTCTTCGGGCGCAACCCCCGGTCCGTCGTCCTCGACCCGCATGACAAGGTCGCCGCTGCCATTGGTCACGGCGCTGATGCGCACATGTTCGCTGGCATAGCGCGCCGCGTTTTCCACCAGATTGCCGAGCACGTCGTTGAGATCGTCGGGATCGAAGGCGATCGCGGCGTCAGGCGCCACCTTCACCTCGAAGTCGATATGCTCGCCTTCGGGTGTCCGCGCCACTGTCTTGACGATGGCCGAGGCGGCCGGCGCCAGGCGCGAGACGGGACGCTGGCCGTGGCGATAGCGCAGCCGCGTGCGCGCCAGCTCGCGCTCGATATGGCGGTGCATGATCTGGGCCGAAAGCTGGATGTCGTCAGCGATGGAGCTCTGGCCGGCCTGGCGCAGCCGGCGCACATCGCTGGCGAGCGCCGTCAGCGGCGTCTTGAGGCCGTGCGCCAGGTCGCCGGCGCGGTCGTGTGCGCGCTTGAGCGCGGCTTCCTGCGCCTCGAGCAGGCTGTTGACCTCGCCCACCAGCGGCTCGACCTCCTCCGGCACGTCGCTCGATAGCCGCCGGGCAGCGCCGGAGCGGATCTCCCGGATGGCGTCCTGCAGCGCCGCCAGGGGCGCAAGGCCGGCGCTCACCTGGAACCACAGGCCGGCCAGCAGCAGCACCCCCAAAAGGCTCAGGCCCGGCAGCAGGTCGCGGGCAAAGCCCGCCCGCAAGGTATCCACCACATTGTGGTTGATGGCCACCGCGATGCGCACCGGCACCTCACTCGAGCCGGCATCGAGGATGATGCGGCGTTCATGCACGATGAGCGCCTTGCCGTCCGGGCCCGAGACCGAATGAATGTGCACCTTTCCCACCGGCGGCTGGTCGGCCGGCAGCGCCAGGTCGGTGTCCCACAGGGAGCGCGAGCGTATGAGCGCGCCGGTCTTCTCGTTCCTGATCTGCCAGTAGAGGCCGCCATAGACCTTTTCGAAACGCGGATCGGCGGGCAGGCGCGCGAGGCTGAGGGCGCCCGACTTGTCGACCCTGATGTTGCCGGCGAGCTGGGCGATGTGGGTGTCGAGTTCCTGGCCGATGCGCCGCTCCACATGGCGCTCGAACAGCGAGGTGAGACCGATGCCGGCGACGATGAGGGTGGCGGTGATGCCGGCGAAGGCGAACAGAAACAGCCTCAGCCTCAGCGAGCGCAGCGTCATTCCGTCTTCGGTTCCACGATGTAGCCAAAACCGCGGCGCGTCTCGATGATGTCGGCGCCGAGTTTCTTGCGCACCCGCCCGACCAGCACCTCGACGGCGTTCGATTCGCGCGCGAAATGCTCTGCATGCAACTGCTCGGCCAGCTCCTGCTGCGACACCACGCGGCCGGCATGCAGCATCAGATAGGAGACGAGGCGGTATTCCTGCGGCGACAGCGGCACCGGAACCGAGCGCACCGTGACCCGCATCTGGCGCGGATCGAGGGTGACATCGCCGATGGTGATGGCGGGTGCCGCATGCCCGCCGGTGCGCCGGACGATGGCACGCAGGCGCGCCATGAGTTCGTCCATCTCGAACGGCTTTGGCAGATAGTCGTCGGCGCCGGCGTCGATCCCTTCCACCCGCTCGCTCCATGAGCCGCGCGCGGTGAGCACCAGCACGGGGAAATTGCGGCCGCCTGAGCGCCATTTCTTGAGGATGGTGAGGCCATCCATCTGCGGCAGGCCGAGATCGAGGATGACGGCGCCGAAATCTTCCGTGTCGCCGCGGAACCAGATTTCCTCTGAGTCGGATTCGACCTCCGGGATGAAGCCGTTGGCGGTGAGCGCGGCGGCCACGTCGGCCTGGATGCGCGGATCGTCCTCGGCAACGAGAATGCGCATCGGTTAGGGCCTGTTGAGGGTAATGCTTGCGGCGCTGGCGTGGCCCATTTCGTTTCTGGCTAGCTTTGAGCGGCGCCGCAGGGCCCACCCCTTCAAGCCGTTCAAAGTGACGTCCAGAAGCGAAATGGGCCGCGTCCCGCAGGGATTTGAGAGGACTGGCCCATCTTCACGGGCATTCGTCATCGAATATGCCAGCACGTCCTTCCTCCTCATACCAATGAATCTGAGCCAATCCTGTCAAACCAGCACCACAGGCATCGCCCTCAACAGGCCCTACTCCTCGGCCCCCTTGACCGGCTTACCGTTGCGCGCATCGAAGAGCACCTTGTAGCGCCGCCCCTGGGGGTCGATGTAATAGATTTCGTACATGGGTATGTTGTGCTCGTGTTCCAGCGACACGTTCACCACTTCGCTGCCATGCGGCAGCTTCAGCTTGGCGAGCACCGAGGCGAGGGGCACGAAACGGCCTTGCTTGAGGCCCTCATAGACCCTCTCGCTGTCGTCGTCCGGGTCGCCGAAAACACTGCCGCCCGCGCGCGCAAGGTCCGTGCCCAGGAAAAGCACCAACACGGCCGCCGCCAGGACCAGGCGCCGCCTTGATGAGTGATCACCGTCCATCATTCATTCTGCCTAGTTTTGGCCCCATGACAAACCGCTGACAGACCATTGCGTCACTGCCGGCTACTATCATGGCATAGGGTGGGGCCGCCTGCACGGGCGGTTTGCCCGTCGTCCGGGGGTTGCCCGCTGCGGCGCATGGTCCGATAAACGCATCGACAGCATCCACCGCCAGCTCTTGAGGAGCCCCGCCCATGCCGCGCCCCGTCATCATCACCTGCGCCGTCACCGGCTCGATCCACACCCCCTCGATGTCGCCGCATCTGCCGGTGACGGCCGAAGAGATCGCCGAAGCCGCCATCGGCGCGGCCGAGGCAGGCGCCGCCGTCGTCCACCTGCATGCCCGCGATCCGCGCGATGGCCGGCCTGACCAGAGCCCAGGGGCCTTCGAGCCCTTCCTCAAGGTGATCAAGCAGCGCTCGGCTTGCGTGGTCAACATCACCACCGGCGGGGCGGCCACCATGACCATAAAGGAGCGGGTGCGCCCGGCCGCCACTTTTCGCCCCGAGATCGCCTCGCTCAACATGGGCACGATGAATTTCGGCCTCTACCCCATGCTGCAGCGCTTCACCGAGTTCAAGCACGACTGGGAGCGGCCTTATCTCGAAGGCTCGCGCGAGCGCATCTTCAAGAACACCTTTGCCGACATCGAATACATCCTCACCACCTGCGCCGAGAACGGCACCCGCTTCGAGATCGAGTGCTACGACATCGGCCATCTCTACACGCTTGCCCATTTCGCCGACCGCGGCGTGGTCAAGCCGCCGTTCTTCGTGCAGTCGGTGTTCGGCATCCTCGGCGGCATCGGCCCGCACCCGGAGGACGTCGCCCACATGAAGCGTACCGCCGACCGCCTGTTCGGCAAGGACTATCGCTGGTCGGTGCTGGGCGCCGGGCGCAACCAGTTGCCGGTGGCCGCCATCGCCGCCGCCATGGGCGGCAATGTGCGCGTCGGGCTGGAGGATTCCCTGTGGATCGGCCCCGGCCAGCTCGCGCGCTCCAACGCCGAGCAGGTCACCAAGGCACGCCAGATCATCGAGGGGCTGGGTCTCCAGATCGCCAGCCCCGACGAGGCGCGCTCCATCCTCGAGCTCAAGGGCGGCGACAAGGTGAACTTCTGAGGCGCCCGTTCGCCCGCAAGGTGTCATTCTCGGGCTTGACCCGAGAATCCAGGGCTTGACGCGCCGCCCTTGCTATCATGTGTCTACGCCACCCCGGCGCCGATGCGGAATTCGAGCTCGGCGCTGAAGCCGTCAGCCGTCTCGAACGAGGCAAGGCAATCGCGCACCTCGTCCCAGGCCTTTGCCCTTTCGGCCTCGCCGAGATCGGCCACCACCGCGCGATAGGCGCCGAAGGCCTCCTGCATCATGGTGAACGCCGCATCGGCGCTCGGCAGCCGCACCGTGGCCTTGATCGTCCGCGTTTCGACATCGCTCAGCCCGTTGTCGCGCAGGAGGCTTTCCAGCACCCCGTCGGCGCCGAGGGCGAAGATGCCGGGCCGGCCCGGCGCGGGCGGCGACTTGCCGGCATGGCGCAGGAGGATGGCCATGGTCTTGGACATGAAAAGGTTGGTGGCCGGCGTGGTGAACACCAGCGCGGCGAACCGGCTCCCACGCTTCAGCGCGCGCTTGACCGCGCCGACCGCGCTGCCCGGTTCAGGGAACAGCATCAGGCCCAGGCGGCTGATGGCGGCATCGAACGGCTCGGGCCCCGCGTCCAGCTCCTCGGCCGCGCATTGGCGCGTTTCGATGTTGTCGAGCCCCGCCGCGGCCGCGTTGCGGCGCAGGTGTTCGAGCATCGTGGCGGAGATATCGCAGGCAACGACCCGGCCTTCCGGCCCGACGCGACCGGCCAGCGCGAGGGTCTGGCTTCCGGCCCCGCAGGCAAGGTCGAGGACGCGCATGCCCGGCCGCACCCCTGCCATGTCGAAGAGCACATCGGTTGCCGCTGAAAGGCCTTCGGCGACTACGCGCTCCCACTTCGCCCAGCCGGGCGCGGCGGCTTCCCAGGTCTTGCGCAGTTCGGAATGCGACACGATATCGGGCATCGGCAAAGCTCCCCTTGAGCATGCCCCGTCGCCAGCCCTGCACCATGGATGAACTTTGGGGGCGGCTCGGTCAAGACAAAATCCTGGCGTAGGGATCAAATGTGATCTCGCGCAACGAGGGTTGATGCGTTAGAAGGACCTCCCGAAGAACCCGAGATTCAATGTCACCTGTTTTCGCAATCTTCCGCTGGCTGGAAGGGACCGTCAGTTCCTTCCCGCCGGATGTCCCGGTGAAGCCGCCAGCCACCTTCGCCGGCTTCGTGCTGCACTACACCCGGCCGTTCTGGTGGCTGATCGCGGCGAGTGCGGTGCTGTCCATCGTGGTGGCTGTCATCGAGGTGTCGCTGTTCGCCTTCGTCGGCAGGATCGTCGACTGGCTGAACCACGCCGACAAGGCGACCTTCTGGTCCGATCACGCCTTGCGCCTGGCGCTCATGAGCGCCCTGGTGCTGGTGGTACTGCCGCTGCTCAAGTTCTTCTACGAAGCGGTGATCCACCAGGGCCTTCTGGGCAACTTCGCCATGCGCAACCGCTGGCAGGCGCACCGCTACGTGCTGCGCCAGTCCATGGAGTTCTACCAGAACGATTTTGCCGGCCGCATTGCACAGAAGGTGCTTCAGACCTCGCTTGCCGTGCGCGACGTGGTGATGAAGGTGAGTGAGGTGCTGCTCTATGTGGTAGTCTATTTCACGGCTGCTCTCTATTTGTTTGCAAGCAGCGATTTGCGCCTGTCGGCCCCGCTGGTTGTCTGGTTCTTCGGCTATCTCCTCGCCCTGCGCTATTTCGTGCCGCGCCTTTCGCGCATCTCGGCCGCCCAGGCCGATGCCCGCTCGATGGTGACCGGCCGCATCGTCGACAGCTACACCAACATCTCCACCGTAAAAATGTTCGCCCATGCCGAGCGCGAGGACCGCTATGCCCGCGACGGCATGGAAGTGTTCCTCGATGCCGTCTACGGCCAGATGCGGCTGGTGAGCCTGTTGACGATCGTCCTCAACGGCCTCAATGCCTGCCTCCTGTTCTCGGTGGCGGGGCTCGCCATCTGGCTTTGGTCTGCGGGCGCGGTGACGACCGGCGCCATCGCGGTCGCCGTTGCTCTCGTCCTGCGCATGCAGGGCATGGCCCGCTGGATCATGTGGGAGGTGGCGGGGCTGTTCGAGAACATCGGCGTGGTGCAGGATGGTCTCAAGACCATCTCGCGCGAGCGCACGGTGGTGGATGCGCCCGATGCCCGGCCGCTCGAGGTGACCCGCGGCGAGGTGCGCTACGAGAACATCCGCTTCAATTACGGCAAGCCCGGGGCCCACGGCGAGCCCCGCGTCATCAACCATCTCTCGCTCACCATAAGGCCCGGCGAGAAGGTGGGGCTGGTGGGCCGTTCCGGCGCCGGAAAGTCGACCATGGTGAGCCTGCTCCTGCGCTTTCACGATGTCGAGGCCGGATGCATCCTGATCGACGGGCAGGACATCGCCCATGTCACGCAGGCATCGCTGCGCGCCCATATCGGCATGGTGACCCAGGACACCTCGCTGCTCAACCGCTCGATCTGTGACAACATCCGCTATGGCCGCCCGGAGGCGAGCCTCGATGACGTGATCGAGGTGGCGCGGCGCGCCCATGCCCATGACTTCATCATGGGGCTGGAGGACGCGAAAGGCCGCAAAGGGTATGACGCCCATGTAGGCGAACGCGGGGTGAAACTGTCGGGCGGCCAGCGCCAGCGCATCGCCATTGCCCGCGTCCTGCTCAAGAACGCCCCCATCCTGGTGCTGGACGAGGCGACCAGCGCGCTCGATTCCGAAGTCGAGGCCGCCATCCAGGAAAGCCTCAACTGCCTGATGCAGAACAAGACGGTGATCGCCATCGCCCATCGGCTCTCCACCATCGCCGCCATGGACCGGCTGGTGGTGATGGACGAAGGCGCCATCATCGAGGAAGGCACCCACGCCGGGCTGTTGCGGCGCGGCGGCCTTTATGCCGACTTGTGGGCGCGCCAGTCGGGCGGTTTTCTGGTGCGCGAAGCAGCGGAATAGGTTCAAACCCTTGACCTTTGCCGCTGCCCCCCACAAGCTCGCTCGCGCTAGCTGGGGATTGCTCCATGTCTGATACCGGCCCTGCCGCGCCCAATCGCTGGAAGCGCTTTTCCGACTGGGACGAGCGGCCCTTGCGGCTCGACAACTTCGCCATCGAGGACCCGGCCAACGGCTTTGCCGCCATGGCCGGCGCGAAGGATCCCAAGCCCGGCGTGAAGCTCTCGGGGCACCGCATCGTCGAGCTCGACGGCGTGCCTGAAGCCGATTTCGACATGATCGACCTCTTCATCGCCCGCCACCACATGGACCCCGAGGTGGCCGAGGAGGCGATGGCCACGCCCTCCATCGAGGCGGCGCGCATGCTGGTCGACATGAACGTGCCGCGCGAGGAACTGACGCGGCTGGCGCGCGGCATGAGCCCGGCCAAGCTGGCCGAGGTGGTGGCGCATCTCTCGGCCATGGAGATCGCCTTTGCCTATTCGAAAATGCGCGCGAGAAAGACCCCCGGCAACCAGGCCCACGTGACCAACGCCAAGGACGATCCCTTGCAGCTTGCCGCCGATGCCGCCATCGCGGTGGCCTTCGGGTTCGACGAGATCGAGACCACCATGCGCGTTTCCCGCAACGCCTGGTCGAATGCGCTCGCCTGTTGCGTCGGCGCCGCCGTGGGCCGGGCGGGGACCCTGTTCCAGTGCTCCAGCGAGGAGGCAGAAGAACTGCAGATCGGCATGAGGGGCTTTACCTCCTATGCCGAGACGGTTTCGGTCTACGGCACCGAAAAGGCCTTCATCGACGGCGACGACACGCCCTGGTCAAAAGCCTGGCTGACGGCTGCCTATGCCTCGCGCGGCATCAAGATGCGCTGCACTTCCGGGGCCGCGTCCGAGCTCCTCATGGGCTTCCATGAGTCGAAATCGCTGCTCTATCTGGAAGCCCGCTGCCTGTGCATGCAGCGCGCCATGGGCGCGCAGGGCACCCAGAACGGTGGCATCGACGGCGCCCCGCTCGCCGCCACCATCCCCGGCGGTGTGCGTGAGCTGATGGCGGAAAACCTCATCGCCGTGTGGCTCGATCTCGAATGCGCCAGCGGCAACGATGCCCGCGCGTCTGAATCCGAGGTGCGTATCGGCGCCAAGATCCTGCCCTATCTGATCGGCGGATCCGACCTCATCTGTTCCGGTTTCGGTTCGATACTTAAATACGACAATTCCTTCAACCCATCTCTGTTCAACGGCGAGGAACTGGAGGAATATCTGGTGTTGCAGCGCGACTTCGAGGCCGACGGCGGCCTGACGCCGGTGGAGGAGGCACGAGCGCTCGATGTGCGTCGGCGCGGTGTCGAGGCGCTGTCGTCGGTCTTCGATGAGCTCCGCCTCGGCAAGGTCGACGCGGCCATGAAGGCCTCCGTGATCGCCGCCTCGGGCTCGCGCGAGACCGAAAGCTTCGTGCCGGGCCAGGTGGCCGATATCTCCGAGGCCATCAAGGCGCGCGGCATCACCGTCGTTGATGTCATAAAGGCGCTGGAAAGGCGCGGCTTCCACGAGGAGGCGGAAAACCTCCTGAGCCTCGTCAAGCTGCGCGTCTCGGGCGATTATCTCCAGACATCGGCAGTGGTGCGCGACAACCACGTCATCTCTGCCGTCAACGACCCCAACGATTACGGCGGGCCGGGCAGCGGCTATCGCCTGAGCCCTCAGCGCCGCGCCGAGATCGCGGCCATCCGTGATGTGCTCGACCGCGACGAGGTGCTGCGGGCCGAAGCCACTTACGAGGCGGCCGAGGCCGGGCGCATCGCCTATCGCTCGATGGGTCCCGCCCGGCCCGGCAACGATGCGAAGGAAGTGGTGATCGGCCTTTCGCCCGCTTTCGGTCTCAAGCTCTTTCGCACCCTTGCCGGTCACCCCTTGAGCCGGGTGCTGAAAGCAATCGTCGCCGGTATCGAGGAAAAGGGCGGTACCGCGCGCATCGTCAGGATGCACCACACCGCCGATACCTCCTTCCTCGGGCTTTCGGCGGCGCGGCTTTCAGGCTCCGGCATCGGCATCGGGCTGCAGGCCAAGGGCACCGCTGTCATCCACCACAAGGAACGCCTGCCACATAACAATCTGGAGCTTTTCTCCAACGCCCCCATCACCAGCCTCGATCACTACCTGGGGCTCGGGCGCAATGCCGCCGTCTATGCCGCGGGCAACATGCCAGAGCCGGTGGTGGTGCCCACCGACGGCGAGGCGCTGGGGGCACGCTTCCATGCCCGCGTCGCCCTCATCTATGCCATCGAGACCGGACTCACCGGCGATGGCGCGGCGCCCGAGGAGATCGCGGTCGAGTTCACCGGGGGCAAGCCATGAACGATGAACCGAAGCTCAGCATCGAGGACTATCCGCTGGCCGAAAAGCGCCCCGAGTTGGTGCGCGGCCGCCGCGGCAAGGGCATATCCGAGATCACGCTCGATGCCGTGATGGCGGGCGAGGCCAGCATGGCCGATCTCACCATCACGCCGGAGATGCTGCGCTCGCAGGCCGATATCGCCCGCGCTGCCGGACGCTCGAGGCTGGCGGAGAATTTCGAACGCGCCGCCGAGATGGTCGATGTGCCCCAGCAGGTGATCATGCAGGTCTACGAGCTGTTGCGCCCCGGCAGGGCCAAGAGCGCCGCCGATCTCACCGCCATGGCCCAAACCCTGCGCGCCGACTACAAGGCCGAACGCCTCGCCCGCTTCCTCGAGGAGGCTGCGGCTGTCTACGAGAAGCGCGGCCTCTATACGTTCCGTTACTGACAAGAGAAAGACAGCCGATGAACTGGAAGACCGACTGGCGCTCGATCTATTACGAGGGCGCGCCCGAGCCCGAAGATCTCGACCTCCAGCCGGATGAAACGGCGCTTCTCGTCATCGACATCCAGAACACTTATGTGGAGCGCCCCGACCGGTCAAAACTCTCTGCCGCCGAGCAGGCCCGCTACGATGCCTGGACACCGTTCCATGAGCGTATGAACACAAAGGTGATCCCGCGCACCGCCGATCTTCTCACCCGTTTTCGCAAGAACGGCATCGAGTGTCTGTTCGCGCGCATCGCCTGCCAGACCGAGGACGGGCGCGATCGCTCGCTCAGCCAGAAGAAGCCGGGCTGGAACAACCTGCTCCTGCCCAAGAACCAGCATCCCTCGCAACTGGTGCCTGAGCTTTCGCCGCAAGGCGACGAGATCGTGGTGACCAAGACCACCGATTCGGCGCTTACCGGCACCAACCTGCGCCTCATTCTCCACAATCTCGGCATCCGCAACGTGGTGTGCTGCGGCATTTTCACCGACCAGTGCGTTTCCTCCACCGTGCGCAGCCTGGCGGACGAGAGTTACAACGTGATGGTGATCGAGGACTGCTGCGCCGCCGGCAGCGACGAATTGCACCGAAAAGAGCTCGAAATCATCAACATGATCTATTGCCACGTCATGTCGGCGGCCGAGCTCACGGTGATGATGCGCCTCAACTGAATAAGCGCGCCCTCGCTGCGGCCCGGCCGTGGCCCGGTTAACGATATGGTTAATGCTTTGTTGACGACTGTCTCGGATGATCGGGCCTGAAACAGGGGGTGCCGCTTCGGACGCCCGCCCGGTTGGAGTTCGAGATGACGCCCGATACCATCGCCCGCACCGCTCATCGCCGATTGCCGAAGCGTTTTGGCGTGGCCGCGCTCGCCGTCATGGCGCTTGCCGCCTGCCAGGCGCGCATGGCCAGCGACCAGCCACTCGACAGCCTGACGACCGGCAGCCTGCCGCCGGCCTCGATCACGGCAACCTCGAAGGCGGCCAAGCAGTGGCAGGCCGATCCGGGCAATGTCCAGCTCGGCATCGCTTATTCGCGCGATCTGGAAGCGCTCGAACAGCGCCAGGAAGCCTTGCAGGTGCTGGAGAAGGTGCTGGAGCGCAACCCGAACAACACCGGGTTGCAAATCTATTACGGCAAGCAGCTCGCCGCCAATGGCCGTGGCACCGAGGCCGCGCGTGTGCTGCAGAAGGTGGCCGATGCCGGCAAGGCCGACTGGAAGACACAATCGGCTCTGGGCTCGGCGCTTGCCCAGCAGGGCAAATTCGACGCCGCCCGCCAGCACTATCAGGCAGCACTTGCCCTCAAGCCGGGAGAGCCGTCCGTCTACAACAATATCGGCATGTCCTACATGCTGGAGGGCAAGCTCGACCTGGCCGAGAAGACACTGCGCCAGGCGATGAGCCTCCCCGGCAATCAAAACGAGCCGAAACTGCGCCAGAACCTGGCGCTGGCCCTCGGCCTGCAGGGCCGCTTCAAGGAGGCGAGAGAGATGGCGAGCCGCGATCTGCCGCCGCAACTGGTGGAAGCCAACATGGCCTATCTCAAGCGCATGCTGGCGCAGAAGAACACCTGGCAGCAGCTCAATCCGGCGAGCCAGAACGGCACCTGATTCCGGGATCACATCCGCGAATTGTCTGTCCTGAGCTATAGTGACGGCGATTCCCGGGGTGTGCCATGCTTTGGCCGCAGGCCGGTGCTGCAAGGTCCCTTCTACGCCGTTTCGAGGCGAGACAGGACCGGGAGTATCGGGTGAAACGTCTCCTTTATGTTTTGGCCGCACTGGCGCTCATCGTGGTCGCCGGTATTTTGGCGCTTCCTTTCGCGCTGTCGCCGGCCTTCATTGCGCCCAGGCTTTCGGCAGCGGTCGAAGCCGCGACCGGGCGCAACCTGGTCATGGGCTCGGCCCCACGCCTGAGCTTTTGGCCCAAGCTTACGGTCGAAATCGACAATGTGGTGCTCTCCAACCCGCCCGGCATGTTCGAGGGCCGATTTGCCTCGGTCGACAGGCTCAAGGTTCGCATCGGGCTCGAAGCCTTGCTGCAGCGCCGGCTCGCTGTTCGCGAGCTGACGCTGGTGCGCCCGCGCATCGGCTTCATCGTCGATAGGCAAGGCCGCGCCAACTGGAGCTTTGATGAGGGCACCAAGGCACAGTCGGCCGGCAAGTCGGACAAGAAGGCGCTGGGCGACGTCAGCCTCGCCCCGGTGGTGATCGAGGACGGCGATATCCGCTATCTCGATGAACGCACCGGAACCGCATTCGCCATCCAGCATGTCGATGTCAGCCTCGATCAGACGAAACTCGCTGGCGCGGTGAACCTCAAGGGCCATGTCACGTGGCACGACGAACGCCTCAGTCTCGACTTCTACGCCAAGGCGCCTGAGCGGCTGGTGGGCGGAGGCTCGCCCATCGACCTGACGGTCGTCGGGGCCTTCGTCAATATCAACTACGGCGGGCTGGCACGGCTCAATGGCGGCCTCGGCCTGGCGGGCAGGGTGGATTTTTCGACCCCGTCGCTGCGCGATCTCGCCCGCTGGGCCGGCAAGCCGCTGGCGCCGGGCGGCGGCCTCAAAACCTTTTCGCTGAAGGGCGCCCTCGATCTCACCGATTCCGTCGCCACCGTGAAGGATGCCACCGTGGCGCTCGACGGCATGAACGGCAAGGGCAGCCTCAGCATCAACACCCGCGGGCCGCGGCCCGCCGTGACGGCCTCGCTCGACATCGACCGGCTCAACGTCAATGCCTATCTCGGCCCCCCTCAACCGCCGCCACCGGCGGGCACTCCGGGCGTCGATGAATGGTCGGCCGCGCCCATCGACCTCTCGGGGCTCAAGAGCATCGATGCGCGTCTGGCGCTTGCCGCCGATGCCGTCCAATACCGCGATGTCGCCATCGGCAAGGCCCGCATCGATGCTACGCTTCAGGACGGCCGGCTCATCGCCAGGCTCACCAAAATGGCCTTTTACGGGGGCAAGGCCAATGGTGAGATCGTGCTGTCCAGCGGCAAAAACGGCGATGCCATCATGCAAGGCCGGCTGTCGGCCGACGGGATCGACGGCGGCCGGCTCATCAAGGATTTCGCCGGCATCGACCGCATCACCGGCAAGGCATGGCTCTCTCTGGCGCTCGCTGCCCGCGGCAAGAGCGAGCGCGCACTGGTCTCCACCCTCAACGGCGCAGCCAACCTGCGCTTCATCGACGGCGCCGTCCGCGGCATCAACATCGCCGCCATGATCCGCAATGTGATGAGCGGCACGCTTTCCGGCTGGGACAAGAGCGCGAACAAGAGCACCGACTTCGCCCTGCTCAAGGCCAGCTACAAGATCGCCGACGGTGTGGTGACAGGCGACGACCTGAAGCTTTTGGGGCCGCTCATCCGGGTGACGGGCAAGGGCAGCGTCGATCTGCTGCGGCGGCGGCTCGACTACAAGGTGGAGCCCAAGCTGGTCGCCACGCTTGAAGGCCAGGGTGGCAAGGAAAACCTCACCGGCCTGCCCGTCCCCGTCGTCGTCAGCGGCGCGTGGACGGCGCCGAAGATCTATCCCGATATCAAGGGCGTGCTGCAGGACCCGAAGGCCGCTTATGAGACCTTGCGCAAGATGATGGCGACGGCCAAGACACTTGATCTGAAGAGCGAGGCGGCCAAGATAGGCGACAAGGCAGGCCAGGCGCCGGGCAATGGGCCGCCGGCAGCCGATGCCTTACGTGGACCCTCGATGCCATGATCCGTGTTCAGCAAGACCCCTTCGATGCATGCGCAGAGATCGCCCGTTTCCGCGCGGACCACGGCAGCGACGGGGCGACGGTCATGTTCCTCGGCACGGTGCGCGAGGTGAGCGGCAAGAAAACCATCTCCGCCATGACGCTGGAGCACTATCCCGGCATGACCGAACATCAGCTCGAGGCCATCGGCGCCGAGGCGGCAAAGCGCTGGCCGATCGCCGCCAGCCTCATCGTCCACCGCTACGGCCGCATGCTGCCGGGCGAGGACATCGTCATGGTCATCACCCAGTCGGCCCATCGCGATGCGGCCTTCGAAGCGGCCCGCTTCATCATGGATTTTCTCAAGACCAGAGCTCCGTTCTGGAAGCTGGAAGAAGGCGAGGCCGGCAAGGCCTGGGTCGAGGCGCACGAAAGCGACGATGAGGCCGCCCGCCGCTGGGACAAGCCCGCCTCGGATTGAGCTGGCGCCCGTTTGATGGGCGCTCCGCACCCCGTTGTCATGCCCGCACTTGCCCGCGGGCATCCATGACCACTGCCATCAATTGAAGCGCACCTACGGTGTTCATGGATTGCCGGAATGAATGCGGCAATGACACTGGTATGTGAATGGGCATGAATTACAGACAAACGCTTTCGGCTCCGGCGGGCCTTGGGACTAGTCCCTGCCCGTGGCAGAGGGGAATGGGAAGAGCGGAGCGCCTTTGCGAGTGCTACGCTAGATCTAAACGCGCACCGCAAAGGCGCTCCGCACCCGGTCTTTTATCGGTCACTGCCGTCGCTCTCACCAAGGCCGGTCTTATGGAGACTTTCCAAGCCGCAGAGAACTGCGGTTCCCGAATAGGGACTAATCGACCGTACCGCGCAGTTGCTGCAGAATTCCGCGGGACTGCGGCCAGGGTACACAGACTATTCGCCACAGGGTACACAAGACTGGACTTCGCTCCCCGGCTAAGCGTTACTGCCAAGGCCCGCCACGAAGGGAGACCGATCATGGCCAAGCGCCTGGGCCGACACGACATCGCTGCGATGACCGCTCTGCTCTACGAAGACAACACCGAGGGCATCAGCGACGGCCTGCACTGGACGGGACATCCCGGCCTCTACGTCAAGCGGGCAGGCAACACAAGTTCATGGGTGCTGCGCTGGAACGTCGGTGGCAAGAAGAAGGTGATGGGCCTCGGCTCGCGCAGCAAGGTGACGCCGCAGGATGTTGTCGACCTCGCAGCCAAGTACCTGGCCATCGCCAAGCAGGGCGAAGACCCGAGAGCCCACCGAGATCAGGTGCGGGCGCGTGAGGGCTTGCCGCCGGTGCGGGCGAGACCCGATGTCGTCACGTTCAGGGACTCTGCCCGCCGCTACATCAATGAGCGCGAGAGCACATGGAAAGACTCCCGCACGGCCATCCAGTGGAGCCAGCCGCTGCGCGATTACGCGTATGGCACGATTGGCGACCTGCCGCTGGGCGACGTCACGGTCGACCATCTGATTGACCTGCTGCGCCCCATCTGGCGCGACAAGCATCCGACTGCCAAGAAGCTGCAGCATCGCATCGGCCAGATTATGGACTACGCCCTCGTCATGGGCTGGTGGCAGGGCGTGAACGTCGCCCAGTCCAGGGCCATCGGCATCAAGCTGGGCCGGGTGAATCACGTAACGCAGCATCGGCGCTCCTTCAGTTACATCCGAGCGCCGGAGTTGTGGCAGGCCCTATCGCGGGTATACAGCGAGCCATCGAGGGCGCTCCGGTTCCTGATGCTCACCGCTGCCCGCCCCAGCGAGGTGATGGGCGCACGGTGGGATGAGGTCGACCTCGGAGACCGGGTGTGGACCATCAGCCCTGAGCGCATGAAGATGAACCGGGAGCACCGGGTGCCGCTGGCCGATGAAGCCATCGAGCTATTGGGGCAGCCCGGCGGGGGATTGCTCTTCGAGGGCCAGCGCCGCGACGGAACGATTAGCCTCAACGTCCTCGGCCACCTCATCGAGCGGATGGGCTTCAACGGCACCAGCCACGGGATGCGGAGTGTCTTCACCGACTGGGCGCGCGAGACGACCGATGCACACCCTGAGACCGTCGAGACGTGCCTCGCCCACCGCGACCTGAATCAGACCCGCCGCGCCTACGCCAGAGGTGACCTCCTGGAGACCCGTCGGACGCTGATGGAGCAATGGGCGCGGTTCCTGTCAGGTCACTAACCATCAAGTCGGTCGGCCTCTACACTTCCCGGCGGGAATAAGCGTGTTGGTCTCATCGGCGCTGCACGGTGCGGCGCCCCTGGATCAAGGAGACCAACATGAGCACGAAGACCAAGACGACCACGAAGACCGCCAAGGCCACGAAGACCACAAAGGCCAAGGCGCCGAAGGCGAAGCCCGCGGGCCAGCCGCAGCCGAAGCGAGCCGATCAACTGACTGCGATGCTCCGCCGCCCCGAGGGCGTCACCATCGCGCAGGTGCAGGAGGCGTTCGGAATCTTGCCGCACAGCGCCCGCGCGCAGATCAGCATGCTCGGGAAGAAGCTCGGCACCAAGGTCGATGCCAGCCGGACCGCAAAGGGCGAGCCGCTGACGTATCGTCTGCCCGCCGCCTAGGCCAGTATTAACATCAGGACCATCAAGCCTCGCAGGTACGGCGAGGCTTGATCGCTTTAATGGCCGATGCGCGGGAAGTCGAGCCGAACAGGCGGGCACACGCGCGATGTTCAGGGCTGGGTGGGGTGGGCAGTGGCCGAGGAGGGAGATATCGCGCGTGGGGCCGCGTGAGGCCCAACGTTCGCGAATCGGCATATCGAGCCCGCGTTCGGCGCCATCTAGTGCACTGACGCAATCACAGGATTCACAAGACGGCTTGATCGTGCGATTCTGTGGTCGCTATGGCGCAGACCGTCTGTGTGATTGTTGGAACCGAGGATCGTG
>Ga0307436_1000421_pt1 | contig 19895 bp, 30 predicted proteins | sample SalMarWE160440MG_FD_202513 | JGI IMG/M metagenome (GOLD analysis project Ga0307436, IMG submission 202513) | Salt marsh sediment microbial communities from the Plum Island Ecosystem LTER, Massachusetts, United States - WE1604-40 | ecosystem: Environmental > Aquatic > Marine > Intertidal zone >...
CAGTCAGAAGAGTCGCAACGAAAGGAGCCACGACCATGGCAAAACGACGACGACGACGCGCAGCACCAAAGCGTCGAATCCGCAGGAATCCCTCACGCACCAGGCGCGCAGCAAGAGCCGTTTCGAAACGATCCCGGAGTGCTTTCGGGGGACTGAATTTCAAAAGTTCCCTTCGAAACACGCCGCTCATGGTGGTGGGCATGTTCGCCTCGAAGTGGGCGGCCAAGCGCTTCGGAGATGCGGCGACCGAAACCGATCCCTCGACGTGGAACTATGCGAGCTACCTCAAAGGGGCGCTCGGCGCCGCCGGCGCTGGGTTCCTCGCAAACATGGTTAAACCGGGATCGGGACAGCGTGTGCTCGACGGCGGTCTCGCGCTCATGGCCTACAAACTCGTCCAGAACGAGTTGGTGCCCAAGAGCACGTGGGCAACCAACCAGTTCGGAGCGGTCAGGGAACCCGGGACGATCGAGGAAAACGACCAGGGTGAGCCGTTTATCCTCGGTGAAGACATGCAGTGGTATCCCATGGAGGGAGCCGATGATTATCGAATGCTCCCCGACGCGTACGGAGATGATCTCGTTGCACCAGGACCGTTGGGGTTTGGCGATACTATGACCGAACCCGGACCGCTCGGTGAAAGCAATCTCACCGACATCTATCGCCGATCATTTCTGAAACGGTAGAAAGGAACCAACACATGAAGTTCATGAATGTTAACGAATCGTGGTTTCTGTACGATACGGTGATGATTTCTCCTTTTGTAAGCTCCCTACCTCACGCTGTCCCGGGATGGTATGCGTCGTTCGCGGCGCTGGGCGCCGATGACGATATCACCTTTTTCAATTCGAGGAACAAATCGATCGGACTCGCATACAACAACCAGGACAGCAGAGATCAGATCCCGTTTGCCCTGGTTGCCGAATCGATTTCGGTATCGTTTATCGCGCCCGCATGCTCATCGCACTTAGGCGATCTGGGCCAGAATCCGATTCGCGGTCGTCTCGATACAATATCAGCGTTTTTCGCGCATGAGCTCCCGCAACACAGTTCGATGATCTTTCGCATCAACCAGGATGAAAGATTGAAGTGCAATTGCGGAATGCTACCCCCGGGGTACGGAGAGATCGGTTTCGCAATGGGACAGGGTGATATCGGATTGACAGGCGGTGGAGGAAATTCCGTAACCGCGGGAGGGTGGGGGAGATCACACCTCAAATATCGGTGGGAGTTCGCCACGGGGATCGGAATTCCGAGACGTGCAACAATGTCCGTTCACGTTCGATTTGTCGAGTGGGCGCGGACGGTGCTTCAAGCTATTTGGGGTCCGGGCAACATGGAAATGTGGAACTATGTGGACGGTGCGCCACCCTCGAATGAGCTGGCGTATCTCTACACCTCATTTCTGATTCAAGTTCTCGTACAGGGAAAACGGGAAGTGCAACAGCGGGGCGAATACCACGCGTAAACTGTCGGATTGAACTGACCGTGTGTAACCGGTCGAATCACGACAAAGGATAATAACATGCAGCAAAAACCATATATGAACGTCGCGGAACCATATCCGCTTTATGACACGGTGATCGTTTGCTCACAGCTGTACGGAAAAGAGCAATCGATCAACGGGTGGTTCACGAGTTTCCGCGATTTCGCGGCGGATACTCGACACACGTTTTTCAAAAGTCGAACGGCCGGGAACAGCCATTTGGCATATTGCAATCTCGATTCGTCCGATAGCATCGATTTTGTCTATCAGGCGTTTTCACTGGGGGTGAGATTCTTCGGGCCTGTTATGCCGGACGCCGACAATATCGTGGTAGAGAGCCCCAACGCGATACGAGAAAACGAACACGTGTTTTGGATGTTCGATCTGGCGAAGCACTGCGGGATCGATTTCCGCGTTCAACAAGACGTCATCGTCGAAAACACGTGCATCGCCTGTCCTCCCGGATACGGGCCACGGGGAGGGGGTGGCGCCCATCCGATACCGGACACAAACGCCCCTCACCCGAATCAGGACTCTTGGAAGGTGGTCACGGGATCAAACGGCGAGCCGGTCATCGATGCGCGGTTCCCCTTCCCGAATCCGATCAAAATACCGCGAAATGCGTCGATCGAAGCGAACATTTATCTGACTTCGTACGCGCGTTACGTGCTCGAAAATCTCGATTCTCCGGCGAACAACGTCTACCTGACCGAAAATCAGGCGTTGCAGCCAGCCGATGACGCGGACTATTTCGAAGTTCCGACTCGATACGGGGTTCAGGTATCGCTTTTCGGATTTCGAGAAGTGCAACAGCGTGGCCAGTACCATGCGCCGGGGGCAGCAGAATGAACACACAGCAGAAAGTCGCACGAAATGCGCTGCTGTCGAGGTTCGACGCCGATCCGGGACCTTGGAGACCGATGTACTACCCGATCGTCATTCCCGTTCCCCTCGAGGCGAACGGGAGTGAAGAAGGGTCGGTTACGATAAACAATCAACCATTCATTTGGATGTTTATCGGTCATCAAATCCTGGGAAATACCGGCGATCCTGAAACGTCCGGGCTCTATCAGGACGGTCAATACCTGATAGAGTTCAAGGACGAGCAGAGTAACTATCAGTCAGCGCCAATGGCTGCGTCTGCCGTATTCGGCGGGCCGGCAGTCGGATACTTGATCGATTTCCCGCTCCCGATACCCTTTCCGGGATCGAAAACGATCACGTTTCGAATCACCAATACCTACACCCGAATTCTCACCCCCGATCCCGCAGAACCGGTTTTCAATCTGCAAATTGGATTAGGGGGTGTTGCCGATTGGGGTTCACTCCTCTAAGGACTCTCACCATGAGCTATTTTAGAGAAGCCTGTCAGTTGTTACGACGCGGCCGGGAGGAAAATGTCATCAGTACGGACTTGGCTCAAATCAGCAGGTGGAAATCCTGCAACGCCAATCTGTATCGCGATCTCATGGCGACGCTACACGCCCAACAGGCTGCGACCCTCGACAAATCGCCATGGCTCCAAAAACAACAGTCATGGCAGTTACCGCAAACGAGACGGTACAGACAGACGCGCGTGCCGTCTCCCCTTCCGATTACACAACCGGATAACACGCTTTCCTGGATGGTTGAGCTTGCGCGCTATCCGGTTCCGAATGGCTCGATTGGACTGATTAAAGGGTTCGAGCAGTACGCAGAGCAAGACGGTCAAATTTTGACGCTATCCGCTGCGTGGGGAGATCCGTTCCCAACACCAAACATCGTTTGGTACTTTCGGCTGTCCGACTATCGAACGTTGAGAAACCCATGGATCAACTTGAGCGGGCCGGCCGCCATCGTGGATTACCTCCCCGGTACCGCGTATAGCGATTTCGCTGCGACGCCTGGTCTATGGTTTCCTGCCGGATCATGCAGTGCATCAAACATCCATTTGCCGATACCGGGGGGCAATGTGCTTCGCGTGGTGGCGATCGTACAGCCATCCAGCGACGCAGTGAGTCTTGCTGCAAAACTGGTAGGCTCTAATCAGCTCGAAACCAACAGTGACGCTCAATTCGTGGTCCGAACGTCATGGTGATCCCGTCATCTGTATTGCGCTGGGAGCCGGCGATAATCGCCGAGCTCCAAGCGCGATCTATTCCCCTGCCAAAAGAGCTCGTGGAATCTATAATGACCGTCGAGTCACGGGGGAAACCCGGTCTAGTCAATCCCAAATCAGGCGCGTCGGGACTGATGCAAATCATGCCAAACACTCTAAAGGATTTCAACTTGCGCCATGGGACCGACTACACGCTATCAGACATGCGCGGGAACACCAACGAAGCGGCATTGAAACAGATCAAAGTGGGCATCGATATCATGGCGCACTACTGGAAACGGGCCTATCAATATCTGTCGAAGCGTCTTGGGGACGTTCCGATAGACGAGCTCGGCCGAATCGCCGATCTGTTCTATGTCGCCGGTCCGGGAGCGACCCGTAAGAAACTTGACAAACTCGAGGTTCCCACTTGGGAAAGGGTAAAGGCTGCCTATCCGAAATGGAACGCCCTCCCACACCCCACACGGGTATATTCAGACCCGAAACCCTGGAACGTTAATGCAATATCTCAGTGGCTCGACGGATCTCTGTCAGATCTGCCGATCGAAAAGGATCCAAAACAAGGTTTTGGGATCGGCATACTGATATTGATGGTAGCCTACTGGTATATGGCCAAAGGAAAAAAGACATGACAAAGAAAAAAAAAGAAGATAAAAAGGAAAATCCTCCCCCAAACAAGACTGACGGTCGGTCGAGCGGAACAAAACCGGGGGAGGATTTACCTGCGAGCTCGCCGCAGAATCCCCCCCCGAAGGAAATCTTGATCGATGAAGACTATGATCCGAAATTCGAAGTTCTGTCTCGCGCAATCGATGCATGGATCTATTCGCATTTCACGCAGTTTTTCTATTCGTTGACAAGGGCATGGGCACATTTTCAGGCAGGTACACCGTTAACCACTCGAAGAATATTCAGTTCACTCGAATGGTTTGCCCAAGGCGACGCTCAAAAGATGATGGATCGGTTGGACGAATTCAAGAAATTCATTTTGGAAGAGTACGAGCTCGATCCAAACGGAAGGGTTAGCACTCCGCCGTCTATTGCAGATACATCCAACAAAAAGTAAAATGATCCCGGTCCGATTTGTCCGGACTACCGACGGCGCGGAAACCATTTAACCCCGTTGATGCGCCGTCGGACCTTTTTAGAGCGCGGAAACAAGAAACCCCGCCGGAATGTTTCCGCGCTCTTTTCTTAAATTTCCATTGCCGATATCTGTCAAAAGAGTCACTATATGTACAGTACGGGGTTATCAATTTCAAAAATTCGAAGGGTTTTCCCCGTGGAAAGGTGACTTATATGTCCTTTGACGGAAACGAAGAAGTGGTCGACATACTCGAAGACGGTGATTTTGATGGGGTCATACTGATAACCGTTTCTCGCCGGAAAGTCCAATTATATACCCGTTGTCGAGTTCCACAGACTGCCTTGTTGTCAAACGTCCTACACACGATATCAAAGGCGCTTTTTGGGAATGTTGAAAACAAATATCCGATATAGGTGAAAAATGAACAACAAAGAAAAAGCGATCTATATGACGTTGCTCACATCCGTGAGAACAGGGCTAAATGCGAATGTCACCGCACAAGATGCGAGAACCATACTTGAAATGTTGCGAAAAAAAAACACCGATAGCCAAGGAAAGGAGCGACCAATCGATAGAATTGTAAAGAGCATGGCTAGTGTAATTACTAACAGTTTAGAGGATTTGGCAGACGATCTCCAAGAGATTGCCGAACTGCCCACAAAACAAAGGAGATAGTATGAATCTGATTATCGAAATTAGGTTTGAGTGCCCGCACTGCGGATATCATCACACGATCACGGATGGTATCGGAGATATTACCGGCGACCTGGTCGCGAAATGCTCGAACTGTCACGGAATGATAGCGATCATTTGGTCCCTTGCTGCCGAAGCGACAGTGTATTCGATATCGTCGGATAACAAGGGGCAGTCGGTTCTCAGCGCTCAGGTGCAAAACGACGATTATACCGACGAGGTTGAAGACGATTCCGACATGATTGAGGAGCTGCCGTCATGAGCGATCATATTCCCCATAGTGTTGCCCGGTCGTGGGTCCTTTCCAAAATTGCCGAAATGATGAAGGCCAACATGCGAAAACTATTTGGCGGAGACGGACCCGCGACAAAATTGTCCCCACAGGATCGCGATATCTGTCTGGATATTTATCTATCTATGATTGATCAATTCGAAAAAAACGATCTCTCTCTGGAAGAACGTCTCAAATACGGGATCGAGTAAAGGAGTTATTCACAGATGTCGATAAAACCAAAATGTGACGTGTGCGGTTTTGAGACTGAGGATCTCAAGCCGTGGGGAAAGGATCCAAATAGAAGAAATATATGCCCGGGGTGCGGAATCCATCCGGATCAAATCGACACGACCTTGAAACATTTATTGAAACAAACGACAGGCGAAGATCGAAAGCCGACGCCAATAGAATTGGACGTGTTCAAGAAAAATCTAGTTTTACGAATGATTCAAAAATTGTCGGAGGAAATAAAAAATTAGAAACCCCGTAGTGAAACAATTTTGGAGGTCACTACCAAAATACTCTCCACGGGGTTTCTTCTCTTTAACCAAAAAGGAGAAGTCATGTCAAAGCTTCAGGAAAGATGTAAACGAATTCGTGCCATGAGCGCATGGCACCACGACGATAACACACGCCCGCCTCACTGGATGCCCAGACAGGACGATCGTGTTTACTACCACTCGGTGATCGGTGGACCAATCACTTCTGGGCCGCATTGTGTTCGTTTGGTCGACACCCTTCCGGACGGAACATCGGTTGCGTGGTTGACCGGAAAAGCTGGCTGCGTCTCGTGTGACGCGGTCACGCCCGCTCCCGCCGTCGAGGTGGGCGAATGAAATCGCTTGATGAAACAAGATGGGATAGTTTTTTTGGGAGAGTGGATTCAGGCGAATTGATCTACACATGCAACCACATGATTGAATCTTCGATTTTTTGGGGCGCCTTAGTGGGCTGCGCACACTGCAAAAATGCTGTGAAAAATAGCCCGATCGATCTGCCTCAACCCGAGGAATTGATCAAACCTACACCGAACGGCAAAACCAACAGAAATCGAATTCTGTATCGACAGCTGTATCTGGACGATCCGCCCATGGACAGGAAGCAAGCAGCAAAATTCCATGGCCTGTCATACGAACGAATCAAGCAGCTAGACACGCGTTTTCAAAGACAGCTGCTGAAATATCTTCACAAACGCCATCTCGAGAAAATTCGAAAAGAACGATTCCGGGAAAAATTTGGTGAACAAGATGAATAAGACGACATTTGCAAAACGGGTTTTTGAAATCGGTCAGATTGTGGATGTGTTTATCCGAATACCGGGGTCCCGAAAAGGGAGGGGATTCTATCAGCGTGGAGAGATAAAGACGACGGAAACAATCGGCAGGTACATGGTGTTTTTTCCAGACGTCGAGATAGGTGGAAGAAAAGGCACGCACGGGTGGTACCAGTGGACGGATATTTTTTACAAAGGAGATAAGCCGAATGACGAAGAAGAGCCCGAATCCTAGGCCTTGGTGGCGTTGGCTATTGCTGCCCCTCTCGCCGATCGCGATACCGATCGGATTTGTGATCGGTATTGTCAAAGGTCTTTGTTCGATCCGAAACGATGGAAGAAGGTGATACAGTGGATGATCTTTACAAAAAAATAGAGCTGGTAAACGGTGCCGATGAGAAGGGACGATATTGGGAGATTAAAGCAAGACCTTTTACCGGGATTCTAAGAGAAGCTGATTTAGTGGAGCTCGCGGATTGGATCGCTCGAGAGATCGGTTGGATAAAGAGAGATCGCGACGTTGACGGCGCTCGTCGCGAGGAGCTCGACGAGCGCGCCGGCGCGAATATCAGCGTTGGACTAGGAGAGCTCGAGTGCGCTGGGAGAGTTGCGGGTGGTGATAGGGAGCTCGAGCGCGGGGGGGACCCGGGGGAGCTCGAGCGCGCCGCCGGCGTCGCGGGTGGTGATAGGGAGCTCGAGCGCGGGGGGGACCCGGGGGAGCTCGAGCGCGGGGGGGATCCGGGGGAGCTCGAGCGCGGCGCCGACGCCTCGGAAGGATCTCGGCGCAAGCGCCGACGCCGCCGAAGGAGATCAAGAGAGGTGTCGTCACCTCGGGAGGAGCTCAAGCGAGGTGTCTCACCAAAGACATTTATAACAGCGCTGAAACTGCTTCAGGCTGAAAAAGCATTGAATGAAATACTGTCGATAATATTAAAAAAGTAGTGCCGATAATAAAATATTATCGGCAATAGGGAGGTGAAAAAATTGAAGAAAAAATGCCCGGTATGTGGTCGAGAGTTCGAGATGTACTACGGCATACAGATTGATCCGGAAAAGCCAGTCTGTTTCAAATGCTGGAAGGATAGAGAGCGAGCTCGGTCTGGATCCCAATTTGATGGGGACTGGAACGATCCTTGTGACCCAGCATTTTGGGATCGACAAGATGTAAAGGACTTCGCGAAGCAATTCATCAAACCGTTATTGAATTTTTTTAGACCAAAACGCCGATAACCTGTGAACATTATCGGAAGTAGGAGGATTGATGTCAGACAATAAAAAAGGAAAATTTCTCTTTCGAATGTTGGGATCTATCATTACTGGTTTTTGCCGCGAATTCGGATCTGAGAACGTGAAAAAAATGTTGGAGTTCATTGTCAACTATGAACCATTTTGGGAACTGGCAAAAATGGCTGAATCTTGCGATCCGATGGAACCACCTTGGAAACGGGGGGAACACGATTTTATCGAATAGCCGATAACCTTTGAACATTATCGGCACTAACGTCCGGATGAAGGGAGGTTTTGAAAATGGAACTGGAAGAGCTCAGCAAAAAGGATTTCGAAGCGCTTGGTTGTGAGGATGTTCCGGCGAAAAAACTTCGGGCTCGTGTCTTCAATCTTGAGGGTCTCGGATCAGAACTGGCGCTGTCTCTAAGAGATATGCTCGACCGTTTTTCACCAAACGATGACGGATTGAGTGACGCGGAAATAGCATGTGCCAAACGATCTCGGGAAGCGATTCGATCTGCGAAAGTTGTTCTCATCGATTACTATAAATCTGATAACCATAGGCATTAAAGGAAGGTGAAAAATGAACAATATCCCAACTATCGGAAGAGGAGAACGGAACCCTCGCTCTCCAAGCAACCCAGAAATCAAAGCGAGTCAGTGGAGCGCTCTTTCGCAAATGTGGCAGGCATACGGGGAGCTCATTTCTAAAAGTGATCATCCCGATCGGAAGGCCGTATCAGAGGAGGCATTCGGGAATTCGGCCAAATACATGTCCCAGTTAATCAATTTTGCTGAGGAACGTCTATTTGAGGAAGAACAAAAAAAATGAAATTAACATATTTAGAATGGTTGAAAGAAAGCGAAAAACGATATCCCGACGGAAACATAGCCTTCACTTGTCCGGTTTGTAAACACAGGCAAACGGTTTCAGATTATAAAGCCGTTAACGCGCCAGACGGTACCATAGGATTTTCATGTATCGGAAGATTCCATGATACCTGTCGAGCTGCTTTCGGCGGACGGGGAGCCGGCAAGGAACGTTCTGGGCCATGTGATTATGCGGGCGGAGGATTATTTCGTCTCAATCCAATTACCGTCGTTTGCAAAAAACCCGATGGGTCTGAAGAAGAAATACAGATTTTCGACTTTGCAGACGATCCTTTAGAGGATTCCCCTCGGGGTTAGGCCGAGGGGAAAGTGTTGTCGATCCTTACCTGAGATTGATTTGTTTTTAAATGAAAGCCTTTTTGAAGTCAAATCCCCAATTTCGACAACAATTATCGACAATACAACACTATAATATCGACGGTACATATAAAGGAGTTACCGTGTCTGATTTGATCGAACCGTTTGCCGGCATTGTTTTGGGATTTTTGACTTTTGCACTCGCCGAAATTCGTCGGAGGAGACGGTCTAAAGATCCGAAGACAGATCCGCCACCTCAAAGCAGATACTGTAAAAACTGTTTTTTTTACAAGGAGTTTGTTCGATTGGTGAGAGAAATGAAGCATTAAAAAAGCCCCCGGAAGTCATACGACCTCACGGGGACCGGGGAATCAAAAATGTCTCATATTTGGCTATTTGCCGCAATCGGCCTAATTGGTTTAATTTCTATAGTAAGTTGTATATGTTGTATATATACACTTTTATCATTCTCAAAATACCACCATTTTATTATATTTATGAATAACAAGTTATCCAGAAAGGATTCGAACTATGAAAACCACCGATCTGATTATCTGTATAGTCCTCGGCACAGCTTGCGCCGAAGATCCGAAAATGTTCGCCGCAGGATTTGACGGAGGGGAAATATTTGACACCGACACAGGTACCGTTGAGCTCGAGCTGCTCGACACCGGTACCGCCGAGCTCGAGCTGCTCGACACCAGTACCGCCGAGCTCGAGCTGCTCGACACCGGTACCGCCGAGCTCGAGCTGCTCGACACCGGTACCGCCGAGCTCGAGCTGCTCGACACTGGTACCGCCGAGCTCGAGCTGCTCGACACTGGTACCGCCGAGCTCGAGCTGCTCGACACCGATACCGCCGATTCGGAGGCCTCCGACACCGATACCGGACCACCATGGGTATGCGATTTCAACGGTGAAGGGTGTGAGAATTGGCAAAAATGCGCGACGGAAACGATTTCGATTTGCCCACTTTCACAGGACCCAATTCCGATATCTGCAATCAATTATGGTATTGAATGGTTGATTTGTAGACCGGACAACCGATGTCCAACCGATTTGCCCCACAGGGCTTGTCGAGAGGTCGTTGTGATAGGAACAAGGTGTTTGCCGTGAGTGATGAAATCGTTCTCAAGGATCTAGTAAAACGCGCAAATTTTTTTGCCGGTCGATCGATAGCGCCGGCGACAAGAAGAGCTTACGAGTCTGACTGGGCACATTTCACCAAATTTTGTGTTGAGTGGAATCTCGAAAGCCTCCCCGCCACACCGGACACTGTCGCGATGTATCTGACCAATATGGCGGATCGAGAAATCGCGGTTTCGACAATCGTTCGACGATGTACTTCAATCACTGCAATTCATAGAGCGTCGGGATCGGATAGCCCTTGCAAAGATGATCGGGTACATCGTGTTTTATCCGGAATTAGACGAGAATGCGGCGCGCCTCAACAAAAGGCCCGTCCGATACATTGGGAAACGCTCGCCGCCATGTTGAGTCAATGCGACTCACTGATTTTTGGAATTCGAGACGCTGCTCTACTTAGTCTCGGGTGGTGTTCTGCCCTGAGACGATCGGAGCTTGTCGCGCTGAATTTTGGCGATATCGAGTTTACTGCCGAGGGTCTCATTCTCACTGTTCGGCGTTCAAAGACCGATAAAAGCGGTCAAGGCCAATCGGTCGGTATTCCGCGGTCAAACGGTCCTGTGTGTCCTGTGATTGCGCTTCAACGTTGGATTGAAAGACGAGGAGACACGCCAGAACCAAACGATCCGTTATTCGTAAAGATCGGTGTGAGTGGCCGCGGGAAATGGTGGTGGCCTTTAGGCGGCCGATTGAGCCCAAGAATGGTATCCGAAGTTGTAAAAAATTATATCCGTATCATCGGACTCGATCCCGATCTCTATTCTGCTCACTCTCTTCGACGCGGTCTCGCGACAGACGCAGGCGCGCGAGGTGTTCCGGAACGAGTAATTTCGCGGCATACCCGACACCGATCGATTGAGACGCTGAGGGGGTATATCGAAGACGGAACCATTTGGGCGGAAAACCCTCTACCCGCAATCTACGCGGGACCGAGCGCGATCTCTAGCAGCAATTAAAACCTCCAAATCCTCGCGCGCCATATCTACCGCAACGGGAGCCGTCGCCGGCGAAAGAACCTTCGTGGGATCCGCAATTTCAACGGGCGACTGTTTCCCGGGCAGACTGAAACGCTCCTCGAGGGCCGTTCTGGCCCTTCTGATGTCCTCGGCGCTAACTGGTGAACTATCGCCAAGGTTCGCCGTCTCCGGAGACGAAGGTGAGGCAGAGGGCGCCGGCGCTTTCGATTTTCTACCGATCAGCAACGGAATGATTTCACGCGCGGCAGTGAGCTCTCGGACGGCGATCGGCATTTCCGCGAAACGCTTTTCCCAATATGCCCAATCGACTCCGGAGGGATTCACGAGCTCGACGCCGGCGCCGATCGCCTCAAGCTCACATTTCGCCCGGGACCGGGCAGCTCGCCGATCCTGTCGATGCAACTGGGCCATGGCGCCGAGCACGATATTGACCGACGTCCAAACCGCGGATCGTTTCTGTCGTTTCGATCTATTGATCGACCGCGCGCCCGCGCGGGGCTCTTTGTTCGTACTGGGTATAATATTGGGAGTTACTTGAGATTCTGTCCTTGTCCGATCGGGGGGGTGACAGCTTGTCGCATGTGGTTCTTTGTCGCACATTGTTTCACGTGAAACTACATTGTGCGATGATGTAGGCAAGGGCTGGATGTTTTGCGTTTTGCGTCCAGTCCAATATGCAAACGCGTCCAGATTGAAGTGGATCAGGGCGCCTTTTGTACGACCTCGAGGTCGAAAATTCGCGCAACGAATAAATCCACGCCTCTCGAGTTCGGGATGAGCGCGTTGAAGTGTTCTTATCGATCCCGCTTCACCATGTGAGGACCGATACACCGCGTCAGCAATCGCGCCATTTGGCGCGGCCACACCGGAATAGCCCATTTTCACAAGCGCCACGTAAACGGCGAGCGTTCGACGCGCCCTAGGGGATAGTGATCCGGTCCCAGCTATTCCGGATCGTGCAAAATCGATATTTCGAATTTGGTCAACATTTGCAAGACGCATCTATACCTCGACGTGCGATCCCTATGTCGGGCGCACGAATCCTGTTCGATTTTACGTTTGAATTGTAAAAGACACACGAATCCCGGTCGATTCCCGGTCAATTTTTCAAACGAAAATCGATAAACCAATTTTATCGAAAAAACGGCAATTCAAAAAACTTGACACTCTAAGGGGATTACACTACCGTGGTGAGTGAAATCCTAAAGAGTGGTTGCCGTTTTTTCATCGTAGGCACCACTTTATACTTTTTGAGCCATTAACGCAAAAAGATATCGACTTAAAAATCACCGATAATCCCAAGATCGCCCCGTAACTTCCCAAGAAAATAATCAAAATCCACCGAACTTTTCCCGGGGTCGAGCCGGGATTGCGCCGAGGGAAAGCCGAGCGTCAAGACACTTTTATGGATCTTGCGTGCGGTTTTGAATCCTACTACAATACCGAATATGAACGACTATCAGCCAAAAAACGACGGCGATCTGGAAGAAATCGATCTCCCTGAGGCGCCTCTAACCGAATCTGAATTGAAGGACGAATACACGATCGACCGTCTCGATTCGTTTTTTGCTGGTCTGTCGCCGGGGGTTTCAATACTAATTCAACGACTTCGTCCGAGTTGGTGTTCTGGAGTTCTTGAAGAGTTCGTGGTCGATGAGCCGATCAGTTTGGACTATTTTATCGATACGTGGGGAGGGGAATTGTTGTTGGTGAAGGTCAGAAGCAAGGGTGGGAAACTGAGAGGATCCTACAAAATACCTTTGCATTCGTTTCCCCCATTAGTTTTTGGAAAGCAGATATCACAACCGAATCGGGGCGATCGATTTCGGGAAGATCCCCCCGCCGCCTCCCCGCCGCCGCCCTCCATCGTTCAGCAGACTGGTTTGCCCACGGAAAAATTAATCGCCGCGGCGTCGGGATTGGCGCCCGTTCTGATGCAATGGATGAAGGCCCAAGAGGATCGCCGGCGCGCCGAGGAAGATCGTAGGCGAGAAGACATGCAAATGATGATGAAGATGATGCAGTCCAATCAAACAAGCGGATTGCAGGACATCACAAAAGTAGGCGCGGTCATGTCTCAATTGAACGAGTTGTTCAAACAGAATGCACCTACAGGGGGCGGTTCAGAAATGGATTTTCTTCCTCATGCTCTCGATGTCCTCAAGACGGTTATGGGATCGCAGCAAACGAAAGAACAACCAAAAGCGCGAATCACCGGTCCCGCTGCTCCCCCCCTTCCTTCCAAACCGCCCTCGAGGCAGGGAAAAGTGACGCCTCTACCAGTAGTCCGCCCGAACGAGGGCGGCGATGTATCCGCAATGATCGCTCAAATGGAGCCGGCAAGGGCCGTTGAAAGCGTGATGGAAGCACTTGGCAAAATGGATCCTGACAAACGTGACGCGACTATCGGGACGTTTTTGATGAAATATCAAGAAGACATGTCCGACGATGATGACGTCATAGAGGACGAAGAAGACCATAGGGGTTATATGAAACGGTAGAGATTCGTGCGTACCCCATACGCAGCGATCGCTCAACGGGTGAGAATCCCGGGCGGAAATGAAAACCAGATGCGCGAGACGATCCGGCAGATCGGATCGGCAATACGTCGCGCGAGCGTTTATCCTCCCATCCGAAATTACGCGGCTTCAATCGCATCGACCGCCCCCCCCAAGGACTTCGTCGGACAGTTGCGAGCAGTCTACAACGACTTCACGCGCCGTTGGCGCTACGTAAAAGATCCTGTCAGTAAAGAGTTGCTTACAGCGTCCCCCGAGGCGATTTGGCGTCTGACAATGGCAGGCGACGGGGTAGGGGTCGGGCGGGGATACGGCGCGGGAGACTGTGACTGTGTCACTACTGCGTTGGGGGCGGTTCTTGAGGCAATTGGTTTTCGAACACGTATCGCCACAACAGCGCCCGCCCACTCGAGACCGGGAAGGTTGTTTGGTCATGTTTTTATCCAGGCGCAAGTTCCACGTTTCGGGTGGGTTACTGTCGATCCTGTCCTTCATCCACGCCGTAATTTCGGGGCCATAACGTCCCATTCCCGAATCGCATTTTGGAATTTAGACGGACAGATGATGGGATATCGGGGGAATTTTGTTGCTTGACTAAAAAAGGAGGAGCAAGCATGTATGGAAAAAATATCGAGCAATGGCAAGATTATGGTCTCGCTGGTGTGGCGGAGCCCGAACACACCGAACAAGGCCCGATCGAGTGGTCGACTTTGGGGCTTTCGAATTGGGGATGGATGGATAGCCCTAACGGAAAAATTTCCACAACCGGCATGTATGGCATCATCGACGGGGCGATGTTGGGTGGCCTTGCCGTCGAAGTGGACGAAAACGACGATTGGGGGGGCGGTGTAGTCCGCACTCCAATGATCGAACTGGCCCTAGATGATTATGATTACGTCTCCCAAAACGGGCAGCCTTATGACGGCATGTTAGGGCTTGGAGATACCGGCGAGCTTTACGTTTACGACGGTTTGAGCGGGTGGTTCAAAAAGCTTCGGCGAAGAATCAAAAAGCGGGTTCGCAGGGTTGCGCGCCGCATCAAGCGCGGAATCAAAAAGGTTCTCAAAAAAAGCAAGTTCGGCCGTTTTCTTCTCAAAGTGGGCGGCAAAATCCATAAAATCGCGATGAAAATCGTAAAACCTCTCATAAAATTTGTGGGGAAATACGCGGCCAAGCTCGCTCCGATCGCGGCTTTGATTCCCGGGTTCGGTCCCGCAATCGCAGGTGGTTTGATGGTCGCCGGCAAGGTCGCCAAGCTCATGCAGAAATATGGCGTTCGAACCAAAGGGGCGCCCGGAAAAGTTCGCGGACTCAAGCTCAAAAATCCAAGAAACCTTCGACGTTTTCGAAATGCGCTCAAAAAAGAAGCCACAAAAATGCAGCGTTTCAAAAAGCGCAACCCGAGAAAATTCCGTGAGCTCTCTACGCGCCTTGCGAAGGGGAGGAGGCGATAGATGCAACGGGTTCTAGAGTTGGGACCGTTGACCCATCGACCGCAACTTCGACGGCTACGAGTATTTCCAGGGTTCGATTATCGATGTCCGGTGAGAAATCGATTGATGGCCAAAATGCGCCAATACCACCCGGGCGCGTTTCCACCACGGTTTTTCATGGGGTTCGGGGCCGAGGGAGGGCGTTACATTCCGACGCCCGATCAAATCCTGGACGTTCCCACGCCGGGAGCCTGGTACCGAATCAAAAAAGGCGAAACCTGGTGGGGTGTCAGCAAACGCGCATATGGTCAGGCGAATGTCAAGAAGGGGCTCTTGACCATGAACCAATCCACATGGAACGACCACATCAACCGGAAAAAGAAGGGGTGGGAAGCATATAAAGTCAAAGGACTTCAGGCGACACCCGATTATTCCGCTACTGACCCGCACGCGCCAGTGGGGAGCGGCAATTCGTATCCCGTAGCATGGATACCGCCATTGAGCGGCGAAGAGCCCGAAGAGATGGGTTACACCCCTTCAGAACCCACTATCACCACGCCAACGCCCGTCACGGAACCGCCGTCAGGAAAAACCTACATTCCCGGACCAAAAGGAGATCCCGGACCGCCCGGTCCTCCCGGAGATCCTGGGCCGCCGCCCTCGAGCTCGGCGATTCAATCCGCGGTCAACCAGTATTTTCAAACCAATCCTCCCCCGGGAGGTGTTCCAGGTCCTCCCGGAGATCCTGGGCCGCCGCCCTCGAGCTCGGCGATTCAATCCGCGGTCAACCAGTATTTTCAAACCAATCCTCCCCCGGGAGGTGTTCCCGGACCGCCCGGACAACCCGGACCGCCCCCCTCGAGCGGTGAAATCAAATCGGCGGTTGATCAGTGGATGTCGTCAAACCCGCCGAAGGTGGTTAGCAGCGGGGGGGGAGACGACAAACAGCTTTGGACGTTGCCGCTTGCGGCGATGTTTGCGTGGTTGCGATGATCGGTCAAGAAACACCCCCGATCTCGACACCGATAAAGTACGTCGACGCAGAGAGACCGCCGACGGCAAAGGAGATCGAGCTTTGGAATAGGGCGCAGACTGTCGCGAAACGCGTAAATCTCTTGTCCTATGCAATGAAAGCGCAATTCAAAAATATACTTCAAATCCATTATTTTGCCAAAAACAACAAAATTACATTGGATGAACCTGGACTTCCTGACCTTGAAAAACGCATGCTGACCGCTCTTGCGGAAATCGAGTTTCTCAAAGACAAAATGTGCGAAGTCAATCAACTTGAGCTCGGCGTGCGCGTGTCGAGCTCGGGCAATGATCTCGATATTATCGAGCCGAAAGAAACTGCCACGATGGGATGGGTTATACCGGCGATCCTAGGCGCGATCGTAGTAATCGGAATAATCGCGCGTTGGGCATATCTCGAAAAAGAGGTCGTTGAAGTAACTCGGGACTACAACGGTATTATGAAACGTGCAGATATGGCGCTTTGCTCGGATCCAAATTCGAGTATCTGTCAGGCGTGGGAGTCTGACAAACAAACAGGTGGATACTACAAACGCGAATCGATAGTTGATTCGGTGAAAAATGCCGTCTCGTCCATTGGAGGGGTGGCCAAGAAGGGGCTAGGAGTCGGTATTGCGATCGCGATACCTCTACTGATTTGGCTTTGGGCTCCCCGAAGAAAGGGTTAAAAAAATGGCGCTTTTTGATACGGTCGCGGGACGTGAGATTTTGCAAGGGCTAAGTTGCTGGCTTGCAAAACGGCGAATGTCTCGCCGATTCCATCGCAGTTTTTACCGGGCGTTTGACTCGTGGAAAACCACGGGCGCTTTTTCTCTCGAGACGCTCGAAAATAGCCTCAACTCTGTTGATGTTCAGGAAATCGAAAACTTGAATACACTGCTCGTTCAACTGGGATGTAGCGATATCGGTGTATTCAATGGTGGCGTGATTCACGTCAATCCGGTTACCGGCTCGGACGAAACAGGAGATGGATCAGATGCGCGACCGTTTGCTAGTCTTGGATTTCTGAGCTCGCCGTATTTTCCAAAATATATCGACCATGAGATCCGGATACTGATTGAAGGGAGCGTTACGGCAAATGAGCTTTGCCTCGATCAGACCATCGGACCAAACGGATCGTTTTCTTTTGTTGGCGTCGGAACTCCCGTTGTTGTGACCACCTCACAGGGCGCGGGTCCCTTCGCATTGACGGGCGCTATTCCGTACAACACCCCAATCGCCGCATGGGAGTTTAACGTTGCTGAGGTGTTCGGCGTGAACGAGCTCTACGGCAAATGGATACGCTTCACAACGGGAGATTGTGCCGGCCAATGCATGCCAATACATCAAAACAGCGCGTCGGGTATTTTTACGAGGGGAGGGTGGAACGGAACGCCCGCCGCCGCCGACGAATTTGTTGTTGTCGATATCGCGTCTACTATAGCGTGTCCTCGGTGGGATATACGGGTAAACGGACCCACGTACGGCAATGACACGACGCCTCTTTCCCGTTTCAATATGTTCAATCTCAATATCGATCTGAGAAGCGCCACCTATCAGTGGGAGAATTTCCGAATCAAAAATACCACCGAATCACAGATCAGTCTTTGTCGAATTATCACCGATAGCGGTCAGTTTTCAGCAATCCGATTAGAATCGAATCTGAACATTCGCCCAGCTGCGGACGTTGGAGCTGCTGTATTGGCTTCGTCGGGTGTGACAAACCTGAATAAGCCAACGACCGCAACAAACGCAGGTCTAATGGTCTACCGTGACGAATTTCCGCCATTCTCCAACGGATTTTCAGAAGTGCTTATTTACGGAACGCCAAGAATATCTTCTGTCGATGCGGGGGGGAGAATCGGTGTGTATGGACCGTTCCAGGAACTTACCTATGTTGCGACGGGACTGCTCAGAATTGACGATGCCGGTTCAGGAACGGTGTCGCTTTGTTTTTTAACGCCAACCGGTTCAGGATCTGACGCGATTGTGATTCGCAAAGCAGCGACTTTGCTAATCGAGGAAAACTATTTTGCCAGTCCTGGAAACGATATGTTCAATATCTTCAGTGGAGATATTCAGATCGGGGAAAACACCTATGCTGTCGGATATACCGGGCATGGATTGCGATTTGAGCAATTCAACGCCCGGGTAGCAACGCGTGTGTCTCCCGCGGCTTTGACGGGCGCAACCGGCGATATTTATTTCGCTGGTGGTGTCGGTACAACAGCGCACCCCGCGGCAGACGCTGTTGCGACAGACGGGTTGGGAAATACAGTATCCTATATTTCAACGCCCTAAGGAGTCGTGCCAATGTACGGTCAAACAGATTGGGAAAAAAAAGCAGCCGATGCTTTGAAAAAGGCAAAAAAGGCCGCTGAATCCATGAAAAAAAAAGAATCGAGTGGCTTGCTTCTTCCGATAATTATCGGATTCGTATGGATTCTGTGGGAAAAAAAATAGAGATCTGAAATGACAAGATTCTCAAAATCAACGGAGATTCAATCGTTTCTGTTCGATAAGCAGAAGTGGTCAGTTACCGCGGCCAAGAAATGGCTGTCAGAACACAACAAGAAAGTCCCCAAAGTGGACACGACTTCTGAATATCACCGGTTTCGACAGGCTCCACCGTTCCAATTTCAAAAAGGGACGTTCAGGACGATACCGATCGGCGCAAAATCGAAAGGGATCAAGGCCGTAATTGCTGTTCCACGTTTGAGAAAAAATCCTGAATCAAAAAAACGAAACCCGCCGAACAAAAAAAGTTCTAGACCGTGGTTGCCCGCGACGTTGGTAGATCTCGCCGATCCAATTTCCGTCGACCTCGAGGACGGGAGACAACTGAAGTTCCCCCGATCTGGTAAATGGGCCATGTGTTGTAATCGATCGGGAACGGAAATTTGGATCTTGTCTCGGCAGGACTCCACTCGGGTAAAGGCGACCGACGAGCAGGCGGAAAACCTGTTTGAAAAATTTACCGGTTTCGAACACGACCAGGAAAACAATGCGTTAATGGTTCAGGTTGCTCCAAAAAAAATGGAGCGCATATCAAGGGCGATGAACATTGTCTATCGCAGCGATAAATTTTCTCGCCCGGGAAAAACTTCGGATTACATCCACCCCTTTAAAATTTATCCCGTTGTATCGGTAGATAACGAAACGAAACCAACGATCGTTGCCCTCCGAGGTGGGCAGATCAAAATCAAAAAGGAGGGTGTTACGGGATGAAAGAAATTTTGTTGTTAAATCCAAGAAAACGTCGACGGTCTAAGAAAACGACCACGAAGAAAAAAACCGCGCGACGGAAACCGAGACGAAGAACTACTCGGAAACCCGCGAAGCGAGCGACAGTCAGAAGAGTCGCAACGAAAGGAGCCACGACCATGGCAAAACGACGACGACGACGCGCAGCACCAAAGCGTCGAATCCGCAGGAATCCCTCACGCACCAGGCGCGCAGCAAGAGCCGTTTCGAGACGATCCC
>Ga0307436_1000422_pt1 | contig 19894 bp, 21 predicted proteins | sample SalMarWE160440MG_FD_202513 | JGI IMG/M metagenome (GOLD analysis project Ga0307436, IMG submission 202513) | Salt marsh sediment microbial communities from the Plum Island Ecosystem LTER, Massachusetts, United States - WE1604-40 | ecosystem: Environmental > Aquatic > Marine > Intertidal zone >...
CCAGATCAACGCCAGCAAGGATCGCGGTCATTGTTATCGGCATCCAGTTTCTGCCGCCGGAATACACGCCGATGACACTGTCTTTCGGCATTCGCTGTTTGGTCTGTACAATGCTCGTGATCATGTCGATCGGCATCCAGGGGTCCTGATCGAGCGGCCAGCCGAAGGGATGGCCCATGTCGTGCACAAGCACCAGCGGCATTTCAGTGATGACGCCGGGTTGCACAAGGATCCGATCCATTTTTCGGACGTGGTATGTGCCCCTCAGTTTATGAATGGGCTTGACCTTATTCTTCTCCATGAACCGGATTCCGTCTTGAACGGATCGTGCATAGTCCAATGGATACGAATCGGTTGGCGGCCAGAGCACTACCGCTCCTTGGCAGTAGCGATTTCCTCCGCCGAGCTCGAGCAACTCCTCGGTCTCTTGAATAAAATCGATCTTTTTATCCGGCGTTCTTTTCCAGGTCGCTTGAAGCGAGATGGCGTCAACTTCGGCGAATACTTTGTCGTAAATCTCGGCTAGCAGCGGCGGGTTATATGTTCCCATGCCGTCTTTTGGGTCTCTCGGATGAATGTGCAGTGCGGCCGTTCCGGCTTTGCGCGCGGATATCAGTTCGTGCACCTGATCCTCAACCGAGATGGGAACTGCCGGATAGCGTAGTCCACCTTCCTTATAGCCTACGGGCTTTTTTCCCGGGTAGGCGCGGGGCGGTCCCCAATTTCGAGGCTGCCAACCCGGGCACGCGCATTCAATAATAAGCGGTCTATCGAGTGTCGTGTTGCGCTCCTCAAGCTCGATCGGGTGCATGGTCGCAATGCGCACCAAGATGTCCTCGAGCTGCTTTGCCTCCTCTTCTTTGGATAGGTTCCCCGCTGCTTTTGAGAAACCGCCGATATCCGTAGCCATGACTGCACCTTTCTTCCTGGAGAGAGCCGTTCAAGAGCCCATTATGCTCAGCCGCCGCAGCCGACTTTGGGAAAGTCGGCTGCGGACGAGACGTGTCATGTCGCGAGCGAATGCTCGCTAAGCAGAAAATCCTCGATGGCACGATTGACCTGCTCCGGCGTCTGCCAGAGATAGCCGTGAGCGGTCTCCGGAATCTCTGTCAGCCTCGAACCGGGCACGAGCTGGTGAATGCGACGGGCGGCCTCCAGGTGCGGCATTGTCCCCTCGAGGATTGTCTCCTCGGCGCCTACCATAATCAGCATGGGCACGGTCGCAGCCTTCAAATAGCGAAGGACGTCGAATTCCTGGCGTGCCTGCACGTGCTTCAAATAGAACTCGAGCGGCGGTAACTCGGCAACGAGTGTCTCGGCCAATTCGCGGACACGATCGGGATGGGCCGCCCGGAAGGCGTCCGGCCACCAGTAACGGCCGGCATAGTGATAGCGAACGCGTGCCGGGTATCCTTTTTCGACCAGTTGCAGCACGAGTTTGATTGGGATGCCGCGGGTCGTGACTGCGTTCGGATCGAGGTGACCTCCCGGACTGCATAGAGTGACGCTCCGGATAAGCCCGTCGGCCAATTTTGCCGCTGCGATGGCGACCGAGGCGCCCATGGAATGACCGACCAAGTGCGCGCTCTCGATCCCAAGTTTGCGAAGCAGGGCGATGCTGTCTTCGGCGAAAAGCTCGATCGAGTAACGGCCTGGATCACGATCGCTGCCACCGGTTCCGCGATAGTCCATGGCTATGACGCGGAACCGCCGACGAAGGAACGGGATCTGGAACTTCCTCCACAGACCGATGGTGCCGGCAGTGCCCGCGAGCAGCAATACAGTTTCCTTGCCCGACCGCGAGTCCTCAAAGTTAATGCCGCATCCATTGACGTTGACGACCGACATGAAAGACGCTCCTCGCCGTGTGATCAGTGGTAGACTTTCCAGGGCACGACGCGCCGTTCGATCCAATCAAGCAGGATGAACGACAAGTAGCCCAGCAAGGCAATCACAATCAGGCCAGCGTACATCTCCTCGATTGCGAAGACCTGCCAAGCCCTCCATATCATTGCCCCGAGGCCGGTATCCGCGCCCACGAATTCCGCCGCCACGATTAGCAGTAGCGCCGTCGACCACGCGATACGCATGCCGGCCATGATTGTTGGCATTGCGCCGCGGAGCGCTATCGCGCCGAAAAACATGAGCTTGCTCGCACCGAAGTTGCGGCCGACGTCGACATAGATCTTCTCGATTCCAAGCACGCCGACCATCGTGTTGATCGCCACGGGAAAGAACACTGCGATGGCGATGACGACGTACTTTGACGTCTCCCCCAAGCCGAAGATCAGCAGGATCAGCGGCAGGATGGCGAGCTTGGGGATCGGGTAGGTGACGGCGATAATCGACTTGGCCGCCGCGCGCACCATCGGGAATAGTCCCATGCAGACCCCAAGCAGGACGCCGGGCACGGCGCCGAGCACAAAGCCGATCACGACACGTGAAAGGCTCATCGCGGTGTTGATCTCGAGTTCGCCGCTCACGAGCAGATCCCAGAACGTGCGGGCAATCGAGCTGGGAGGCGGGAAGAAGCGAACATCGACCAGGTGGATTCGCGCAACAAACTCCCAGATCGCGAGCAGCAGGAACGGTGACAGGATTGTGGCAAGCCGCTCATGCAGCCGCGCGCGGCGTTGCGCCGTGGCAGCCTTGTCGATCGGGCGGGACGGCGCCAGCGTTTCCACCGCGCACTGCGCCAAACCCTTTCCTTCGGGTTCGCGTGTCGCCAAATCAGTCAAGGCCATTACTCCGCTCGCGGGGCGCGCTGCCGCGACGATAGTCTTTCGCTGATGCGCCCCTTACCTCTTCTTCGAGAGCGCTCCAGATTCGCTGTACAAGCACGCCATAAGCCGCCGATGACTTCATTTCGTACACGCGCCGCGGCCGCGGCAAATCCACCTTCACGATATCCTTCACCCGCCCTGGCCGCGCTGAAATGATGACGACGCGGTCGCTCAACGCGATCGCCTCATCGATGCTGTGCGTTATGAAAAGCACGGTCTTGCGATGCCGCGACCAGATTTCAATCAGCGACTCCTGCAAGATGATCTTGGTCTGTTCGTCGAGGGCGGCGAACGGCTCGTCCATAAGAAGCACCTCTGGATCGTTCGCAAAGGCACGCGCCAGCGAAACCCGCTGCTTCATGCCGCCCGAGAGCTGGTGCGGAAATGCACCATCGAATCCCTTCAAGCCGACCTCGGATATGTAGTGATCGCGAATCTCTTCACGTGTCCGGCGGGCAACACCGCGGCAACGGAGGCCGAAGGCGACGTTGTCGCGCACGGTCATCCAAGGAAAAACGGATTGCTCCTGGAAGACCATGCTGTTCAGCGGGCGGGAAAGCGAATCGTGCTGGATGGTCACGGTGCCGGAAGACGCCGCCTCCAGGCCCGCGACGATTCGAAGCAAAGTGGTCTTGCCGCAACCGGATGGCCCGACGATGCACACGAACTCGCCGTCCGCGATGGAGAGGTTGATGTCCTGCAGCGCACAGACCGACTGCCGATCGCTCCAGAAGTCCTTATTGAGACCGCTAATTGCTATCTTGGGTTCCATGACCGACGGCTTCGTTCGCCTTAAGGAATTTCATAAGCGCGGCGACCTGCCTGTCACAGGTCTGGCGGTCGGGAAGCTCGCCGCTGCGCCAGCGACTGGCATCTCGCCCGCTCGTCTTTTCGACCTCGGCACGGGCGCGATGAACGGCGGTCGCTGCGTAAACCGGGTTGCCGGTCGCCTCGTACAGGTAGTCCAGGATTTTCAGGGAAGATTCCTTGCCGCCATATACGTCGAGAGCGCCAAGCGGGCCGAAAAGCGCGCCGCGCATGATAAACGTGTAGCGAGCAACCGTGTCGATGTCGTCGGCATCTGCGATGTCCTCGTCGATTAGCTTGATCGCCTCGTTGAGCATGGCGAAGTGCAGACGGTTGGCGATGCGTCCGGGCACGTCACGTCGCAACAGCATTGGTCGCTTTCCGACATCCCTCAAGCAGCGCATCGTCATCTCAACCGCGTCGGCGCTTGTATGGGTCCCCGGGCACACCTCCACGGGAGGCATGACATGCGGCGGGTTGATCCAGTGAGCGCAAAGCACGCGCGTGGGGTCGGCCATCGACGCAACAATTTCATCGACCAGGAGATTGCCCGAGTTTGTTGCAATCGGCGCCCGCGGCGCCATCGCGGTGTTAAGGCGTCCTATAACTTCACGCTTCAGCACCAGGCTGTCGGGGAGCGCCTCAAAGCAGAGGTCGACCCCCTCGGCAGCGGCCTCGATCGCCTCCGCGGGAAAGAAGGCTATGTCCTCAACCAGGCGGTCGCTGTCGCCCCTCGCCAACGCCATCTCCGTCATGAACCGCCACTTTTGTTCGATCGCCCGGCGGGCGCGCTCCAGCGCCGCGGCGTCGATATCGAGCACCCGCACCTTCTTTCCGCCGAGCGCGCACACCAGCGCGATGCCGCTGCCCATGACGCCACCGCCCGCGACGAGGATTGTCTTTACAGGCGGTGCCGCCACGGTGGTCTCACTTCGCTGCTTCGCTTCGCCGGCCGAGCTTCTTAAGCGCATAATCGACGAAGCGAGTATCAATCACCTTGTTGACGTCGATCTTGGTCTTCACGTAGCCGTGCGAAGCGTACCAGTCCTGGTCCCAGGCGATGGCGTCTTTATTCACGGTGAGGTTCTGGTCGACGGTGATCGGCACCGTCCCAGCGATGAGCTTCGGGTCCTTGATCCTGGTGGCCTTCATCAGGATCTTGACGACCTGGTCCTTGTTGACGCCGTCGAACATCGCATCGTGGTAGGCACGAACGCCCTTCATGTACGCCATCATATAGCGTCGAGCGACGTCGGGGCGCTGATCGATAAACTTCGGCGAGAACAATACGAGCGAGATGTGGTGACCCGGGGCGAGATCGCCCGAGCCGCGCCACATGACCGCGATGCTCTTTTCAACGGCGCGCTGTGCGAGGGGGCCGCCGAGGATCGCGCCATCGATGGACCCATTCGACAACGCAGCGAACATCTCCGGGAAACGCATCGTGGCGGTCTTGACGTCGTGCAACGTGAGACCTCCCCGTTTCAGAGCATTGTCGAGGAGATACTCCGTCGTGACGCCGTGTCCGGAAATAGCAAACTTATGGCCTTTGAGATCCTTGTAATCACGAATTTTGCCGCTGTCGATGAGAGCCTTGCGGATCACCAGACCCTGGTAGTTGAGGCCTTTCATCATGGTGCCCTTGTCGGCCACAATGCGGACGTCGACGCCGTTCTTCACTCCATTGAAGAACGCCGCGCTGTCGCTGCCGCTGCCGACGTCGAGTTCGCCGGTTGCGAGAGGAGCAATCAATTGGCCGGCGTTCTGCATGGCGATGCTTTTGACGTCGATACCCTGTTCTTTGAAGAAGCCGAGTCCGATCGCGACGAAAACCGGATATTCGCTGGCGCCGCCGGACAGTCCGGCGAGCTTCACCGTGTCGTCGGCGCGGACGGTCGCTGGGATCGCGGCAAGCAGCAGGGTGGCGAACAATCCGGTCAGCGGTCGCGCCCACGGGGCACGCCGTAAGTGCAGTGGTGCATTCATGGGTTTTCTCCTCCACTAGATTGGCTGCGGTTCTTTTTTTAGTGCGCGGCGCGTTTCGGCCACGTAGTCCGACAAGCCGGCCTCCAGCATGAAATCCGGCACGTATCCCAACTGCTTTTTTGAGCGCGCGAGGTCGACCGGCTGCGTCCAATTGGTCTGGGGCGGCCGTTTCACGGCGGGTTCCACGACCTCGAACGTCACGCCGGGAAATAGGTCACGAATGATCGCGATTACCTCATCGCAATGGCGCAACCGGCCGCTACCCAAATTGAACACGCGGTCGGTAAGGTCGGTCGCGAAACATGCCAGCGTCATCCCCTGCGCCAGATCCTTGGCGTAAACCCACTCACTCATCGTGATAGGTGGATGCTCCACGCGGACCCTGTCGCTGGAGAGGGCGCCTTCGATCATATCCTTGATCAATCGCGCGCCATCGTTGGGCGCTGCGCCGGGATATCGGTAGCCAGGTCCATAGGCGCGCACGACGCGCACGGCAACAAAATCGACGCCGAACTGCCGCTGGTAGTTAAGCCCGAGATATTCACCCGCCAATTTGGTCGCGCCGTAAAGCGTGGTCGGAAAGAGCGGCGTGTCCTCGGTAATCGGGCTCGCATAGGTGTTACGAAAATCGTACGCCATCGCGGTCGAAGCGAATACCACGCGAGCGAGGCCGAACACGCGCGCCGCCTCCAGCACATTCACCAGACCGCCGACGTTGATGTCGATGCTGCGGTAAGGCATTGCATTGAGGGCATTCGCCAACACGCCAGCGAGATGTACGATGCGAGTGGCCGACTCGCGACGAATGACGTCGGCCAACTGAAACGGGTCGGTGACGTCGCCCCGGATCGCCTTGGCAGCGGGTGGCAAATCTTCGTTCGCGATCGGGTTCAGATCGAAAAGCACCACCTTCTCGGAGGTGTCGCGCGCGATCCGTTCGGCGGTGTAGGCGCCAATCATGCCTGCGCCTCCTGTGATGAGCACCGTCAACGTTGTTTGGCGCTCCTACGCGCTGACCCGGATGATTTTGCGAATGTCGCCGCGACAGCGGCATAAATCCAGCTGTCATCTCTTTGGAAGCAACGGCGGTGTCTGGCAGTGCGGCACGGCCAGACTTCGAATCCTACGAGTTCAACCGGGAGGTAACGGCCGTGCAAACGGGCGCGCATTGTGGCGTCTCTCCCCTTATGCACTTTCTGCACTTGGCCGAATTACTCGGCGTTTCTTGTGATTAGTCAAACCCCCAACCCGGTAAGGTGTCAAGAAGACGCATGCATCTTCGTTGCAGTGATGCGACTTGAGTTGTGTCTTTTTTGCATCGAGGAGGACAGAGGTGCCGAAGAAGCGATACAAGCTTTAGGAGATGGCCTCCAAAATACGACCAGTCGATGTGCTGGTCTCGCAGGGTGAGAATATGACTAGGGCGCGTACTCATAAATCCGGTTCTGTAATTGCGGCTCACTGAATGTCTGCTTCGCGCCGAAAGCGACCGAATTGCTGCGTCGCCACGAAATGTCGCGAAGGGCCAATAGCAAACATTGTCGCCGCGCAATCGGGTGACTTTCTATTCTATAATATTCATAATAACCCGTTTTGTTCGCCTGAAAAGGAAACTTTCCATGAGCGCCAACGCAAATAAGGCTATCGTGCAACGATATTTTACAGAGATGATAGACAAGAGGAGTGACCATCTGCTTGACGAATTGTGGTCCGACGATTGCGTCGTTCACCGGCCGGAGGTTGACGTCAAAGGACGTGAAGCGTATCGGCAAGCCTTTAATCGTGCTATAGCGCTGTATAGTGACTTTCAGACATCAATCCAGAACATAATTACGGAGAACGACCTAGTCGTATGCCGTCTATCGCACAAGGTGACACACCGTAATGGTCAATGGCCGAGCCGGCTCGGCAGGCACGCGGTGACCGCCGGACAAGTCATCACTTGGTCTGCAATCGCGATGTTCCGCATCCGCGATGGGAAAATTGCCGAAGAATGGGTTTGTCGGGACGAACTAGGGATGCTCATTCAGTTAGGTGTGGTAGCGCCTTCAAAATAAATTAGGATGGCAGCTTCGGGTCATTCGCTACCGGAAAGAGGCCAGCAGCAGGCCCCGCCATGTCCGCTATGCCCCTGAAAGCGGAAGTAAAATCAGGGTATTGGCACCTGCTACGATGGGCTTTTGTGGGTTGATGGCGTCGCCCGGCGCGTGATTCAAGCTCCCAAACCGGAGCCTCGAATCATGCGCTACGAACTCACCGACTATGAATGGGCCGCCATCAAGCCGTTTCTGCCGAACAAGCCGCGCGGCGTGCCGCGTGTAAACGACCGGCGCGTGCTCAACGGCATCTTCTGGGTCCTGCGTTCGGGTGCGCCATGGCGCGATCTGCCGGACAACTTTGGCCCGTACACCACCTGCTACAATCGTTTTGTTCGCTGGCGCAGGGCTGGCGTGTGGGACCAGCTTATGAATGCGTTGACCGCCGATCATGATGCGGCAGTGCAGATGATCGACACGTCCATCGTCCGCGTACACCAGCGCGGGGCCTGCATCGCTGGTAATAGTGAACAACTGATGGGCCGGTCGCGCGGCGGACTGACGACCAAGATACATGCGGTTGTCGATACCAGTGGGCTGCCTGTTCGTCTCGCGCTGACTACTGGCGAGGCGCACGATAACCGCCTCGTGCTCACCCTGCTGTCTGCTCTGAAATCGGGAGCAATGCTGCTCGCTGATCGTGGGTTTGACGCTGATTGGATCAGGACGTTTGTGAGCGAGCACGGCGCATGGGCGAATATTCCGCCGAGACGGAACCGGACGGAGTCGATCTGCTTCAGCCCCCACCTCTATCGTGCGCGCAATTTGGTCGAGCGGTTCTTCAACAAGATCAAGCAGTGTCGGCGGGTCGCAACGCGCTACGACAAGCTCGCGGCGAATTACCTCGCCTTCATCCAGCTTGCGTCCATCAGGCTATGGCTGCACGTTAATGAGTCCACGCCCTAATGCGATCCGCCAAAAAATAGCGAGGCCACTTCTTATTGTGGGCGGCTGGACGATGGATGGATGGACGATGGAGGACTACCGGTAGTCACCCTCAAGACAGCACGAGAGTGACAAGCCAAAAACTAAATCTCAGACCAATCTCAGCGCGGTCCACTTCGATTACTTTCGAACTTATTCAACGGCATGGTCATAGGAGGCATTGGCGTCATGTCCGTATTCGAATGGCGCCCGAAAGCGTACATCGCCACGTCTGCTTTTTTGCGCCGTAAAAGCACGAACTCAGAGCGTCACGTCCTGAAGAATCCGCGCCAAAGGCTTCGAGTTGGTCTCGACGTACATCGCGGTGGTGTGGATGCTGGCGTCGCCCGCGATCTCGGCGATGGACATCAGGTCTATGCCCCCGCTCCGACATGCGGCCGGCCAGGGGCCTTGCGGACGGCGCGCTTCGTCTTCAAAGGTGTGCTCTAATTGCCCGGACGAACAAACGCAGATGGGCCGTCATACCAGTCCGCAATTTCCTGCCGCATTGGGAACCAGACGTCTGGGCTGCCCCGCATGTATCTCAATACGCGATCGACGGCTCGGATGCGGTCTGCGCGTCCTAGGACATGCGGATGGATGATTACATTCATCAACCGTGCCTGATGCTTGCCCTCCTCGTGCAACACCGTAAACCCTTCTTCCAAGGCTTCCGCGTACGCTGTCGAGGAGAAATTGCGACGCAGCAAGATGGAGCTGTCCGGGAATTCCATGTCCTGGGGGATGCACAGTAGCCTTCGGCCTTCCACAGTCAGGGCATACGGCTGGTCATCGTTGCCGAAGTCGCAAAACCAGTGTAGCCCGCGCTCCGCGAGCAGCGCGAGAGTATTTGGGGACTGGCTGAACGATGGCGATATCCATCCTCGCGGCGAGTGACCGAACGCCTCCATATATTCCTTAAAGACTTCGTCCAGGAACTTCCCTTCCGCACTTCGATCTTCGGCAAAATTGGAAAGCAGGTCATGCTGAAGCCTGGAGTGCGCCACGAACTCCCACTTCCTCTGGCGTGCCGCCTCGACGATCTGGGGATATCGCACGGCGAACTGCGTGTTGATTGGCGCGGACGCGCGCAAGCCGTGCTTGTCGAGGAGGTCAAAGACACGCCAGATTCCAACGCGCAGCCCGTACTCCCGCCACGAAAAGTTGTGCAAGTCCGGCATTCCAGGCGGAAGCGGGATGGCGTATGGTCAAAAAACACATCTGCAGCGCGCTGCCCAATTACGCTGCCTCTCGATGGTAATAGCGCAGAAGCCCGCCCAGCCGCTCGCGGCATTGCATCGGCCGACCACGGTGGATTTCGGTGTTGAAGGGAAACAGCAGAACGTTGCCCTTTCCCTGGTGATTGCGCTCAGCATGGTAATGCTCGACATATTCGCACACAGCCCGCCGCAGGGAGTGCTCGCCAAATAGAACTACCTTGGACAGACACTCCTCCTTCACCGACCTGACCCAGCGCTCTGCATAGGCATTCAGGTTTGGGCTACGCGCAGGCAGTACGAGCGGCTCGACCTGACCTGACGCAATAATGGCCCGGAACGACTGGCGTATGGTCAAAAAACGCATCTGCAGCGCGCTGCCCATTTATGCTGCCTCTCGATGGTAATAGCGCAGGAGCCCGCCCACTCGTTCGCGGCATTGAACCGGCCCGTCGCGGCGGATGTTCGCACCCCGAGGAAACAGCAGAACGTTGCCCTTTCCCTGGTGATTGCGCTCAGCATGGTAATGCTCGACATATTCGCACACAGCCCGCCGCAGGGAACGCTCGCCACATAGAACCACTTTGGAAAGGCACTCATCCTTCACCGACCTGACCCAGCGCTCCGCACAGGCATTCAGATTCGGGCTGCGCGCAGGCAGCACGAGCGGCTCGACCTGACCTGACGCAATAATGGCCCGAAACGACTGGGTGTACTTGGTGTCGCGATCGTGCAGCAGATAGCGGCAGTCCCGCAGCGCGCCGCATCCCTCCATGGTCACGTTCCGGGCGATCTGCCGCATCCACGGTTCGTCCGGGCGATTCGTGACGCCGGCGATATCCACCCGACGGCTCTCCAGGTGGATGAAAAACAGCACATAGTAGGTCACCAGCCCGCGCAGCGTCAGCACCTCCGCGGTGAAGAAATCGGTCCCCGCCAGTAGCGCCAGATGCATCCGAATGAAAACTGCCCAGCTTGTCGTGTGCTTGCGCTCGGGCGCTGGCGGCAGAGCGTGGCGTCGCAGGACATTGCCAACCGTCTGATCGCAGACCTCATAACCCAGATTAGCCAACGCCCCCGCAATCCGGTCATATCCCCAATCCCGGTTCTCGTTGGCCATGCGGACGATCAGCTGCTCGACCTCGCGCGTGATCCGCGGTCTACCCGGCCCTTGACGGGCCTTTGAGCCATCGAATTTGCGGGCGACCAGCTTGCGGTACCAGCCCAGGATGGTGTCCGGCCGGGCCACATTGGCCACCTCGGCGAGAATCTTGCGGCCCAGGCGATGACCGATCTCACCCAGCGTGGCTCGTTCGGCGTCCGAAAGCCGCAGCCGCCCTTTCAATTGCGCCTTCAGGATGCGGTTCTCGGTTGCCAGGTATTCGTTCCGCGCCAACAACTCCTGGTCCATCATGCCGGTGACATAAGCCAGGATGCGCGCCCAATCCATTTGTCCTCCACGCCAGCCGATTCGCGATTTGATGACCGCAAAAATCGTAGCCAACGCCACCCGGCAAGGCTACGCCCCGAATAGACAACTCACCGTCTTTTCTACAGTTTCAAATTTTTGGCCATTCGGCCATTGGTCTGCGGGCTCTTGGTTTTGGTGCGCGAATGATCGATGTCCTCGACCGCGAGGTAAAGCTCGTATTCGTGCCGCTCCGGGTTGCCACAATATTCGCTGCCGCGATCGGTCAGCACGCGCAGGAGCTTGACATCGTGCTCCTCGAAGAACGGCAGCACCCTGTCGTTGAGCAGATCCGCCGCCGTGATCGGCGTCTTGCGGTCGTAAAGCTTGGCGCAAGCGACCTTGGTGTAGGTGTCGACAAAGGTCTGCTGATAGACACGGCCGACGCCCTTCATGTTGCCGACATAAAAGATGTCCTGGGCGCCGCAATAGCCCGGATGTTCGCTCTCGAATTGGGACTGTCAGGATTTCTGTGTGAGGCGGTTATCCGTCATGCACGCACAAAACGCTCTTTGAACATGACGGCGAATTGCGTCTTTGCGCTTCGCTTCGATATAACGCGCTGCGGCTTCCGAAAAGATAACGTGCAGAATCTTTCGCACTTTCAGGATTGAGCCCGAGCACGGCGTCCAACCTCAACAAGAAGATTTACGCCAAGATTGAGGCCTGGCGGAGCCGACGCATCGAAGGCGAGCATCCGTACCTCTATCTGGACGGGATCGTGATGAAGCGCAGCTGGCCGGCGAGGTGCGCAATGTCTCCCTGCTGGTGGCCAGCGCGGTCAATTCGGAAGGGTATCGGGAGATACTGGGCACCTGCGAGGGCGCAAAGGAGGACAAGTCCGGCTGGTCGGCGTTTCTGCGCCATCTGGTCGACCGCGGCCTTGCGGGCGTGCAGTTGATCATTTCCGATGCCTGCCGCGGCTTGATCGAGAGCGCTGCGGAGTATCTACCCGAGGCCCGCTGGCAGCGTCGCATGGTTCACTTTTACCGCAATGTTTTCAGCCACGTGCCGGCAGCCAAGGTCCGCGACGTGGCTCATATGCTCAGGGCCATTCACGCGCAGGAGAGCCACGAGGCGGCCGCGCAGAAGGCAAGAGCGGTCATCGAGGAGTTGAGAGCCCGCAAGATGAGCAAGGCAGCCGACCTCGTCGAGCAGGCCGTCAACGAGCCGCTCACCTACTACGCCTTTCCAGACATCCACTGGCAGAAGATCCGGACCAACAACCCGCTGGAGCGGATCATGAGAGAGATTCGCCGTCGAACACGTGTGGTCGGCGCCTTCCCGGACGGCCAATTGTGTCTCAATCTCGCCGCCGCCAGGCTCCGCTACATCGCAGCATCGGCCTGGTCGACCAAGCGCTACATGAACATGCGACCCCTCTACCAACCGCAGGTCATGCAAACCGGAGCCGTCGCCTGATCAAATGTGCGAAAGATTCTGGACACTACCGGCGCTTCAACGTGGGGCGACAATCGGCACGATAAGCTGGTATCGATGACCGCCCGGCTATGGCTTCAGGCGAAAACGGGCTCCGAGAGCGTGAGTTCGCTTTCGGGAGCGACCCGTTCATGCTTTTCGGCGATGTTCTTGATGCGGTAGCACGGGTCGCTGGGATCTCGGTCTGAAGCAGGGACGAGATGACGTATTTCATAGGTACCCGGGGCAGACGATCGAAGCACCCTTGGTTCGAGCTCAACGATTTGACCGATATTGAACTTATGAGCCACGAGGCTCTCCTTTCGTCATATTGGGTTTGGAAATTCCGTCGGCAGGGTTTTCTTCGTCCTTGTGATCATGCAGAAACCGGGCAATCTGTCCTCTCAACGCGGCCGTTTGCAGCACGTCCCCCAGCGAACCTGCGGTATCGAACAGCTCGCGTTTGAGCTTCGTCGGGATTGTGTTCCACTGCATGATGGCGGCCGCCCCAAGACATCGAAGGATATGCTCCTCGATTTCTGCGACAGTTCTGCGGTTGGCGCTTTTCCCGGCAACGTCGTCCTGCGGGTGGATGTCTTGCGACTTGATAATTTTATCGAAATTGGCCGCAAGCCAGTCTTCGTTTTGCGCAAATAGCCTGAAGCTTTCTCCCGATCGCTGAAGCTCGCGGATTTCGCTCGGATCATCGGTATGTTTGAGCGATTCAGCGCTTTCCGCCGCTTTTGCTCGATATTGCTCTGCCGTGAACATTGAAGGCTTCCTCCGTGAAACGGGGTGAGGCGACACGGGGCGAGCGGTTTCCCGCTCGACAGTGTCATACTGTCTGCTTATTGGATATTGACCGTATATAGGGCCAATCAAGTCGAATTGCGACGATTATTATTTCGCGATTCCTGGAATTGGCTGGCCATGACCGATTTATTGGCCGGTTTGCTCGCCAAGGAGAGCACGGGAGGCGAAGGCGAGAATCCGGAATCCTGAAGCGCGAGGGGTGCGCCCCACGACGGATGAACGGCCGCCGACTCACGAGAGCCATTTCGCCGCGCACACAGTTGCGGCAACTGTTACGAATAGACCGCCGCCACCCTGATGTGTCCCTCGTTGCGTAACACCTGGAGCGACACGTCGTTGCCGTGTCGGCGCAGCATCAAGTCCACGACCGATTGGCCAAGACGCAGGTTGCGGAGCGTCACCTCCTCAAGAAACGTTGGCAGTCGGGGGTTGCGCAGCAAGATTTCGTTGCGATCCGAATCGAATTCGAGACCGAGAGAAGACTGTAGAAGTAAAAGTGGCGTGCCTGCGGCCCAGGCCTGCGGCGAGCAGGCGACTGGATAGAGAGTCGGTCCGCGCTGGCGTCCGCGCTGGAAGCCGCAATACAGTTCCGGCAACCGCCGCAGGTCCATATAACTCGCGGCATCGAACAGGCCCTGGAACACGCGATCGACCGCGTCCTTGTGCCCGTAGCGCGCGAAGCCGGCTGCGATCAGCGCATTGTCGTGCGGCCAGACCGAGCCATTGTGATACGACATCGGATTGTAGTGCCGCTCTTCGCGCGCCACCGTACGGATGCCCCATCCGGAAAAGAATGATGGCCCCATCAGGTTGCGCATTACTACTTCCGCGCGCTCCGGTGCGGCGATGCCGCTGAACAGCACCTGCCCGGCGTTCGAGGTCCGCACGCGACACGGCCGCTTCTGCCCGTCGAGCGCGAGCGCGTAGGTGCCGATCTCCTCGCACCAGAATGCCGCTTCAAATCGTTCGGCAAGCTTGGTCGCCGCCGCATCGAGCATGTCGCCGCGCGTATGATTGCCGAGTCGGCGCGCGCCGCGGGCCGCCAGGCGCTTCGCCGCATAGACATAGCCCTGTACCTCGCAGAGGGCGATTGGCCCCTGCGCGAGCGAGCCGTCGGCGTGGAAGATCGCGTCCTGGGAGTCCTTCCAGCCCTGGTTGACCAGTCCGCTGTGGTCGGCGCGGTAATATTCGACGAAGCCGTCGCGGTCAGGATCGCCCGCCCCGTCGATCCAGCCGAGCGCCGCTTCGACGTTGGGCCACAGCTCGCGCAGCGTCTCGATGTCGCCGGTATGCTTGGTGTAAAGTCCGGCCAGCAGCACGAACAGCGGCGTCGCGTCCACGCTGCCATAATACAGGCCGAATGGAACCTCGCGCAGCGCCGCCATCTCGCCACCCCGCATCTCATGCAGAATTTTTCCGGGCGCGGCGTCGGCGAGCGGATCAAATTGCCTGGCCTGATAGGCTGCGAGCCGCCGCAGCACGCCTTTGGCAATGCGGGAGTTGCACCACAACATCTGCAGCGCCGCGATGATCCCGTCGCGGCCGAACGTGGTCGAGTACCAGGGAATTCCGGCATAGGGGTACGGGCCTTGCGGCGTGCTGGTCGTCAGCATCGCGAGGTCGGCCGTCGAGCGGCATACCACCTCGTTGAAGATATTGTTCGAGCTGACAATCGTGGCGATGCCGCGGCTCGCAGTCTTGTGCTCTTTGAACGCCGCGCGCAGGCCCTTGCGGAATAGAAGCGGATTGATTTCGCCGAGGTCGTGGTCGCACTTCACCGTCACGTAGATCGACCGGCTTTCGTTGGGCTGTAGCTCGAACGCGTAGGATGCCGTGTTGCTGGAGAGCTGCTCCGGGGCAGGCTCGAACAGCATCATCGTCTGCCGCCGATTGCCATCGAGACCCAGGTAATTCAGCGTAACTTCGGTTTCGCTGCAGATCTCCGTGGTTGAGGTGCCGCGGCGTTCGCGGCGCAGTCCGCGCACCTCGAACAGGTCGGCAAAATCGCTCGCGAAAGTGAGCGAAAGCCGGACATCAAACGGTAGGTCGCCGTGATTCTGCATGCGCAGGCGCTGATAGGCGGCGCCGCGCCAGAGAAAAATCGTGCGCACGATGTGCAGAATGTCCTTCCGCTGCACGAGTTTATGATCGAGATAGATGTCAGGGTTCGTCAAGTCGACGGTGAGGATGGAGTTGTCGTCGCGGATGTTTGAGCCCAGCAGCAGCGGATGCGTGCCGTTGAGCAGCAACTCGAGATTCGAGAGATGACGGGTATCCGAAAAGAAAATGCCGTCCGGCCCACCATGGGACGCCCCGATGTCGGCATGGCTGTCGAGCACGGCAAAGCAGTCGCCATCCTTGAGGGTGCGGCGGGGCCGCGTGGAGGCTCCTGTCCCCCGAACATAGAAGGGGGTCTCCGAAGCTTCCTCGACCAGCGTCGCGGTCGAGTCCTGGCTAGGCAATGTGAGGCCTCAGGATGATCGCATCCTTGCCGTTGCGTAAGGGATGCTGGGCGATTCGCTCCTTAGAGTCGAGGGACCCCGACGACGCAAGCAGCGAGCGATAGACACCGACATAATCGTTTGCCATGCGCGTGGCGGAAAAGCGCTGCTCGAAACGCTGACGCACTTTTCCCCGATCGAGCGCGATGACGTGCGGTAAAGCCGCGATTGCCTCGCCCATGGTGTCGACAATGGCGCCGGTGATACCGTCCTCGACGATCTCCGGAACCGAGCCACAACGGAACGCCAGGACCGGCGTGCCGCAGGCCATGGCCTCGATCATGGAGAGGCCAAATGGCTCTGGCCAGTCAACGGGAAACAGCAATGCCTGCGCTTCGCCCAGGAATTGCGTCTTTTGATGTTCGTTGATCTCGCCAATGAACTCGACGCCCGGACCGTCAAGCAGCGGCTCGATCTGCGTCCGGAAATAGGCGTCGTCGACGCGGTCGACCTTGGCTGCGATCTTGAGCGGAATACCAAGCGCTCGCGCGATCAAGATGGCGCGGTCGGGGCGCTTTTCCGGTGAGATGCGGCCGAGAAAGGCAACATAGCCGCCACGCGGATGCGCAATGGGGCGGTGCAGAGCTAGCGGGAGGCCGTGGTAGACGGTTGCCGCGAAGTTTGCATTCGGCACTGGGCGGCGCTGATCGTTGGAGATCGAAACCAGCGGCATGTTGTCAAAGCCCAGATAGAGCGGAAGAAGATCGGGCAGGTCCTGGCGGCCATGCAATGTAGTGACAGTGCGGCCCGCGATCGGCCGGAACAGAGGGAATTGAAACTGGTCGATATGGAAGTGCACGATATCGAAGTCGTCGGCGCGTTGGCGCACGCGATCGAGCATCAGCATGTAATAGGGGATCGGATCGCGGACATTTGCGTTCAGTCGCAACGCCATAGGCACGCAGGGCACGAGATTGGCCGCCGTGATCGAATCTCCACTTGCGAACAGCGTCACGTCGTGGCCGAGCGCCACCAATTCTTCGGTCAGGTAGGATACGATCCGCTCGGTGCCACCATAAAGCCGTGGGGGGACGCTTTCGATCAGGGGCGCAATCTGCGCGATTTTCATTATATGCCTTTGATGACCCCAACAGGACTGTGGCGCCTTGAATGGCCTTTTTCGAGCATGCACCTTGGGGGCTGTTACCATCTATGAACGAAATGACCAGCTACAAGAGAATGAACGATGTAAATGTCCGTCGCGACTAGTGCGCGGCCAAGCTTTTTGCACCTCCTCCCCATACCCTCTATATCTCTTCCTAACGGAGCTCTTTTTCCATGCCCACCCCCGAATCCCCCGCCAAAATCCCCGTCACGTTCCTCACCGGCTATCTCGGCGCTGGCAAGACCACGCTCTTGAATCGCATCCTGTTCGAGCCGCACGGCAAGAAAGCTGTTTCCCGCTCGACGGTGCCGTATTGCCTGCTTATTGAACATTTGTGACCGTATATGGGGATGATCAAGTCGAATTGCGACGACTATTACGCGCTACCCGCAATTGGCTGGTCATGGGATGATTTGCTCACCCAGGCTCGACGCAGCCGATCTTAATTTCAAACAAACTATCCCCTGCCCCTGTGGTTGTCGACATTCATCCCCATATACGGTTGTTGTTTGAATGATGCACATTCAGATGATGTTTCATCGATATTTAGGAGATAACGCTCGTGAACACCGTAACCCCGAATACCGCCTCGGCAAGCACCGGAAATTCCGCCGAGACCAAGCAGATCCTTCTCAAGGATATCGGCGCCAAGTGGAGCAAGTTCTCCCAGCAGGAGCTCGGCGCGCTCAAGAACAAGGACGATCTCGTCACCCAGGTCGTGGCCAAGTACAGCATCGACAAGGCGCAAGCGCAGCGTGATGTCGATGCCGTGATGAAGGGCCGCCAGATCTGATCTGGACTCTCACCAAATGCGAGGCCGCCTATGGGCGGCCTCGTCGTTCGCCGAAGTTCAATCTTCAGGGGAGTCCCGGAATGCTCCAATGGTTTACACCGCCGATTGTCGTGCCGGCCGGTTTGGTTGCTCTGGTCATCGTCGTGGCGATTCTGCGGCACTCTTTCGGCGCTTGAACGCCAAAAAAGCCCGTCGTCCAGGTTTTTTCCGACCCTGGTGCTCGCCAAAGCTCGCGATTTCTATCCCGTTATCGTGATAACGAGACACTCGACTATCCACGAATAAAAGCGCATCGTAGTTTTAATTCGACGCTCAATCGGAGCGTCCCGGCGTTCGCGCCAACTTAAGGAAAATTCGCGCTGCCTTGCCTACGCTCGAAAGCGGGGCGAAAGGTTCACATGTTAACTTCGACGCTGTCGAAGGAAGCGCCATTCGTCGACATTCAAGACGGAATTGCGCTCGCGCATGCCATCGTCGATACCGTCCGAGATCCCCTCGTGGTGCTCGACCACGATCTCCGTGTCATCGCCGCGAGCCGATCCTTCTACAATACCTTTCGGCTCGTCCGTGAGGATGTCCGCGGCCACCTGCTTTATGAAATCGACGGAGGTCAATGGGACATCTCGGAGCTTCGTGAGCTGTTAGGCACGATCTCAAACGGTCAAGCAGTCGTCGAGGGATATGAGGTCGACCGTAAGTTTCCGGCGATCGGTCAGCGCGTCATGCTCCTTAACGCGCGCAAGGTTTTTTACGAGAAGGGCGCACACAACAGCATATTGCTGGCATTCGAGGACATTACTGATCGGCGCGCCATAGAGCGGCAGGTGCAGGAGTTGCTGCGGGAAAAGGACATGCTGCTGGAGGAGATGCAGCACCGTGTCGCCAACAGCCTGCAGATCATCGCCAGCATCCTGCTAATCAAAGCGCGAACCGTGCAGTCGGAAGAGACGCGGCTGCAGTTGGAGGACGCCCATCAGCGCGTTCTGTCGGTCGCCGCCGTCCAGCAGCATCTACATGTCGTCGGCGGAGGCAAGCCGATCGAGATTGGCAAATATCTCACCAAACTGTGCGAAACGCTGGCGCAATCGATGATCGGCGACAGCCGACCGATCTCGCTGAAGGTCGACGCCGACGCTGGCGCCGCGGCATCGCGCGATGCCGTGAGCATCGGGCTGATCGTCACCGAATTGGTGATGAATGCGCTGAAACATGCGTTCCCGGGCGAAAAGCCGGACGCGGCAATCGTGGTTTCCTACAAAGTCGCGGGAACCGACTGGAAGCTGACGGTTTCCGATAACGGAGTCGGCAAGTCCGACGTCAGCGCCAGCAACACCAAGCCTGGGCTTGGCACCAGTCTTGTCAAAGCGCTAACGAGGCAGCTCGAAGCTTTCGTGGAGATCGCCAGCGATTCACACGGCACGGCCGTGTCCATCACTCATGCGACATTCAAATCGAAATCGTCCAAGGCGGACGAGATGCTGCCCGCCTGATCGTGGCAGCCTGGAGAGACTTCAATGCTTACGCGAACGCACCGCGAAACCGTAACATTCCATGGTCCTTTTACGCTCGAAGGTGTCAGCCGGCCATTGCCCGCCGGCAGATATGAAGTCGTGACCGACGAAGAGTTGATCGAGGGATTGTCGTTTCCCGTCTATCGCCGTGTCGCGACGACGATGCTGGTGCCGGCGCAGTTTTACCAGGGCTCGGTCGAGATGCTGACCGTCGATCCGCTTAATCTCGCGGCAGCGAAAGACCGAGATACAGTGGCGACCGCCAACAAAGTCGGTGGCGCTCCGGCTAAGGTGCAGTGATGTGGCTTCCATGGCTGTCGCAAGACCGAAAGGCCACGAATATGGCAATTAATTTTCCCAACCGCAGCCGCAGTTACGATGCGACGCGGCGGGCGGTTCATTTCTGGGGATATGACCGCTCCATGGAGAGTTCGTTCTTTGTGACGGCGGATGCCCTCAAACAGATTCAAC
>Ga0307436_1000423_pt1 | contig 19891 bp, 17 predicted proteins | sample SalMarWE160440MG_FD_202513 | JGI IMG/M metagenome (GOLD analysis project Ga0307436, IMG submission 202513) | Salt marsh sediment microbial communities from the Plum Island Ecosystem LTER, Massachusetts, United States - WE1604-40 | ecosystem: Environmental > Aquatic > Marine > Intertidal zone >...
TGAGCTCGGCGACAGCGGACTCGAGTTCCACGCGGGGGCGAGCGCCTGTGTCGTGCTGGCGAACAAAGGCTATCCGGGCTCGGCGGCGAAGGGAGACCCGATCCACGGCCTGGAAGCAATCGCCGATTCGCCGGAGACGGCGGTGTTCCACGCTGGTACCGGCCGGGATGCCGGCGGCACCATCCTTGCGACGGGTGGCCGCGTGCTCGACGTCTGCGCACTCGGAGGCAGTCTCGAGGCGGCGCTCGGCCGCGCCTATGCCCTCGCCGACAGTATCAGCTGGCCGCACAAGATGCTGCGCCGCGACATCGGGAGGCGCATCGTCGAGGGCGGCCGATTCGCGTTGGAGTAGGGGCCGGATCGGTCGCTTACAGATCGGTCTTCAAGTTGCTCCCGCCGCTTCCGACGTCGGGCCCACAGTCTCCGTCGCCACGCAGCCGGACGACGGCCGCGCAGGCATCGACCTCATCGTCCTCGTCGGCGTAGGCGTTCGCCTTGACGGTGGGTCCGTCCGCCCCGTGCATCAGCGCAGCGACGCGGGCCGGCGAAAGCGTTGAATCCAGTTGCAGCAGCAGCGCGGCGATCCCCGAGGCGTGTGCGGCCGCCATCGAGCTACCGCTCAAGAAGTCGAAGCGGCCGTCCGGCTGCGTAGTGAGGATCTCGAAGCCGGGGGCGGTGACGACTCCGGACCGGCGTCGTGAACCCGCATCGGCGTTCGGCCTGGCGTCCTTTTCGGCGACCGCGATCACGCCTGGCACCGAAGCGGGGAAGCTGAGCGAGCCGGGGAGAGTTGGATCGACGGCGGCGACCACCGTGATGCCCTGCTCCATAGCGGCTTCGATGAGTCGCTGCAGGAGACTGTCCCGAGGCCCCGCCAGGCTGAGATTGATCACCTGCGCGTGATGCAGGATGGCGTAGTCGAGGGCCAGTGCGAGGGTGTAGGTGTCACACTGCGCGGACTGCCCGGCATTCTTCTCGCGACAGGCCTTGAGGGCCAGCAGATCGGCGCGCGGCGCCACGCCGACGATTCCGATTCGATTGCCTTCGTCCGCGGCGACGATGCCGGCGATCGCTGTGCCGTGCCGATCGCTGGTGAAGCTGGCCGTGCCGTCGTCGACGAAGTTCACTGCTCCCGTCACGCGGCCGGCGAGGTCCGGATGGGTGAAGTCCACCCCGGTGTCGATGATGGCGACCTGCACGCCGCGCCCATCGGCGTAGCGGTGGGCGGCGGCCACGTGGATCGTGTTGGCTCCATTCTGTAGATGGGCGTACGGGTCTCCCGATTCCGGAGCCGCGAGGAGGTGGAAGGCCTGACGGGGCTCGACCAATGCCACGCGGCTGTCGGCCTGTAGATGTTGGATCAGTGTCGCGATGTCGTACGGCGGCACGAGGCGGTAGATCACGCAGAAGGAGGAGATGGAGCGCATCTCCCAACCGGCCAGTGGTTGCATGCCGTAGGCGGCGGCCAGTAGCCCCGCCGTGCGTGGCCAGAGGTCCGGATGCATCGGTCGCAGCACGACCATCAACTGACGGTCGGGCGAGTTCGCCGACGGCTGTGCCGGCCGCATCACTGTCGACGCACAACCGGCGACTGCTACGGCCGTCAAGCACAGACTCAGTAGAGCGGGAGCGCCGCGCATTCTCATCCTCGTCATGTCAAGGCCCGGGCGCCGGGAGGGGTTCGGCCAACAGGATGAATGATTGTTCGCGCAGGCTGCGGAGCGCCTCGTTCCGTCGAGACGCCGGCACACTGACGGTGATCACGCCACCCGCCGTCGGACCGTCGATGATCCGGCCCTGAAGCGGCAAGAGCACCGCCTGCAGTTGAGAGATCTCGGTCTGTGGCGCGGTGACCAGCCGGAAGTGCGCGCCGGGAGCGTTCAGGACCGCTTGGGGCGTCGAGAGGGTGCGAAAGGAGTGCTCGGCCGGTTCTCCGTGTAGCCAACCGATGAGGCCGGCCAAGGCTCCGAACAGGGCGATCTGTAGCACCGCAGCCGCGAGCAGCATGCGACGAGTGGAGAGACGCCGTCGAGAGGGTTGGTTCGGCAGCTCGTCCAGCTCGGCGAGGAGGCGTTGCCAGCCACGGTCGGCCTCCCGGCTCGAAGCTTCGAGAGCCGCCAGCTCTCGTTGCATGTCAGCCTGCGCCGCGATCTCGCGTCGGCATTCGTCGCAGGACTCAACGTGCGCCTCGGCCGCCTCCCGCTCGTCGGCATTCAGGGAACCGTTGACGAACCAGGGGATGATTTCCCAACAGGCGTCGTGGTCCAGGGGTTTGATTTGACGTCCTCTAGTCATGCGTCCTCCTCCACCGCTGCCGCCAGAAGGCCTCGCAGCTTGCGGCGGGCATGGAACATCCGAGTCTTCACCGTGTTCACCGGGCAGTTCATGAGGCGGGCGATCTCGGGATAGGAATGACCCTGCAGATAGGTGAGCGTGACGACCTCGCGCTGCTCCTTCGGCAGTTGCGCCAGCGCCTGTTCCAGGGCGACTCGCAAGCCGGGTTGGGACTCGACCGGTTGCAGCGAGGACTCCAGTTGCTCGGAGGGGACCGCGAAGGGGCGCGACGAGGCGCGCCGAAGCTCCTCCAGTGCCTTGTGGTAGGCGATGCCAAAGATCCAAGTGGAGACCCGAGAGGCTTCGCGAAAACGGTCGGCCTGTTGCCAGATCGCCAGCATCACCTCGTGGATGACGTCCTCGATCGCGCCTGACGAGCGCAGATAGCGGCCGAGATAGCGCTGCAGGCGCGGGTGATACGAGCGGTATAGCGACTCGAAGGCTTCCCGGTCCGCCCGGGCGACCCGGCGCAGCAGGTCGAGATCGCGCTGCCGGGTGTCGGGATGGCGGCGTGCGGGTGCGGTGGGTGGGGGGCTCATGTTTCGTCTCGCTGACTTTGTACGAACGCCGAATTCGATCGGGTTCTTGCCAGTGGGTTGCGTTTCGGAAGCGGATGGTTCAACGGCGTCTCGAGACCTGCCCCGATTGAACCTTTCCCGATTCGGAGTCGACCGACGAACGAAAGCGGGACCATGGAGCCCGCACACGAATCAAGTCAGGAAGGCAAGGAGGAGCCAGATGCGAATGAGAAGGACCCGATTGTTGTCCTGGGCGTTCGGCTTGGGTCTGATCGTTACGGCCTGCGGCGGGGGTGGGGGCAACAGCCCGACCGCGCCGCCACCGCCGACGAACAACGGCAATGTCGTCGAAGTGGACATCGTCGACTACGCATTTCAGCCGAAGCAGGTCAAGGTGCAGCCCGGACAGACAGTGCGATGGGTCATGAAGGCCAGCGACACCACTCACACGACCAGCGCGCTCGACGGCACCTGGAACAGCGGCATGGTTTTCAAGAGGAATGGCGACTCATACGAACACACGTTCACCTCGGCTGACAACGGCAAGACCTTCGAGTACAGATGCCTTTCCCATTACGCCTGCTGCATGATGCAGGGCTCGGTCCAGGTCGGAGACTCGGCGCCACCGCCGGACGTGGGTTACGGCAATTGAGACGGCGAGCCTTGGCCTTGTGCACGTTCGCCCTCCTCGCCTGGGCGGCGCGCGGGGCCCGCGGCGAGAGCATCGACTTCGACCGTCCGGAGGCCTGGGCCATGAAGTACTTCAGCGCGATCGCCCAGCCGACGGGGCTGGGCACCCCGCTGGATCTCGCGCCGGGTGCGGTCGAAGTCAGTCTGGAGGGCGGCTGGATCCCGTCGCTCAGCGAGTCGGATCGGCGGGTGGGCTTCAACGGCACCAAGGTGGAGGACCTGAACAAAACCCCCATCTTTGGTCGTGTCGAGGCCAGCGTCGGGCTGCCGGGACGGCTGACGGCGTCGATCGGCTGGGTGCCACCCATAGAGCTCGGGGGGGCGACGCCTGAACTTTGGAGCCTGGCCATCGGACGGCCCCTTCTGGAGCGGCCGAAATGGAACCTGGGCCTGCGCCTGCACGGTCTCGCGGGAAGCGTGAGAGGGGACTTCACCTGTAGCCGCGACAACATCGCGGCCGGCGATGATCCGCGACTCAACCCCCTGGGATGCGAAGAGATCTCGAAAGATCGGGTCCAGATGGGCCTTGCGGGTCTCGAGCTCATAGCTGGCACGACCAGCCCCTCGAACGACTCGCATAGTCCACGATACTTCGGCTCCATCGGCGTGAATGAGCTGAGTTCGCGCTTTCGGGTTCATGCCCGCTACGGCGGGATGACGGATCGGACACGATTGTCGACCAGTGGAGTGATCGGGTTCGCGACGGCCGGAGTCGCCGTGCCGATTCGGCACACGATGCGCTGGAGCACGGAGGTCTACTTCGCGCCGTTGCGGGTACGGCGTCCTCCGTCAGTCGACGCTGGAACGGAGAATCTCGTCAACGTGCGCACGGCCCTGAGCCTGCGCCTGCGCTGAGATCCTTCGCGTCGCCCCCCCGGCCAAACTGGCCGGACTGCGGGCCGTATGCGATAGACTGGCAACCTCCGCAGGAATTCCAGAGCCATCCTCGGGCAGGATCTGCCGATGGGATCGCGGCCGTTGGGACCGCCCGGCTCGCTGGTATTCTTCCTGCATACGTCGGGTTCTAAGCCATGAGTGGATGTGCTGGTTGCCAGTTCCGCGGAATGTCGACTGCCGTCGAAGACACATACGTCGGCGTGCGCCTGCGCGAGGAGACGAACCTGACGCTGTGCTCGACCAACGGCCGCATCTACTCGAGCGGGGACTCGGTGGTCGTGGAGCTGGAGTCGGGCCCCGCCTACGCCCGGGTCGAGAAGTCGCCGATGCCGGTCTTCAAGCCATGCCAGAAGTCCAGTGCCCGGCCGATTCTGCGCCCAGCGACGGACGACGACGCGGCGGCCTGGGATGCCCAGTGCACCAAGGAGGAGCAAGCGCGCCGCTTTTGCCAGGAGCGGGCGCGCGAGCTCGAGCTGGAGATGAAAGTCTCCCGCGTCGAGTTTTCGCTCGACGGCAATTCGGGCATGTGCTACTTCACAGCCGAAGGCCGGATCGACTTTCGTCAGTTGGTGCGTGATCTGTCGGCGCGCTTCTCGGCCAAGATCCGCATGGTGCAAGTGGGAGCCCGTGACGAAGCGGGGCTGCTCGGCGGCATCGGGGTGTGCGGCCGAACGCTGTGCTGCTCCACCTGGCTGAAGGATTTCAAGCCGATATCGATTCAGATGGCGAAGCGACAGAATCTGAGCCTGAATCCGTCGAAGATCTCGGGCCAGTGCGGGCGTCTCCTCTGTTGTCTGGCCTATGAGAACGATCAGTACCCCTCGTCGAAGAGAAAGAGAAAGGCAGGTTCCGCCGGTGGCTAAGGAACTGGGTAATCGGAAGCTGATTCGACCGGACGCCGAGCAGCGCCGTGAGGCCGCCGCACGGGGCGCGCGACGCAAGCAGAGCCCTCCCGAGCAGACACACGCCGAGGAGTTCTACTACCTCAAGCAGATGGGGGCGAAGACCCCCATGGTGGTCATCCTCGACGACGGCGAAGAGTTGCGCGGCTGGATCGAGTGGTACGACAAGAACGTCATCAAGCTGAACCGTCACAAGGACCCGAACCTACTCATCCAGAAGTCCAAGATCCGCTACATGTTCAAGGAAGAGGAGCTCAAGCGCCGCGCGCGGCGCGAAGACTGAGGTCGGCTCCGACGTCGGCGGCGAGCGCCGCCATGTCGTAAGCTTGCGCGCGTGACTCGCCCGCGTCTCGCGCTCACCCAGGGGGACCCGGCCGGGGTCGGCCCTGAGATCCTCCTCAAGAGCCTCGATCATCCCGAGGCGGGGATCGCCTGGGATCCTGTGCTGGTGGCGGAATGGGCCGCCCTGGAGGCGCTGCGCGACATCGTCCCCGAGGCTCCCTGGGGGCGCCTGCGACGGTTGCCGGCGACGGAGGAACCCCAGGCTCTGGAGGAGGTGATCGAGGCCGACGGGATTCCGGTCCTGGATCCGGTGAGCGTACCCCGCCAGATCGCCTTCGGCCGTTCCGGCGAAGCCGACGCCCGGGGTGCCATGGCGGCGCTCGACTGCGGTCTCGAGTTGGTGCGTGCGGAGCACTGTGCCGCCCTGGTCACCGCGCCGCTCAGCAAGGCGTCCATCGCACGCCACGTTCGGCCGGATTTTCGCGGCCACACGGAGTATCTCGCCAACGCGTTGGGGCTCGAGGGCTATGGGCGCGACTATCTGATGGCCTTCCTGGGAGCCGATCTGCAGGTGGCTCTGCTCTCCACCCATCTCCCCCTCGCCGAGGCCTTGGGCCTGGTGACCGAGGAGAACGTGCTGCAGGCATTGCGCTGTCTGCATGGTCAGGCCGGCGGGCGCATCGCGGTCGCCGGCTTGAACCCGCATGCCGGTGAGGGCGGATTGCTGGGCACGGAAGACGAAGCGATCATCCGGCCCGCGGTCCGCGCGGCCCAGGCTGAAGGGATCGACGCCGCCGGGCCGGAGAGTCCCGACTCGGTCTTCGCCCGGGTCCGTCGCGGCGAGTTCGACTGGGCCCTGGCGCTCTACCACGACCAGGGCCTGATTGCGGTCAAGACGACTGCCTTTGGGAGCAGCACCAACTGGACGCTCGGGCTCCCGATCCTGCGGACCTCGGTCGATCACGGTACGGCGTTCAGCATCGCCGGCCAGGGCGTCGCCGACGTGACGCCGCTGCTCAGCGTCGTGGAGACGACCCTGGGTCTCCTGGCGCATCGCCTACCCCGTGGGCGAGGTCACGTTTAGGAGCCTGTCCGAGTCATGGGCATGGCCACGTTGCGGGCGCTCTTGGGTGCGATGCAAGGCGCCGCGACGCAGGCGCTGCCGGAGCATCGTCGAGGAGCGGCAACGCGGCAGCGTGCCCGAGACCGCCCACAACCCGAAGGGCGGCAAGGGGTTACGGTCGATCTGCGGCGTTGCTCGTCGTCGACGATGCTCCAGCATCGCCTCCTCCTCGCGCCTTGCATCTCGACCGTAAGCCCTTGTCGCGCGACCACGCCCATGACTCGAACAGGCTCCAAGCGTGTTTGAAGCCGTCGTCTGGCTGGTGCCGATCGCCGTGCTGCTCACCGGCGCACGCTACCCGCGCGGTGGCATCCTGGTTCTGGTCGCCGCGTTGCCCCTATTCGGATCGCCGCCCGGCGGCCCCTATCTCGGCGCGCTCGACGTCGCGGCACTGCTGGCGATCCTGGTTTCCTGGCGCGGCACTCGCGCCAGGCCCTCGCCGCTCGACGTCGCCGCCCTGGCCTTCGTCGTCGTGGGGCTGGCCTCGCTCATTCCGATTGCCTGGCACCCGCCGTCATGGAATCCGCACGTCCTCTGGGGGCTGCTGCTCGAGTTCCCGTATGTCGAGCGCTGGTCGATCCTGTATACGTGGCGCGCTGCGGCGAATCTGCTCCTCGGCTGGCTTCTCTTCCTCGGGATCCGGCGCAGCTTCAAGCGTGAAAACGTCGTCGAGCTCGGGCTGGCGCTCGCTTTTGGAGAGGCCATGGCGCTGGTACTGGGATTGGCCAGGCTCGGCGGCCTCATCGACCTGGGGGCGTACCGGGTCATCGGCGACCGGATGTATGACGCACGGCTTCACTCGCTCTTCTTTCACTCCGGGTGGGTGGCGGAATTTCTGGTCATCGCGACACCGGTGGCAATGGGTTGTCTGTGGCGTGTTCCCCGTTGGGGTGCCTGGGTGGCGTCCGGCCTGGCCGCTCTGGCGGTCCCGTCGGTCATCTTCACCGAACAACGCGGTGCATGGTTCTGCCTGTTACTGGAGCTCGCCGTCGCCGGCGTTCTCCTGGCCAGGAGAACGCTCGCCCGACCGAACCTGCGCCGACGGCTGGTGGTCACGGGGTTCATCGTCGCCGTAGTCGCGACGGCCCTCTTGGCGACGGTCTCGATGCGGAATCCTTCCGCGTCCCATGCCGTGGTGGCGCGCTCGGAGAGGCTGGCCTCCGACCTGTCGAATCGGACCCACGTCTGGCGCCGGAGCTGGAACGTCGGGATCGATCGCCCGGTTCTCGGTTGGGGCATCGGCAGCTTCTCCCCGGTCTACGACTTGCTGGCCACCCGGGGAACATGGCATCACTCGGCCTGGCTGACGGCACACAATCAGTACCTGATGTTGTTCGTGGAACGGGGTCTGCTGGCAGTCGTCGCCTTCCTCCTGCTCGCCGTGTCGACGGTGCTTGGACTGCTGAAACTCGTGCGGTCGCGTGCGCCTGACCGCGACATCGCCCTGGCCCTTCTGGCAAGCGCCGCCGCGGTCGGCCTCTACGGCGCGGTCCAGTACCTCTTCTTCCTGCGGATGATGGAGTGGCTGATCTGGGTCTTGCTCGGAATGGCGGCTGTCCTGGTGAGCGGAAGCCGCTATCGATGGGTGAATCGGATCGCCTGGAGCCTGGCGCTGTTGGCATTGCTCACCGCAATCGCGCGGATCGGGAACCAGCCTGCGCCGGGCCGGGGTGACCGGGCTTACGGACTTCACGCGCAACAGCGGCAGCACGGTCATCTGTATCATTGGACCTCCGCCCACGCGGCGATGCGCGTCGTCCGTCATCTCGGTGACCTGGATCTCGAGGTGGCCAACGGGCACCCAGAGGCCGGACGCTACCCGGTGCAACTCACGGTCAGCATCGACGGGACCGCGGTACGCACGCTGCAGCTGGCGGATTCGGATTGGCAATCGATCCGGCTGGGCGCGAAAGAGCTGCCCGATCGAGACTTCGTCCTCGGCCTGCGCGCCAGACCGTCTTTCCGTCCCTTCATCGATTCGGCTCACGATCCTTCTCTGCACCCGAGCCGAGACATCCGCCTGCTCGGAGTGGCCATCCAACCGCTCCGATGGAGCCGGGGCACTCTCCAGTCTCCAGTCCCCAGCCACCAGGACTGAGCCCCGAGCCCCGCGCTCCTCGTTCCTCGCCCCTCCTCCCGCTGCTAAACTCCAAAACCATGTTGCCGCGAGAAGTCTTACGTGATGAGTCCTCCGACGTCACGCGCCGGTTGGAGAGCCGAGGGATCGATCCCCACTTCATCGAGGAGTGGCGCCGTCTCGACGAGGAGCGTCGAGGGCTGCTGGTCGAGGTGGAGGAGCTGAAACGCCAGCGCAATGCAGCCAGCCAGGCGATCGGCCAGCTCAAGCAGGCCGGCGAGGAAGCCGCCGACGAGATCCGTGCCATGGGCGAGCTCAAGGCGCGCATCGATGGCCTCGAGGCGGAGGTCACCAGGGCCGAAGACGGGATCGCCGAAATCGAGTGGAAGATCCCGAACCTGCCACACGCCTCCGTGCCCCTCGGCAAGGACGCGAGCGCCAATCGGGTCGAGCGGGTGGTCGGCACACCGCCGGAATTCGACTTCGAGGCGAAGGCGCACTGGGATCTCGGCCCGGAGCTCGGAATCCTCGACTTCGAGCGAGCGGCGAAGATCGCCGGCGCGCGCTTCGCCGTCTACTTCGGCGCCGGAGCCCGGCTGGAGCGCGCGCTGATCCAGTTCATGCTGGCTTTGCACACCGAAGAGCACGGCTACACCGAGGTGCTGCCCCCGTTCATCGTCAACCGCCAGGCGCTCACCGGCACCGGTCAGCTGCCCAAGTTCGAGGAGGACTTGTTTCACCTCGAGGGGACGGACTACTACCTCGTCCCCACGGCGGAGGTGCCGCTGACCAACCTGCACGCCGAGGAGATCCTGGAGGAGAGCCGACTGCCGGTGCGCTACACCGCGTATACGCCGTGCTTCCGCGCCGAGGCGGGGTCCTACGGCAAGGATGTGCGGGGCCTGATCCGCCAGCACCAGTTCAACAAGGTGGAGCTGGTGCAGCTCGTGCACCCGGACCAGAGCTACGCCGCGTTGGAAGAGTTGACCGGCCACGCCGAGGAGGTTCTGCAACGCCTCGAGCTGGCCTATCGGGTCGTCTGTCTGTCGACCGGTGACATGGGGTTTTCGGCGGCCAAGACCTACGATCTCGAGGTTTGGCTGCCCGGCCAGCAGACCTACCGCGAGATCTCGTCCTGTTCCAACTGCGAGGACTTCCAGGCACGGCGCGCCGACCTGCGCTATCGGCCGGATGACGGCGGCAAGCCGCGCTACCTGCACACGCTCAATGGTTCGGGACTCGCCGTCGGGCGCACCCTGATCGCCATCCTGGAGAACTATCAGCAGGCGGACGGCTCGATCGTCATTCCCTCCGCCTTGCGGCCCTACATGGACGGCATGAAGAAGATCCCGGCCAAGCGCTAGGGCAGCTCGATGACGCGGCGGCCGGCGGCGTCGGTCGGCAGGTCGAGCACCTGGCTCTGCGACAGCCGTCGCAGCTGCTTTCCGTTCGCCTGAATTTCGACCATCACGCGCGACGAGGTCCAGACCGGGACGACTCCCAACACCAGGGCGTAGGTCCGTCGCGGTCTTCCGGGCAGCTGCACCTCCACGCGACCGTGGGCATCCGGCGAGTAGTCGACGTGACTGTTGCCTTCCACGACGGAGACGGTGGCGATCGCCGCCTGATCACCGGTGAGTTGCAGACTGACCCGTTTTGCCTCGATGCGAGGCAGGGTGACGCTGGCGCAGCTTGCGAGGATGAGAAGCGAGGCGAGGAGGGCGATCGGCCTGAGCACTCTGGTCTCCGCCGGCGAAGTCCGGTTCGAGTTAGACGATAACGCAGAGCGGCAGCGCTGCGCGCGATGCTTCAGGTGAAGAGAACGCCACCATGCAGGCAGTCCGCCAGTCGAGCGTAGACCTCACGCAATCGGTCGTGCGTCGGGGTCGCCCCGGCCACGGCCAGGATGCGGCGGGCGAGGCAGCCACGCGTGAGCATCCATTCCAGCGGTCGTCCCCATGGCTCGTCGGCCAGGATGCCCGTCGCCATGGCACTGTCCACGATGTGGCTCCAGACCTGCGTGGCGCTGGCTCGGCCGGAGCGAATGCCGAGCAGGCGAAGGTAGTCTGAGTCCTCGATGCGCAGGGCGTCGCCTTCGCGAATGCCGTCCAACAAGAGCGCTGCGAGGCGTGTCGTATCGGCGGCTCGCAGCTCCTTCTGCGGCGCCCAACGCTCCTCGGCGAGCTCGCGCACCAGTGCGATCGTCGCCGCCGCGACGGCGAGGTCCGCAAGCGGGCACTCCTGCACATCGATGACCCGGATCTCGATGCTGCCGCGCACGAAGCGAGCAATGGCGCCGCGGGCGTTGGCAAACTCGTCTCGCAGGATGCCTTCCGGATCGTGGGGCGCCAGATCGTCATAGATGCGCTGCAGCAGGACCCGTTCGTAGGTGGCGTGATCGAAGATCGGCTCGGGCACGAGGGCTCCCGCCATCGAAGGAATTCGCCGGGCATTGTGGCGATAGAACTCCATCCGATTGTCGAGCCGACCGGTCGCGCGGCCCTCTACGAAGGGGGAACCGGCGGCCAGGGCGGGCAGCAACGGCAGCGCGACGCGGACTGCGGCGTGTAGTCGACCGAACTCCTCGTCATCGGCGAAGGGGAGGTTCAGATGGGCGCTCTGGAGGTTGGACCAGCCGTGACCCTGGCAGCCGAAGATGCGGTCGTAGGCTTCATAGATCGGACTCGCCTCATGCGGCCAGAGGGTGGTCTCGGTTTGCGGATCCATCCACGGGTGCATCGCCGTCGGCAAGAGCCGCGCGCCGAACTCCCCGGCGATGCCGTCGGCTTCGGCCACGGCGGCCTGGAACTGTGCCGGCAAAGCGGTCAGGTCGGCCGCCGGTGGCTGAGTCTTGAATTCGAGGACGTGCAACACCAGCTCGTTGGACCAGGCGATCGGTTGCCGCTCGAGGTCGGCTATCCAGTCGTTGGATCCCGCTGCCCGGCGCAATACCTGGTCGGCAATCGGGCGCACGTCGAGCGTCTCCGGATCGACCAGCATGTACTCGAGTTCGACGCCGGCGACGTCGAAGAGGTGATAGGTCAAGTCCGGGCCCCGCCGGGCGACTTGAGTCGTTCGACGCGACGCAGGAACTCCTCGGCGAGCGCCCGGTAGAGCTCATCGCCCAGCACCGCATCCTCCACCCCGGCGTCCAGATTCGGGTTGTCGTTCACCTCGATCACATAGCACCGGTCGTTGGCGGCCTTCAGGTCGACGCCGTAGAGCCCGTCGCCCATCAACGCGCTGGCGTCGAGAGCGGCGCGGACGACCTCCGCCGGCACCTGTTCGACCGCGAGAGTTTCGACTTCTCCGTAACGCTGTACGCGACCGGCCGCGCTTCGCTTGATGATCTGCCAGTGTTCGCGCGCCATGAAGTACTTGCAGGCCCACAGGGCGCGACCGCCGATCACGCCGATGCGCCAGTCGTAGTCGCTGGGCAGGAACTCCTGCGCCACCAGCAGGTCGGAGCTGTCGAGGAACGTCTTGGCCTCTTTGATGAACGCCTCGCGCGTGTCGAGCTTGGAGACCCCCTGAGAGAACGAGCTGTCCGGTCGCTTGAGCACACAGGGGTAGGTCATCTCGGCCGACAGCGCGTCCAGGTTGTCGCGGTGCACGACCCAGGTATGCGGCGTCGCCACCCCGGCGCGGGTCAGCGCTTCCGCCAGATAGACCTTGTTGCCGCAGCGCAGGATCGACTGTGGGTCATCGATTACGACCAGTCCTTCGGCTTCGGCGCGGCGGGAGAACCTGTACGTGTGGTGTGTCACCGCCGTGGTCTCGCGAATGAAGAGGGCGTCGAATTCCGCCACGCGGCCGATGTCGTCCGGCCCGAGTAGATCCACGCTGAAGCCGGCGGCCTGCGCGGCGCGGGTGAACCGCTGGATGGCGCGTTCGTTGGAGGGCGGCTCCTTCTCGGCCGGGTTGACCAGAATGGCGAGATCGTAGCGACCCGGCGGGGGTTTCACGCCACTCGGCGTACGGCGCCGGGCGAAATACTCTCCGGCCGCCTGAATCAGGAACTCGCGGTGCGTTTCGGGCACCTCCCGCATGGCGATCGGCCGGATCGAGGTGAGCTGCCAGCGTTCCTCGGTGCGCCGGAAGGTCGCCCGCAGCAGAGGTGCCGGGAAGAGGTTGAAGAGGTCGCGCGCCAGGGTGTGATACCGGCGGGCGATGTTCTGGCCGAAGTAGATGCTGAGCGCGAAGTCCGGCGTCGCCAGGTGGGAGAGGTTGCGCTGGATACGGCTTTCCAGATCCTCCGAGACGAGTCGGATCAGCGAGCGCTGGCGCAGATCCTGGATCGTCTCGATGCTGGGCAACGGTCTTTGGCCACGCGCCTCGGCGAGCAGCGAGACGTAGTAGCCCAGGCTCTGATAGCGATAGCTGCGACAGAGGTTGAAGATCTTGACCCGGCTACGCCCGTTGACTTGCGGCTCGGTGAGGTACTGGCGCGCCGAGGCGACCTCCACGCCAACGAGCTCGTGAGGCCAGTCTTGCGGGTGGTCGACGACGATCAGGATAGACATGATTGCGCAATGCGATCGTATCGGTTCTCAGTCGCGTTGCGTGGGTCAGGTTACACGCAGTCGAGCTGAGCTACTTCGCCTCGAGGTAGCGCCGGCCGCTCTCCATCCGCTCCGCGAAGTTCGCGTCGTCGCCGGACTCCACGGCGTCGCGGAGGCCGGAAAGGGCGACACCGAGCGCATCCAGCGCGGAAACTGCGTGCGGATTCAGGTTTTGGATCTCGAAATACAGCGTTGGGTTCTCTCCCGCCACGCGGGAGGCGATCGCGAGTTGGCGGTCGAAGGTCGTGCTGGCGAGAGCCGCCAGCCTTTGGATGGGAAGGCCCGCCGAGCGCAGCGCCTCGACGAAGGCGAGGTTGACGGCGTGCGAGACGCCGAGCACCCAGGCCATCAGCCGGTCGTGCTCCTCGAGTTGCATCGGCACGACGGACGCCATCGTCGAGGCGAAGAGTTCCCTGGCCACGGTCGTCGCGCGCTCGCGACCGAGATCGATCAGCGCCACGTGACGGCCGGACAGCATCTCGGTATCCGGCCCGAAGAGCGGATGAATGGAGGCGACGTCGACGCCTGCCGCGGCCAAACTGCGTAGCGGTTCGGCCAGCGGCGACTTCAAAGATCCGAGGTCCAGGACGACTCCCGCAGGTTGCCTTTCGGTGAGTTCGGCAAGGATTTCGGCCGTGGTGCGCAACGGCGTGGCGATCACCAGCAGCTCCTGATCCAGAGTCGAGTCGCGCCAATCCTGGTAAGTGGCGATTTCCGGCGCCCCCGGATCGGCGATCTCGACCTGGAAGCCCTGTGAGGAGAGGAAGCGCGTGAACCAGCCTCCCATTCGACCCGCGCCGCCGATCACCAAAGCCCGGCGTCCGGCGCCCTCGGCCTGATTCTCGATGCGCTGGCGCTCCTGCACCGCCAGCGAAGAGCTGATCAGACGCTGCATGAGCTCACGCGCCAGCGCCGGCTCCAGGCCGAGGTTCCGGGCCAGCATCTCGGTCCGCTCCAGCACCGCACGTTCGCGCTGATAGTCCCGGATCGGCCGCCCGTCTGCCGCCTTCGCCGCTTCGATGCGGCGTGCAACCCGCTGCCTCTCGGCGATGGCCTCGAGGATCCTGCGGTCAACCTCCTCCAGCTCCCGACGCAATTGGTCCAGTTCCATGTCGGACATTCCACACCCCCAAGCCGACGAGCCGGGTCAAACAATCCAAGATTGGGAAGGGTTACGTGCAGTCGCCCGCCGGGCTCAAGACGGTCCTGCAGCTGACCTCCATCTGGGCGGCGGCCAGATACACCTGTTCATAATACGAGGCGCCCTCGGGTTTCTCATTCGCTTCAGCCTGGCGAAGGGCTGCGTCGAAACTCAGATAGCCGTCTTCGGGCAAATTCGCCACGTCGAAGAGCAGGCCTGGGAGTTGATAGGCGCTCACGTCGAGGTGCCGCTGCCCAATCGGGCGGTTAGAGAGCAACATATAACGCGTGGACTGAAAGTAGGGACGGTTACCATCGTCGAAACCGAGATTTGAGAAGGCTTCCGTCAAGGTCGGCAAGTGGTCCCCGTAGAACAGGAGAATCGTCCAACGCCGGCGAGCCATGAGCTTCTTCACCAGGCGCCCGAGCGCAGCATCACCGTTGACCAGATGGGCAAGATAGTAGATCAACTGCCGACGACCGGATGCGGAGAGGCCATCTGGCAACACGTGCCCATCGAGAGCATGCTCGACACCGATGGGCTCATGATCCCAGGGTCCGTGGTTTTCGATCGTGATGAGCATCATGAACTTGGGCTGAGCGCTCCGGCGATGGAGGCGCGACAGTGCATAGGTGAACAGGGCACGATCTGAAACGTAGTATCCGGCGTGTTCCGCACCCTTGAAGTCATTGCTGAAGTGAGTGTGGTCGAATCCGAGGAGCGGCATGACGACTTGCCGGTTATAGAAGTCAGCTCGGAATGGGTGGATCAGCGTCGTTGAGTAGCCGAGGGCACGAAGCCGTCTGGGCACGGTAGGCATCCAGCTCTTGGCGAATCCATAATATGGATAGACGACGGAAGGGAATGCTCGCAGGGGATAGCCGGTCAGGACTTCGAACTCGGTTCGAATCGTTCCGCCGCCAAAGGCCGGTGTTACCAGCTTGCCGGTGATCCCACCGGCAGCGAGTCGATGAAAGTTCGGCGTGAACTCGCCGGATTCAATGCCCCTCAAGATTCCAGGTTCGAAGAACGCCTCGCTCTGTATTGCGACGATGTCTGGGAGCTTTGATGGGAGAGGCCGCGTCAGTCGTGACTCGAGGTCCGCAGCATGCTTCTTCGCAAACCGGCTGACGACGCTCTTGTCCGGGGCCGGGGTGGCGAGTCGAGACTCTTGGGCCATCTTGATGAAGTTCGCGACCAGCCCAACGTCTCTTGCAGAAGCGATGGGATCCCACATCTGGTAATCCGGTAATGCCTTCTTGGAATAGATGCGTGACCACGGGGGGTCACCTCGAAACGCGGTGAAGAGAAGCGTGACTGAGATCAAGGCCAGCACGAGGCGCGTCAGGACGCCGGGACGCGGCCACTTGCTCTCGAGACGCCACAGGAAATAGGCGACGATCAGAAACCCGACGATCTCCACGAAAGGCGTGATGCCTCGGCCAACGTACTGCCAGAAGAAGGCCAGGTTGCGCAGTAGTTGGCCTCGCAGTACCCAGTCGGCGGGCATCAACGGGGCGTTCATCTGTTGCTCTTTCACCAGGTTGACAGCGAAGATCAACCAGCTCACACCGCCCGTAGCGAGGATGGACAGCCAGGCTCGCCCACAGAGCCCGTAGATCAGCAGCGCGACCAGAGAGAGTGGCAATGCGTTCCGCCAGAGTAGCTGTAGGTTCGCAGTGACCGGCGCGGACGGCTCCAGCCAGTAGACCAGCACCACGCCCGCTGCGATCACGGCGGCAAGCTGGGCACAAATGACCCAGCGCTTATTTTTGGTCAGAATTGCCTGCACGGCAGCCGCGGGCCGCGACCAGCGCGTCACGGCGCGCTACCTCGGGGCTCTGGACGAAAGAGCTCCCCTTCCCGGGCGAGAGGCAACAGCGCGAACTGTTTTCCTTGTATATCTGCCGGCGAGAAGGCATCGGACGCCGTGGCTGGTCGCGGAGCCCGTGCGGGTGACGTACCCACCGTGCCACATCTTACCCGACAGTCGAACGGCCAGATGTCTGGCGGATCGGCGACCGGTTGCAGAACAGCGTATGCGGGAGATGCCGCCCTGCCGCAGTCGGCAGCTGCTAGAAGATGGAGCGAAGCGCTGTCGATACCTTGGCAGAGAGCCGACGGAGCCAGCGGAGGGGTGCAGTCGAGCGCCACGAGATGGAACGGAACATGTAGTCGAGCTGCGCCTGAAGCTCGGCACGCTGCAGCCCAAGATTCGCCTTGTCAGCCGAGAGAATCTCATTTCCTTTCTGCAACGCCGCAACTTCAGCCGCTCTGGAGGCCTTCTCGTTCTCGAGTGCTGCTTCGATCGTTGCAACGCGTTGCTCTAGCGCTCTGGCTTCCTGGGCGGCCTCGTGACGCTCCCGTTCCAGGTCGACGGTCCGCTCATAGAGAGCTTCGCGCCCTCCCTTGATCAGCTCCTGGATTCTACGTTCCTTCTCCGCGACTAGACGCTCGAGAACGGCCGCCCGTGTCTGCAGGCCACTGATCGTACCCTCCTTCTCTCCAAGCTGGGCTGCTGCCTCTTCTAGCTTCTGATCCAGTTCGCCCCAGAGTTCGGTCTTCAGAAGCGCGTCCAGTCGAAGCTGTTCCGGGTCGTATGGTTTCAACTTCGAGATGTCGCCGAGAAAAGAGACTTCTCCGGCAGCCAGTGCATCGTATTGGATGTGCCATCCCCGCTGGCGCTCCTCTGGGCTGAATCGCGCGAATCGTTCTTCGAAGACCTTCCTTCGTCCGTGTTCTTCGCTTCGAATCGGATAGTGGCGCATCAGGAACGAGATTGGAAAGACGTGGCGATTCGCGAACTCCGCCTGATGCCCCCCAGAGGGAATGAGCGAGACAGGGGAACTGGTCTTCTTCCAGCACTTCAGCTGAAGCCGATCGTAGATCTCTGCTTCTTTGCAGTAGGTGAAGTGTTCCCGGGGATTGGTTCCTGGCTCATAGTCGTTGTCGACGGGCGGAAAATTGAAGGTGTGGAATCCGATGCAGTTGTAACCCAGGGTGTCGACCCACCGAATCGCATCGTGCAGCGTCATCCCCGGCCAAGGCACCTCACGGAACTCATCCGCGTCGTGGTGAATGAACCAATCAGAATCGAGACTTTGAGCGAGCTGCTCTTTGCGACGGAGTATTCCCGTCCAGTCGTACACTTCATCCGAAGGATCGTCTTGTTTTTCTGACTCGGGGGGGAACTGTTCTATCTCGAGCACTCCCTTGCCGAGCCAGCGACGCGCCTGCTCTACCGTGTCATCAGTCGAGTGATTGTCGATCAAATACACGTCGACACCATTCGCGATCAAATGCTCGATCACTGGGGAAATGATGTCCCCTTCGTTGAAGGCGGAAATTATGGCCGTAACGCGGAACAATTCAGCCATGAAGAAGCTCGTCGAGGCGTCGTTGGAGTTCCTCTCCCGTCCAATCGCCGACTTCCAGTCGCGGCAACCGCATTGGATCTGAACTCATGGTCACTCGTCTGGCGGCTACCGCGCACGCACATGTTATGCCCTGGTTCCTGAGTAGTCGTACGGTGACGTCATCATAGGCGTCGCCGAATGGATAGGCAAAAAGCCGAACGGAACCGGCTCCGGCCCTCGACAACCCATCGATGCTCCGCCGGATCTCCGAATGCTGCTCTTCCTCGGTCAAGCCGCCCAGGGCACGGTGGCTCCAGCCGTGTGCCCCAATTTCGGCGAGCGGTTCGGCAATGAGTGCAGAGAGATCGTTCGTCTGCATGCGTGGGTAGTAGTCGAAGCGGTCTGAGGGCAGGGAGGCAAGTAGCCGGCTCCGCTCTTCCGGGCTCGCCTTCATCAGTTGAGCGTGCATGCGCCGAAACTCCTCTTCATCCAGTCCGGCTTCGGCCGCTCGCACGCTGAGCTCCTCCCACCAGAACGAGCGTTCCCCTGTGGCGCCATCGCCCGAAATGAAGAAAGTGGCGGGGATCGCCAGCTCCTTGAGGATGGGTAGGGCCGTCGTCAGATTGTCCATGTAACCGTCGTCGAAGGTGATGGCGATGGAGCGGTCCGGGAGGATCTTGTCGTTGAGTTCTGACGCGAGCTGGGCAAGGGGAACGACCCGAAACGACGCCGCGAGTTGCGCGAGCTGGCTTCGGAATAATTCCGGATTGAGGCTGAGATTCCACCGTTCCTCGTGCCGGTCACCGATCGAGTGGTAGAGAAGGATCGCACCGGCCGGTTCTTCGGCAGAGTGAGCTTCGACCATTCGGCCGTGTCCTTCGGTCTTCGTCTGCTTGACCGCTCGAACACAAACAATCAGCGGAAAGTAACGGTCGAAGTATTCGAGCTCCTTCGCTTCGAGTTCCTCTGCGGCAAGTCCCATGAGGAAGGCGCAACAGGCGAGAACGTTTCCGTATGACCGAATCTCGACCTGGCCCTCGCCGAACGTCTCCTCAAAGAGTTTCCGCACCGCAGCCGTCGTCATACGCCAGAAGTCACCTTCCACGCCCGGCTCGTAGTCGATCCGACTGACACAGGGAATTGTGGCGAGCAGCACCCCGCCAGGCTTCAGAGTCTGGAACGCGTTCTGAACCGCTTTTCGCACCGGGTAGATGAAATGGAGCGTCTGGGTAAGCACGAAGCAGTCGAACGTATCCGCAGGCAGAGAGCCATTTTCCGAGAGATCCGCGACGATTGTTGCCGCAGGGTTGCCGGAAGCAATGTCGAGGACGTCACTCTGTTCGACAGCCGAGCCGAAGGTGCGCGTGTACTCTGCGTCCTTCACCTCGAGAGTCCGTCCGTGAATGTCAGCTCGAAATTCGTCCAGGAAGCGCTCGATGTAGAAACGGTCCACTGGTGTGCCGCGGTCGAGGCCCCATGTGGAACTGATTGGCTGGACTCTGCGGAAGGTGCCCCAGGCGATCGTGCTGTCTTCCTCCACCCAGCGAAGATGCGGGTCGACCAGGATGGATTCGAGGTAGCGTCGCTGCAGGTCGAGGCCGAGATACGCTGCCTTCCACTCGTTCTCGTAGAACGGACGGTGGCGTGCGAAGAGCTCTCGGACCACAGCGGTCCGAGCGCGTGGAGTCCTGGGCTGCCGAGCGACCGTCCGCTCAATCATCCGACCCTTGAAGCCAGCCTGCGAGAGCCGGATGAGCAGATCACCATCTGCGACCTCAGTGTCTGGGAAGGTGGCATCGTAGCCGCCGACTGCTTGATACGCGCTACGCCGAAGCAGCGGGAAGGCGTGACGACCGGTGCTCGCGATGGAGTGGTCGAGGCCACTGTTCGGCTGCCAAACGAACCCGGGAACGCCTGGCTCGGTCAGTCCGGGCATGACGAACGCGATCGCAGAGTCTTCCCGCAGGCGAGCGAGCGATTGTTCAACGAGCTCCGGGTCGACGCGATCG
>Ga0307436_1000426_pt1 | contig 19861 bp, 19 predicted proteins | sample SalMarWE160440MG_FD_202513 | JGI IMG/M metagenome (GOLD analysis project Ga0307436, IMG submission 202513) | Salt marsh sediment microbial communities from the Plum Island Ecosystem LTER, Massachusetts, United States - WE1604-40 | ecosystem: Environmental > Aquatic > Marine > Intertidal zone >...
TGTTCTGTCGGCTCAAGGACTTCAGGCGCATCGCCACACGCTACGACAAACGGGCCGATATCTATCTTTCGGCCATCCTCTTGGCAGCCGCCATCACTTGGTGGATCAATTGAGTCCGGACCCTAGTGCGCGCTCCAGCCGCCATCGATCGCGATGGCCGCTCCGGTGATCGAACGTGCCGCGTCGCAACAAATGTACGTGCAGATCTGCCCTATCTCGATGGGCTCGATGAAACGGCGCGTCGGCATGACCCCTAAAAACGCGTCCTCCAGCGCCTCCTGCGGCGTCAGCTTTCCGCCGGATCGCCTAGCGAGTTCCGGCCCCTGCTTTCGAACCATTTCCGTTAGCACGGCGCCCGGACATATCGCATTCACAGTAATGCCAAGCTGAGCGCCTTCAATCGCGGCTGCGCGAGTCATACCAACCACGCCGTGCTTGGAGGTGATATATGCGGATCTGAGGGCGGAAGCCACCAGCCCATGCACGCTCGCAATATTGACGACTCGGCCGCGCCCCCGCTCTACCAAATAGGGCCACACGGCCTTTGTCATATGGAAGACGCCCTGAAGATTGACATCGATAATGAAACGCCACTTGTTGTCGGGAAAATCTGCGAAAGGGCTCAAGTGGTGAACGCCATGCGCGTTGACTAGATGATCGATCACACCAAAATCCGAACGAACTTGCGCAACCACCTGCGTGATCTGGCCGACATCGCGAACATCGGCCTTATAGGCGCGCGCCGAGACTCCGAACTCCCGGGCAAGCTCGGCCGCCGCCGCATCGACTCGATCAATGTCGACGTCCAGCAGTGCCACATTTGATTTCGCTTTCGCGAGCTCTTCGCATGCGGCCCTGCCTATGCCGCCGGCCCCACCGGTTACGATGCTGGTCCGGCCATGCAAGTCAATAAAACTCATTTGTGCCCTCCCTGCGCCATGGCTAGCTGTTCGGTTCCGTATGCCGCGACGCCGTCACCCCCGTGTGTTGCCGTTCAGATTACCAAGCCGACCAAGCCGACCATCAGCATGAATCCAAGCGCCAAACGCCGCACGGCGAACTCGCTCAGGCGCCCGTACAGTCGGCCGCCAAACCAGGTCGCACTCAGATAGGGAAAGCAAAGTGCGGTATCGGCAAGCGCCAGCCTGACACTGACCGCCCCGGCGACGATCAGCATCACCAGCCCGGCTGCGCAAATCGCAGTGACGAATACCGTGAGGTTAGCGCGGGTCACCGTGTGTGGATCAGGACCGGACAGCAAATAGAGAACTGCGGGCGGCGCGCCGATGCTCGTGGCGCCGAGCAAAACGCCGACTACGCCTCCGAGCAAAAGCGACGTTGTCGGCCGCGGTTGCCCCGAATAGCGTATGCCGCTGAGTAACGCGAGGCTGGAAATTACCACGACTGCCGCGATGAACTTTCGCGCGAGAAACGGATCGAGGGTGACCAGGAAGTAGCCGCCGATCGGCACAGTCACAACCGCCGGTACGATTAGAAATGCCAAGATTCGTTTGTTGATTTTCGGCAGCGCGTCGGGAAACGTCACTACGGCTGCAACGCTTTCCAAGAAAAGTGCTGTCGCCACCGCCGCTACAGGCCCGATTAGAAAGCTCAGCGCGGGCGCCATGAGCATGGCGCCGCCGAATCCGGTGATGCCGCGCATTAGCCCCGACAGCATCACGACAAAAACGATGACAAATATTTCGGTCATACTCATTGCACCGCCAAAGACCGTTTGGGCGCTCGCGCCGTTTTAAGTTTTCCACCGATCGCGAAGCCGGCATGGCGGTCGCCGTCATCCAATTTTCAGCGAGGTCAGCCAGCGAGCCTTCGCCTTCCCTGGCGTTCCTTTCGTCATGGCGACCGCGTGTTCAATAGCCTCATCTTCACCCCAAATTTCGAAGCGGCCGAAAATCATAGGCTTTTTGAATCGGTGCGAATGACCTCACGCAAATCAGGATCGTCGATTCGACCGCGGGCAACCTGCCGGCAATCCTGCACAACGTTATGGAAGGCCACGATCGCCATGCATAGGCCGGCTATCGGCATAATCATGAGTGGGACCATCATCGGAAGCCCACCCAATTCCCAAAATTCACCGGGAACCGTTCTCGCAGCAATGAACCCATACCAAGTGAGGAACAGTCCAAAGCAACCGGTAGAAAAGTCCCACAAGGCGTTTAAGCTGGCGCTCGCGGCCGTCGGCAATATCGCGTAGATGCCCTGCATTGCGATGTAGTCCCGGCGCCGTACCGAAACCGCATAACCTAAAAGGACGAGCCAAATATTGCAGAACAGGCTCAAAGTATCGCCCCAGAACGGCGGATTGTCGAAGACGTAGCGCATGACGACCGTATAGACTTCGAAAACGACGATAAGAACCAACAACACGCTGCAGATAATAATGATTATCGGCATCAAGCCGCGATCAACCAAGTTCCAACGCGTTCGCGAAAAATCGGTCATAACAGCCCCATCACTTTTGGAAGCCACAGGGTGAGTTGGGGAATAAGAAACAACAGGACGATGGCTGCGACTTCCACCAAGATGAATGGAAGCAGCTCGATGGCGACTTTTTCCATTTTCTCATCGGCCACATAGGCCGCTGTGAAGTAACTGATCCCGACCGGGGGTGTAACGACTCCCAGCAAGAACCCCACCACAACAACCAGCGCCACTTGCAACTCGGGAAAACCCGCCGCAACGCCGATTTTCACGAGCGTAGGTCCTAATACGATGATATTTGCCACCGCATCCATGATCATCCCGGTGACGAAAATAAAGCCGACGAACGCGATAATGAACAATATCGGGCTATGCGCATATCCGCCAAGCCACTCGCTTAAGAACTCCAGGGCGCCGATTCGATTAAGCAACCAACTAAACGGGCCCGCGGCGGCAATGATGATGAAGACGGAAGCAGACATGCGAACCGATTTGCCGAGCACTGTGCCAAACTGTTTCATCGTCAGGGACCGGTACACCACGACGCCAAGCACGGAAGCGATGACCGCCGTGACCGCGCCTGCTTCCGTTGCCGTGAATACGCCGAAGACAATTCCAAAGACGATGACGGCCGGAATTGTCATGGGCAGCGCCGCGCCGGAACCCGCTTTCAAGAACTTTCGGACGCTGAATGGCTCCTCGAGGCGTTCATAACGACGTCTGACCGAGATTATGAAAGTCAGCGCCATCAACATGCCGCCGATCAGTATTCCGGGAATGATCCCCGCAGCGAACAAGGCCCCGACGGACGTCCCTAGTCCGCTCGCCAGCAATATCATGGCGATACTCGGCGGAATTATTCCCCCGATTGTTCCAGCGACGGCGGTCACGGCGGCCGAGAAGCCGCCGGAGTAGCCGGCCCGCTTCATCGGCGGGATCAGGATTGCGCCGATTGCCGCCGTATCCGCGACGGCCGATCCATTCATGCCGGCAAACAGCATGCTGACCATAATGACCACTTGCGCGAGCCCGCCGCGCAGGCGACCGACGATTTGCCGGCTGAAGTCCAGCAGCCGCTCGGTTATGAGACCGGTATTCATGAGGTCGCCGGTCAGCAGGAAGAATGGAATGGCCAACAGCGGCGGATGCGCCAAGGCTTGGTACATTTGGTAGGGAATAGTGCTCAGCGGCAAATTCCCGGTGATAATAATGTAGACCGTCGGGAGAATCGCCATCGCCATGCCGATCGGAGCCCCGAGCATGATCAGGGTGACCAGACCTCCGACGAGCAAAGCGAGCGTCATGGTCTTTCAGCTCCGATTCCCCGCTATCGGGAACAATTTGTATCGCGACGTTTAATCATAGGCCCCCACGCCGCAAAACAAGGTTTACCTTGTGCGCGCGAGGTCGCGTTGTTTGACACACATAATGGTACCGGTGTCGGCCTGGGTAAACGCGGCAGGCCGGCGCGCGCCGCGCGACCCCCTAGCACTCGGGGGGGTATCAGAAATCAGCTTCGTTTCCTCTGAGCGGGCCCGTTCCTTTTCGATGATTATCGGCCCGACCAAGCGCGGGTGAGCCGATGGATCGAGGGCCTGGATCAATGGGAGCCCAGCCCATGGCACAGAGCGACAGCGGGCGCTGGCTCTGTGGCCGGCGCCCTGTCGAAGAATGTAGTATAGGCGTGGACACGCTTACAGCGCTCCAACCGCCTCCATCTGCTTGATGAGCTGGTGCTGACCTTGATCCTCGAAGCTTCGCCGCGCGATCGCCGGATCATAGGCGCCCGCTGCCTTCACCACCTTCCATACCGGCGGCGCGCCGGAGTACCAAAGCTTCAACTCGTCTTCGGTCGGTTGATAAATCTTCGTCTTGCCCTTTAGGCCCTTGGTCGCGCGCTCGCTCCACTCCGCGTCGACCTTGAAGCTCTTTTCGTCGATTTCGTTTCCGATGCGATCGACAACCTGACGTGCCCAATCCGGAAGGTTTTGGTAGCGTTTGAGCGCCATGAAAATGATATGGCAGTTCCACGCGCCGCCGGTCTCCGTAATGTACGGGCACACCTCGTAGAACTTTTTTGCCGCTACATAGGCGTCGGGAATATACATGCCGTTCACGACGCCCGTCTGCAAGCCCTCGTAAAGCGTGGCCCAGTCATAGGGCACCGGGATGCCGCCCCAGGTCTTGATGAGGGTGAGGCTGACCAGTGTTTTGGTCACGCGGAATTTGATTCCCTTCATATCGGAGGGGACGCGAATCACCCGCTTCGAATTGTCGACGTTGCGGAAGCCATAGGAAGGGATGATCGAGATGACGTGCAATCCCATCTCCTTGGCCGCGCGCTTTTTGAGTTCCTTGCCTAGCCAGCCGTGCAATAGCTTTTCCGCCGACGCGCTGTCCTTGAAGACATACGGAAGATTGAGGATATCGAAGGTGTGGCCAAACGCGCCGATGTTGCCGCCCGATGCGGAGCCGATATCGACTTGGCCGGTCAGCGCTTGCTGAACGCACGCGTGTTCGCTGCACAGCGTTCCGTTGATCGAAACGTTCGTTGAGATTCGTCCGTTGGAGTATTCTTTAAGCTTCGGACCGATGAAGTCGCTGAACCACCACGACGTCGGGACTGTTGGTGCTATGCCGGTCGCCGCAGTCAAGTGCAACTTGTCCTGAGCGAACGCTTTCGGAAGATTAGCCCCCACTATCATTGCGGCGGCGGCCTTGAGGACCGTACGTCTTCCAGTCAATCGAGCCATCTCAACCTCCCCTTTGGCGCAACCGTGCGCGCTAGATTTCTTTATTTTTTAAAAGACTAGTCCTATAGAGGTGTGCTGTCAAACCTCGCTGTGTAGCTGTGCCCCCCTTGGCGTCTTGAGGGACCGCCTTTTTACTCTTATAAAGGAGCTAACTTGAATTCAGTGCCGCTGAATAGGGCTCAACAGCCGTGTTGATCAAAAAGCAGCCACGCACACCAGTGCGCGTTGTTCGTCGGTCCTTAAATTTGGCGTTGCATCAGCTCGAAATCCGGCACGCGTTTATTTTCTCACGGAACGAGACGGCCTGAGCCTGGGAGACTTGCGCAGCGTGGACCTTAGAACTTCTCACAGAGCCGTCGTTGTTACCGGCGCCGGGAACGGTATCGGCCGCAGCATCTCCATCGCGTTCGTTTCCGAGAACTGTGTCGTCGTGGCGAGCGATATCGCAACGGACGCAGCGCGCAAGAGCGCCGTTACATGCGATAGGTACAGTCCGTGATCGAAGAGGTCCGACTTGAATGTTTAAAGTTACCGCTCAAAGAGCCTTATAAGCTCGCCTTGGGAACGGTCGCTGCGTTCGACACCATCCTTGTCCATGTCGTCCTCGCCGGATGCGGAGGCCTGGGCGAAGCGACGATCCTGCCTGGTTATACCGACGAAACGGTAGAGGATGCCTGGAAACGCGCGCAGGCTCTGGCGCCTTTCCTTCCCGGATCGAGCGCCGACGCCGCGAAGGCGCGCGTCGATGTCGCCCTTGCCGACGCTCCCTTCACCGCAACAGCGTTTATTACGGCGATCGAAATGGCAGAGCGTCACCCAATTCTCGAAATCGAGAAGAATGAAACCGTCACTCTCCTGTTTGGGATCAATGCCACGGAACCAGCGGACATCGAGCACGAGATCGAGGCAGCAATTTCCCGCGACTTCGGTACTCTAAAGATCAAAGTCGGCTTTGACGTCGCCGCAGACCTCAAACGCGTGGCCTTTATCCAGCGCTGCAACACGCGGCACGCAAAACTGCGCGTTGATGCCAATCAGGGCTACAGCCGCGAGGATGGCGTGCGCTTTTGTACCGAAATCGCGCCGGATGATATCGAGCTCGTGGAGCAGCCTTGCGATGCCCGCGACTGGGACGCTGCCACGGCGGTGGCCAAGGTTAGTAACGTGCCGTTGATGCTCGATGAATCAATTTACGGGCTTGACGATATCGAGCGCGCCGCCGCCATCGGCGCGGCCTTCGTCAAGCTGAAGCTCATGAAAATGGGTGGCCTCACGCGTACGATCGAAGCGCTCGATCGCATTCGCGCGCTCGGCATGGAGCCGGTGCTCGGCAATGGTGTCGCCAGCGATCTCAGTTGTTGGATGGAAGCCTGCGCCGCCCGCCGGCATATTCGCAATGCGGGGGAAATGAACGGGTTCTTGCGTCAGAAGACCTCGCTCGCGGTTACTCCAATGCACGTGTCGAACGGAGGCATCGAGCTGCCGCCCGGCTTTTGGTTGGCGCTTGACGAAGAACGCATCCGAGAGGCGGCGGTCGAACAGATGCATGCCGGAAAACCCACGCGCGTACGGCGGATCGTGTCATGACGGTCGCCAACAACGCCAGTTCGGATCGTGCCGTAGGCCCAGCGATCAACCGGACGCTCGTGACCGGCGTAATCGGTTCGGACACGCATATCGTCGGCAATCGCATTTTGGCCCTTGCGCTGGAAAAAGCAGGATTCAGGGTCGTCTCGCTCGGGGCGCTGACCCCGGCTGCGGACTTCATAAAAGCGGCGATCGAAACGGCGGCCGACGCCATCCTTGTCTCTTCGCTGTACGGTCAGGGTGAGCTCGACTGTCGTGGTTTCCGCGACCAATGCATTGAAACCGGCCTTGAAGAAATCCTGCTCTATGTCGGCGGCAATCTGGTGGTCGGCAAGAGGAGTTGGGAGGAAACCGAGAAGACTTATCTGGCAATGGGCTTTGACCGCGCTTTCCCCCCGGGCACCAGAACCGAGCAGGTCATCCAAAGCCTCAACAAGGATTTTGCGGCACGCGCGGCCGGTGAGAGAATCGCGCGCTAGCTGGCCCGAGATCAATGTCAAATGCACTGCTCATAGATTTCGGTTCGACCTACACCAAGCTGCGGGCGTTCGACCTCGACGCGCGGCACCTGCTGGCGACAGCGCAGGGCCCTTCTACGGTGACGACTGACATCACCATCGGCATGGACCTCGCCCTCAAGGATCTTGCCCGCAAGCTCGGCCGCATGCCGAAATTCAAATACCGGGTTGCCTGCTCGTCGGCGGCGGGCGGTCTCAAGATGGTGACGATCGGGTTGGTCAAAGAACTGACCGCCGAAGCAGCGCGGCAGGCCGCGCTTGGAGCGGGCGCCAAGCTGGTTGGCACGTTTTCGTATCGCCTAACCGCGCAGGACGTCGCGAACATCGAAGCCCTCGAGCCGGACATTATTCTGCTCGCGGGCGGCACTGACGGCGGCAACGCCGAGGTCGTGCTTCACAACGCCGAGCGGCTGGCGAAGTCCTCGCTTGTCTGCCCCATCATCGTGGCCTGCAACCGCGACGTCGCCGAAGACATTGCGAAAAGCCTATCGGCCGCCGGCAAGCCGGCGATCCTAACCGAGAACGTGATGCCGTCTTTTGGCACGCTCAATATCGAGCCGGCGCGCGTGGCGATCCGCCAGGTCTTCATCGACCGTATCGTCCACGCAAAAGGCATCGACAAAGCCGCCATGATGTTCGACGCCGTCATGATGCCGACCCCCGCCGCTGTGCTGGAAGGCGCGCGGCTGCTAGCCGAAGGGACGGAGCAGCAGAAAGGCCTCAACGATCTGCTGATCGTCGATATCGGCGGCGCTACCACCGACGTGCATTCGGTCGCCGCTGGTGCGCCGGCACGCGAGGGCGTCGTCCAATACGGCCTGCCGGAGCCTTACTTGAAGCGCACGGTCGAGGGCGATCTGGGCATGCGCCATAATGCCAGAACCATCGTCGAAACCGCGGGCTTCGTGCGCTTCGCGGCGCGCGCCGGGCTGTCCGAGGGGACGCTTCAAGCCAAACTCGATGAGATCGTGCAGGACGTCGAACGGCTGCCGCAGTCTCCGGAAGACGTCGCGCTTGATGAGGCGCTCGCCTGGATGGCCGTGCGCACCGCGGTCGTCCGTCATGCCGGCACGACCGAGCGTGTGCAGACGGCACACGGTCCCGTCATCATGCAGCGCGGCAAGGATCTTTCGGGCGTGAAGACCGTGATTGGTACCGGCGGACCGCTGGCGCATGGCGCGACGCCGGCCTCGGCGCTGAAGGCGGTCCTCGCCGATCCGGCCGATCCGTTTTCTCTGTGTCCCGTGTCGCCCGCGCTCTACATCGACACGGATTATGTGCTTTACGCGGCCGGCCTGCTTTCCACGGTGGAGCCGGACTCCGCTCTTGCCCTCGCGCTGGGCTCGCTCCGCCCGATTCAAGATGAAAGGCGAATCCATGAGCCCGACCCGCAAAGCGCGTGACACGGTCGCCCCGATCTCGCAAGGCGAAATTCCGGCCGACGAGTTCGCTCGGCTGCGGCGCGAAAATCTTAGCCGTTGGCCGACCGGCGCGCAGGTCGACATCGACGAAGCCGTCTCCTTCCATAAGAGCTTGCCGGCACACAAGCAGCTGGCGCAGGTGCTGCGGCAAGCCGTACAGACAGGACGCTGCCTGACGCAGCCGCGCGGGGGGTTCGGCACGCTCGAACTACAACTGGAATTGATGACCGCGCTCGACAAGGAGGGCATGGCCGACATCGTCCCGACCACGACCGACAGCTACACACGCAATGAGCAATGGGCGAAGGCCGAGACCGGAATCGAGGAAAGCCGCAAAGCCGGTCGCTCGATGCTAAACGGGTACCCGATGGTGAACTACGGTCCGGTCGAGACGCGCAAGCTGATCGAGGCGATCGACAAGCCAGGCATCGTGCTTTCCGGGACGTCGTTTCCGAAACTTACCGGCGAAGTCGGCTACGCGGCTGGTTATTCCGGATATCTCGGATCGGGGATCGCGTATACGGTTTCCTATACCAAAGAAACCTCGCTCGAAGAAGGCATTCGCAATTACCAATACCTTGATCGCCTAGCGGCACTATACCAAGAGAAAGGCGTCGAATTGCATCGGCGCCAACCCGGCTTCCTCACCGGCACGAACATCCCGCCCTCGACGGCGATCATAACTTGCATCATCGACGCATTGCTTGCGGCCAATCAAGGCGTACGCAACTACGGACTCGAGCTCGGACAAACGCTGCACCTTGTGCAGGATGCTGCCGCAATCCGCATGTGCGGCGTGCTCGCGCAGGAATACCTCAAGCGCTTCGGCTTCGAAGACGTGTTTACGCCCGTCACCTCACTGCATTGGATGGGCGCATGGCCGCACGACGAAGCGCAGGCGGCCGCGCTCATCGTCTATGGCGGCACGCTGGCGGCCGTCGGCGGCGCCGTTTCAATCACCACGAAGTCGACGCATGAAGCTTTTGGCATTCCGACGCCGAAGGCTAATGCCGAAGGTCTGCGCATGACGCGCATGGCGATCTATCTTGCGCGCGATCTGCGCCTCGACAGCATGCCGGAGTACAAGCGCGAATGCGATCTCATTCGTCGCGAGGTCGTTCCCGTGATGGATAAAATCTTAGAGATCGGCGACGGCGACGTCGCGCTCGGAACCGTCCGCGCCGCGGCAGCAGGAATTTTCGATATTCCCTGGTCGCCGAACAAGCATGTGAAGAGCCGCATCATGCCTGCGCGCGACGCCGACGGTTATCTGCGAATCCTCGATCCCGGCGAAGTTCCCTTTCCGCGCGACGTGATCGAGGTGCATGACGAGGCGCTGCGGCGGCGCGCCGAGCGCGAGGGGATAAAATTCGGCCCCGATCTCGCGATCGCAAGCGTCTACGAACTGAGCGAGCCACTCGCACGGTTGATGCCGTGAGCACCTGAGCGGCAATTTTTGTTTTACGCCTCGGTTCGCGTTCAAGTTAGCATTCGACTGGCATCGGAACTCAAGTCGAAGCGCACGTCTTGCGGCATCGTAAATCTCGGGCGCCGCCAACACGTTTGACAAGAACTTTCAGCTTGTCCTATATAGGACTTCCATTGCGGAACTACGCCCGACATCGGCGTTTGAGAAGACCTTGTGCTGAGTGTATCGCGCCACCACTATAGGACCGCCCCGCCGCCGCGCGGGCAGATGCCTTCGGCGCACTGAGGAAATGCCCCGGCCATGAAGCGAATCAAGTTTGTCGACACGACCGTGCGAGACGGGCAGCAATGCCTGTGGGCGACGCGTATGGAGAACCGCATGTTTCTCCCATACCTGCCGCAGATGGATCGCATCGGATTCGACTGGATCGATTTGGTCGGCGGCGCGGTATTCGATGTCTGCGTCCGGTATTTGCGCGAGGACCCGTGGGAGCGCATGCGACTCGCGGCCGCTCTCTGTCCAAACACGCCGCTGAACGTTTGGACGCGCGGTCAAAGTCTCTTCACGTTCGAGTTTTTTGCAGACGACATTGTCGATCTTACCATTCGCCAATGTGCGGCGAACGGCATCCGGCGCTACACCTGTTATGACGCCATCAACGATATCCGCAACATCGAGCTCTCCATCCGCTCGGCGAAGGATGCCGGCTTGTTTATCAGCGGCCATGTCGTTTACACGATCAGCCCCGTACATACAGATGCCTATTACGCCAACAAGGCGCGAGAGATCGTCGCCCTCGGCGTCGATTCGCTCGGCCTTAAGGATCCGAGCGGCCTGCTGACCCCGCAGCGCGTGACAACGCTCATCCCCGCGCTTCGCGAGGTCGCAGGCGATCTCCCACTCGAGATCCATACCCATTGCCGCTCGGGGCTCGGCGAGCTTTCCGTGATCGAGGCCGTGAAATTCGGCGTCGACATCGTTCATACCGGCGTGCGCCCGCTTGCCTCCAGCGATGCGCTCCCCGAGGTGCGCTTCGTCGCCGACCAGCTGCGCGCGCTGGGATATCAGGTGGACTTGAAGGACGCGGACCTCGCGGCAATGGAAGCCTATTTCACGAACGTTGCGATCGCAAACAACAAGCCGCACGGCAAGCCGCACCGCTACGATCCGTTTCTGTACGAGCATCAGGTCCCGGGCGGAATGATCTCGAATCTTCGCTCTCAGCTCAAAGACCTGAACATGGAGCACCGCCTCGACGAAGTCCTGGAAGAGGCCGTGCAGGTGCGAGAGGATCTCGGCTATCCGATCCTTGTCAGCCCGTTCGCGCAATTCGTGATCACCCAATCCGTCATCAATGTCGTGCAAGGCGAGCACTACGCAACCATTCCCGACGAAGTCGCACGCTATGTCCTCGGCTATTACGGCGAAATCGCCGGCAAAGTGGCCGACGATGTGCTGGACCGGGTGACCAGCGCATCCGGCATCAAGGATCCCATTCGCGAACGGCTCGGCGCCCTGGTGCCGCCGCGTATCGAAAAGCTGAAGGCCGAGCGCGGCCCCTTCAGGTCGGCAAACGAGCTCCTGCTCGCCGCCTATTACCCAGACTCGCAACTCGAGCCGCTGTTCGCCCGCCGGGGCGACGCGGCGGTGCGCATCACGCAAGGCGCCGGCTTCAAGGACCTGAAAACTCTTCTAAAGGAGTTGCGGCCGGCGAGCCCGGGCCGCGTCGCTCTGCAGACGGGCGGCTTGAATTTTCAGGGCGCCATTTGATTGGCCGAAAAAAGTCGCGAGCAGAACGTGAACCTGTCACCGCTATTGCATCCGAGCTCGATCGCGATCGTAGGAGCGACCAACGACGTGCAGCGGCTCGGGGCCGGCACTGTTCTGAAGTTTTTGGAGAAACACGGCTACAAGGGCAAAATTCTTCCGGTCAATCCAAAATATGAGAATATTCGCGAACTACGCTGCTACCCGTCACTCGCCAATATCGAAACGGAAGTCGACATCGCCGTGTTTGCCGTTCCGGCCAAGCGGGTCGTCGAGGCGATCCGCGACGTTCCGGCTGGCCGGGTCAAGGTCGCGCTGATTATCACGTCGGGCTTCGGCGAATTGGACGAGCAAGGTGGCCAACTCGAACGCGAGTTGCTTGAGGTCGCGCGCAGCCGCCAGATCACTATCGTCGGCCCCAATTCTGTCGGCGTAGTCAATCTTTCCAATGGCGTCGTGTTGACCATCAGCCAATATTTCGACCGCCCGCACATCTCCGCAGGATCGCTCGCGCTAGTTTCGCAAAGCGGCGCGTTCGGCACGGCGCTGCTCGCGCAGGCCGAAATTGAGGGGCTTTCGTTTGGCTATTTCGTCAGTTCGGGCAACGAAGTCGATGTGGAGTTTGCAGATTTCGGCCGCTACCTGCTCGATCAAAACGACGTGCGCGTGCTCTGCGGCTATATCGAAAGCATCAGAAATGGCGACAATTTCGTGCAGCTCGCCCGGCAGGCCGCGCTCAAGGACAAGCCGATTATCGTCTTGAAAGTCGGCAGCACCGAAACCGGCGCCGCCGCTGCCCGCTCGCACACAGGCGCCATGGTCGGATCCGACGATGTGGCGCAGGCTTTTTTCGACGCGTTCAACGTGTTGCGCGCGAGTGATGGCGAAAATCTGCTCGACCTGCTGCGGGTCCTCGAGCGCACGCCGCAAAGCCGAGGCAAGCGTCTGGCAATCCTCAGTCATTCCGGCGGCGCCGACGTGATGGCGGCGGATGCCGCGACGCTGTCGGGGGCCGAGTTGCCGCCCCTGCCCGACGATCTGCGCGCGAAGCTCGCGACCATGCTGCCGACCTTCGCCTCGCTCAATAATCCTTTGGACATGACGGGCGGTGCCTCGCTCAACGGCAAACTGATGGCGGATTGTCTCAAGGAGGTCCTGGCGCACAATGCCTTCGACGCCGCCTTGCTGTGCGTCAATCTCATCTGGCGCGAAGGCCAGGTGCTGATGGATGAGCTGGCAAGCCTGGCCACCGCCACCCACAAGCCGTTCGCCGTCTCCTGGGTCGCACCGGAAAATTCCATTGGAACGGCGTTGCGCACGGCGCCTTACCCGGTTTTCTCCGATCCGGCGCGCGCTGCGCGCGTGCTCGCGCGCCGCCTGACTTACGACGAAACCCGCCGGGCTCTGTTGCCAGCGCTCGATCAATCGCGTCCCGACGCCCTGCCCGAGCGTCGCGAACGCAAGTTCGACAGCGTCGAGAGCCAGACCGCAACGCTTAAGGCCTATGGCATCTCGATGCCGCGCCAGGTCATTGCCAAGCCGCCGGCGGACGCCGTCAAATTTCACGCCGAAGTAGGCGGGCCGGTCGCGCTGAAGATCGCGTCGAGCGACATTATGCATCGCACCGAGATCGGCGCCGTGCTCGTCGGCGTCGAAGGCAAGGCGGCCGTGATGAAAGCGCATGAAACGATCGTGCAGAACGCCAAGCGCTACAATCCGCAGGCTCGTATCGAAGGCGTGCTAGTGCAGGAAATGACGAAAGGCCTCGAAGTCTTTGTGGGCTTGAAGCGCGACGTCACCTTCGGCCCCGTCATTGTCCTGGGCGCCGGCGGCGTGCTCGCGGAGCTGATGGGGAAACCGCAAATGCATCCGGCCCCCATGAGCCGCAAGCAAGCCAAGTCGATGATAAGCAAGTCGTGCTTTGCGCCCTTGCTGGCCGGCTATCGCGGCAGCAAGCCGCTCGACCGGGCTGCGCTCGCCGACATGATAGTGGCACTGTCGTGGTTCGGCGCCGACCACCCCAACGTCAAAGAGGTCGACCTCAATCCCATCATCGTCCGCCCCGAAGGCGAGGGCTGCGTGGCGATCGATTACAAGGTTTTCACGTGAGCAGCGCATCAGACAAACAAAGTGCTGCGAAAAGGGACGGCCACCACCGCCACCCGCCGAAGCCCAATGCCGTACAAGGCGTCGGTTTCGTCGACGGTTCCTTGTGCGCGGCCCGCGCAACCTTGTGGGGCGGCTCCGTCTCGGCGGAACTGTTTCTGCCCTATCTTGAGCGTATGGACGAGGCCGGTTTTCAAGCGATCGACATTCTCGATCCCACAACCACGCTGCTTGCCGTCCAGCATGGCGAAAGTCCTTGGCGATTGCTCCGCGTCGCCGCGGCCCGTCTCAAGAAGACACCCCCGAATGTCTGGATAAGCGCGCGTTGTCTGTTGGGAACACAGCCGCTCGCGCCCGAGATGATCGAAACCGGCGTTGCGACCTTGGCAAACTGCGGTGTTCGCAGTGCCATCTGTTTCGATGCCGCCAACGATGTGGAGGCGATCGAGTCGGCGGCGCAGATTTGCAGCAGGCACGGGATCGACGCCGGCGCCGCGCTCGTTCACATCTATATGCCGCCGCAGGACGAGCGCTATTATGCGGACCGCGCGCGCCCGCTTGCCGGCAAGGTTCAAACCATCACGCTCGTCGACATCGTCGGTTCGATAGACCCAGTCACTGCCCGCAATCTCGTTGCCGCCGTGCGTGATGGGGCTCCTGACGTGTCGATCGGGTTCAAGACCTATTGTCGTTCCGGCGTGGCCGAGCAATGCGCCTTCGAGGCCGTGTTCGCCGGCGCAAGCCTGCTGCACACCTGCACCGATGCCATGGCAGGCGGCTGGTCGTTGCCTCCGGTCGGCTATTTTGCCGAGCATTTCATGCGCCGCCGAATTCCGGTTGCGCTCGATCGCAGCGTGCTAGCGGAAATGGACGAATATTTCGTGGCGGTTGCGCAGGCGCATGGCCTGCCGCTCGGCCGTCATGAGCTGCCGGACGCTTCTGCCGAGCGCTTTTCGATTCCCGTCGCGTTGTTGCGCGAATTGACGGCCGCCAGCGACACGCTCGGCGTGCCGACCGACAAACTGTCAGATGAATGCGTCGCGGTTCGGAAGGACCTGGCAGTGCCCAGCCTGGCCCATCCCCTCGGCGCCATGGTGCTCGCTCAGGCGCGTACGAACCTCGCCGCCGGCAAGCGCTATTCAAAAATCGTTCCGGAGGTCGGCGCCTATCTGGCCGGCTCCAATGGCGGTCCTGCAGGTTCGGTAAGCAGCGAGCTGAGCACGCAAGCTGCAAAGACGCAGTTGAGAAAAGCGGTGGTTAACCCTTCTCAAACGGGCATCGCGGGGGATCATCAGCGGCGTATGCTTGCGGCATGGTTTCCAGATTGCGACGTTACAGGCATAACGGATTCCGGGATTGATCCCGTACACGCCGGCTCCCCACAACAATATTTGAAAGAATTAATCGAAAGATCCCCAGCCTTCCGCTCGATCCGGGTACACAAAGGCCAATTCTATTTCGAAGTGCACAAAAGCGCCGGGCAATCGGCGGCTGGGCTAGCGGGAGATGCCACGTGATCAAGCGAGTTCTTGTCGCCAACCGCGGCGAAATAGCGGTGCGCGTGATCAGGGCATGCCGCGATCTCGGCGTCGAGACCGTCGCCGTATATTCGCAGGCGGACCGCGACGCGATGCACGTCTTTTTGTCGGACCGCGCCATTTGCATCGGCCCCCCCTCGGCAGCCAAGAGCTATCTGGATATTCCCAACATTCTCGCCGCCGCCTGCGCAGCCGGCGCCAATGCCATCCATCCCGGCTACGGCTTCTTGGCGGAGAATGCTTCGTTCGCGGAGGCCTGTGAGCGCGAGCAACTGATCTTCATCGGCCCGAAGCCCAAGGCGCTGCGCGGCGTTGGCGACAAGGTCCGGGCGCGCCAGACGGTTGGCGAAAACGGCGTGCCGCTCGTCCCCGGCTCGGACGGCGCCGTGACGGATCTGGCCGAGGCCCGGCGTGTCGCCGAGCGCATTGGCCTGCCGATCCTGCTCAAGGCCAAGGGCGGCGGCGGCGGCAAAGGCATGCGCGTCGTCAGCGACTTGGCGAATTTCGACAGCGCGTGGACCGAGGCATCCGGCGAGGCCTCCGCCGCTTTCGGCGACGCCGGCATCTATATAGAGCGTTATCTGGAAAGCGTTCGGCACGTCGAGATACAGGTCCTGGCCGATTCCTTCGGCACGACAATCGCTCTCGGCGAGCGCGACTGCTCGGTTCAGCGCCGGCACCAGAAGCTGATCGAAGAGGCGCCCTATGCGGCCTTGAACGGCAAGACAAAAGCCGCCATCGCCGCTGCGGCCGTGAAAGCCGCTCAATCAGTCGACTATTTGAGCGCCGGGACGGTCGAATTCCTCTATGATACGGCGACCGGCGAATTCTATTTCATCGAAATGAATGCCCGCATCCAGGTCGAGCATCCCGTCACTGAGGTGTTGACCGGGGTCGATCTGGTGGCCGAGCAGATCAAGATCGCCGGAGGCGCGAAAATCTCCTTTGACGGGGCGACGTCCAATCCAGTCGGCCACGCCATCGAATGCCGCGTCAACGCCGAAGATCCCGCCAACGGCTTCTTTCCGAGCCCGGGCACGCTCTCGGTGTATCGCCCGCCCGGCGGGCCCGGCGTACGCGTCGATAGCCATTGCTACGAAGGCTATGTTTTTCCTGCCAACTACGATTCGCTGATGGCCAAGGTGATCGTCAACGGGCGAAACCGCGCGGAGGCAATCCGCCGGATGCAAAGGGCGCTCAAGGAATTCGCGATCGAAGGCGTGAAGACCACGATTCCGTTTCAGCTCAAGGTGCTCGAACACCCCGATTTCATGTCGGGCAATTACACGACCCGTTTTGTCGAGCAGCAACTCTCCGTTCGAGGGCAGCATGATGTTTCTTGCCGAATGTACGAACGATGAAAAGTCCCGCCTTGGCAAGCTGGCGCGGGACAACGGAGCGGCCGACGTCGAGACCTACGCCGGCGTTGATAGCGATCAGGGCCTCGTCATTATCGAAGGCACCGGCGAGATCAAACACCCTTCGCTTTCGCCCGTGCAGGAACTTTTCAGAGGGGGCAGCGTGGGCGCGGCCGGGGGGGAGCATCTATTCAAGGTCGGCCTTTGGGTGCCGGCGGACGCGCGCACAGAATTTCTCGATTGGTACGAGAGCGAACACCTGCCGATCTTGCTTGAGTGCCCCGATTGGACCGGCTGCCGTTTCGTTGAGAAGCCGGTCAAGGACGGCCACCAGTTTTACGCCCTTCATCAGCTCCAGGATGTCGGCGCATTGGAATCGAAGGAACGTAAACGCTCTCGCGAAACGCCGTGGTTCATGCGTCTGAAGCAAAATCCATGGTTCGACGGGGCTTTCACACGCCAACTCTACAAGCGGGTGGAGGCATAGCTTGCGAATAACGAGCCGTGAGATAGTCGAACTTCTGAAGACCGCGCGCGAGCTCGGCTATCAGGAGTTTCGGCTCGAGCACGACGGTCTATATCTGTCGGCCTCCAGCACCGCGCAGGGCATCGAGCCGAGCAGTTACACTGGCGCGCCGGTTCCATCCGAGCCGCCGCCGCTGACGCGTGCGCTTCAACCGGAACCGTCGCCGGTTCAACCGGCCGCGCCACAATCGAAGGCGGCCGCATCGCCGGCGCCGGCGCGCGAAGGGCTATTGGACATCGTCGCTCCCATGAGCGGCACATTCTACCGCTCGCCCTCACCCGGCGCGCCGCCCTTCGTGGATGTCGGCAGCAGCGTCAAGGCAAACGACGTCGTCTGCATCATCGAGGTCATGAAGCTCTTTAATTCGATCCGTGCCGGAATTGACGGCAACATCGAGGAGATACTGGTCGACAACGAAGGCTCCGTAGTCGCGGGTCAGGTGGTGATTCGCGTGAAGCCCGCGGGACGATGAAGGGGCGGGCTGCGGAGACATTTTCTGTGATGCCGCCTTACGTCACACTGAGGTAGACATGGAAAGTACGATTGACGTTTCGCTATGGCGCGGCAAGGAAGATGGCCACTATCAGAACTATAAGGTTCCGCTGCGCACGAGCCAGACGGTTCTCGATGTCGTCACCTGGGTCCAGCGCAATTCCGATCCGACCCTGTCGTATCGGTTCACCTGCCGCGTAGGCATGTGCGGAAGCTGCGCCATGACCGTCAATGGCCGCCCGCGCTGGACCTGCCGCACGCACGTCTCCAAAGTCGTGGTCGACGGCCGCGTTCAGATCGGCCCGCTCGCAAATCTGCCGGTGATCAAGGATCTCGCCTGCAACATGGATGCGTTCTTCAAGAAATGGCAGAGGGCGAAAGGCGTGTTTGCGCCGAGCAAATCGAAGGCCGACCCGATCGAAAAAATCGCGCCCACCAGCGCGCAGCGGTGCGCCGCCGACGCCGCTATCGAGTGCATCAATTGCGGCGTTTGCTACGCGGCCTGCGACACCGTTCGTTGGGACGAGAACTACCTGGGACCGGCGGCGCTCAACCGCGCCTGGACGCTGGTCAACGATGTACGCGATTCCGGCAATTCCGGGCGGCTCGCGGCGGTCGCCGCGGAGGGCGGGTGCCACGCCTGCCACTCGCATGAGAGCTGCCGTCAGTATTGCCCGAATGCGCTGAACCCCACGACCTCCATTGCCGGGCTCAAGCGCAAGACCACCCTCGCCTACATCCGAGGCGATTTGTGATGGGCGACATGACAGATCCGAAGGCGGGAGCATCATAATGAACGTGCGGCTATATTTGGTGCAGCGGGCGACGGCGGCGATCATGGCGCCGCTTGTGCTCGCGCACCTTGCCGTTATCTATTACGCGACCGGCCATAGCCTGAGCGCCGCCGACATTCTCGGCCGCACGCGTGGCAGCATGGCCTGGGGCCTCGCCTATTCCCTATTTGTCCTAGTGGTCTCGGCTCATGCCGCCATTGGGGTGCGCGTGGTAGTGGCCGAGTGGACGCCGCTGCGCGGCAGCAGGCTCGATGTGCTGATGTGGACCATTGGCATTGCGCTCTTGGCGCTCGGTCTGCGGGCGGTTGCCGCGGTGGTGCTGCCATGAGCCTTGCCATGCGACAGAGCAGCCCTGCTTCTCGGCGCACCGCGCTTTGGATCGCCGCCATGGTTCACCGCATTTCCGGATTGGCGCTCGCGATCTTCTTGCCGTTGCACTTCCTCGCGCTCGGCCTGGCGATCAAGGGCGAGGCGAACCTCGACGGGTTCCTCAAATGGACGGCAAACCCGGTCGTGAAGCTCGCGGAGATGGGGCTGGTGTTCTTGCTGGTGGTGCACCTGCTTGGGGGCATCCGGGTGCTCGTCATCGAGACCTTTGGTTGGCGCGAAGGCCAGAAGCGGGCCGCGGTCTTCGCCTGGGGATTTGCATGTCTTGCGGCGCTTGTCTTTTTCATACGCGCCCTGTGAGGAGCCTGGGATGGTGGAACGCCAAGAGTCCGACGTCCTGATCTTGGGCTCCGGCGGCGCCGGACTATTCGCCGCGCTGCACGCGCATCGGGCCAATCCGGCGCTTTCGATAACGGTCGCAACCAAGGGCCTGCTCGGCAAATGCGGATGCACGCGCATGGTGCAGGGCGGCTACAACGTCGCGCTCAATCCCGGCGATTCGGTCGAACGGCATTTCATGGACACGATCGAGGGCGGCAAATGGCTGCCCAACCAGGATCTTGCCTGGAAGCTGGTCACTGCCGCCGTGGAACGAGTGCATGAGCTCGAAAACGAGATCGGCTGCTTTTTCGACCGCAATCCGGACGGCACGTTGCACGGCAAGGCCTTTGCCGGCCAGACCTTCGATCGTACGGTGCACAAGGGCGACCTGACCGGCATCGAAATCATCAACCGCCTGA
>Ga0307436_1000427_pt1 | contig 19850 bp, 18 predicted proteins | sample SalMarWE160440MG_FD_202513 | JGI IMG/M metagenome (GOLD analysis project Ga0307436, IMG submission 202513) | Salt marsh sediment microbial communities from the Plum Island Ecosystem LTER, Massachusetts, United States - WE1604-40 | ecosystem: Environmental > Aquatic > Marine > Intertidal zone >...
CCACCCTCATCGGCCGCCGCGTGGTGAGGGCCGTGATCAGCCCCGACGGCATCGACCCGGACGAGTTCGAAAGCCTGTGCGCCCAACAACACCCTAAGGTGCTGGTCACCATCCCGACGCTGCACAACCCGACGCTCGCCATCATGCCGGAAGCAGCGCGCCAGCGCATCGCCGAGATCGCCCGGCGTTACAATGTGTGGATCGTCGAGGACAACATTTATGGCGCTTCCCTCGCCGATGCGCCCGTCAGTTTCGCGGAGCTTGCGCCCGAGCGCACTTTTCATGTGGCCGGCCTGTCGAAATCGGTCTCGGCCGGCCTGCGCGCCGCCTGGATCGCCTGCCCGCCCGGCTTCGCCGGTGCCGTCTACAACGCCCAGCGGCTGATGACGGGCGGGCTGGCCTACACCATGTCGGAGCTGGCCGCCCGGCTGGTGTTGTCGGGCAAGGCCGACGAGCTGTGCACGAAAGTCAGGGCCGAGACGGGAGCGCGCGAAGCCATCGCCCGCGAGGCTCTATCCGGCCTCACCTTCAATTCCCATCCCGACTGCCCGTTCCTGTGGCTGAAGCTGCCGGAACCGTGGCTGCCCGGCACCTGTCGCAAGGCGGCGCGCGAGCGCGGCATCCTCATCGACGATGCCGACGAGTTCAAGGTGGGCCAGAACGACCGCGTCTGCCACCGCGTGCGCATCGGCTTCACTTCCCCGCCCGAGCGATCGGAGGTCGAGCGCGGTTTTTCCGAGCTGCGCCGGCTGCTGGATGCGGGGCCATGCGCCTATGACAGCTATGAGTGAGCCTGCTCCCCTCCCCCACAAAGAGGGAGGGAGCCAGGGTGCGGTTTTCTTCGCATTGTATCGCACTGCCCTCATGCGCTAAGGAAACGGCTTCACTCCGCCTTCCGAGTACCGCCTGCCATATGACCATCCCCAACGAAGCGAAAATCACGCCCGAGCTCATCGCCGAGCACGGGCTGAAGCCGGAGGAGTATGAGCGCTTCCGCGACCTCATCGGGCGTGAGCCGACGATCACCGAGCTGGGGATCGTCTCGGCCATGTGGAACGAGCACTGTTCCTACAAGTCTTCCAAGAAATGGCTGAAGACGCTGCCGACCACGGGTGAGCGCGTCATTCAGGGGCCGGGCGAGAATGCCGGCGTCATCGACATCGGCGACAACCAGGCCGTCGTCTTCAAGATGGAAAGCCACAACCATCCCTCCTACATCGAGCCCTATCAGGGGGCGGCGACCGGCGTGGGCGGCATCCTGCGCGACGTCTTCACCATGGGTGCCCGGCCGATCGCCTCGATGAACGCCCTGCGCTTCGGGGCGCCCGATCATCCGCGCACCCGCCATCTGGTGGCGGGCGTGGTGGCGGGAATCGGCGGCTACGGCAATTCCTTCGGTGTGCCCACCGTGGGCGGCGAGGTCAACTTCCATCCCCGCTACAACGGCAACTGCCTGGTCAATGCTATGGCGGTGGGGCTCGCTGATACCGACAGGATCTTTTATTCCCGGGCCGAGGGCGTCGGGCTGCCTGTCGTCTATCTCGGCGCCAAGACCGGGCGCGACGGCATCCATGGCGCCACCATGGCCTCGGCCGAGTTCGCCGGCGATGCGCACGAAAAGCGCCCCACGGTGCAGGTGGGCGATCCGTTCACGGAAAAATGCCTGCTGGAGGCCTGCCTCGAGCTGATGGCCTCCGGCGCCGTCATCGCCATCCAGGACATGGGCGCGGCGGGTCTCACCTGCTCGGCGGTGGAGATGGGGGCGAAAGGCGATCTCGGCATCCGCCTCGACCTCGACAAGGTCCCCTGCCGCGAAGAGCAGATGTCGGCCTACGAGATGATGCTGTCGGAGAGCCAGGAGCGCATGCTCATGGTGCTGCGGCCGGAAAAGGAGAAAGAGGCCGAAGCCATCTTCCGCAAATGGGGCCTCGATTTCGCCATTGTGGGCGAGACGACCGACGACTTGCGCTTTTCGGTGCATCACCAGGGCAACGAGGTGGCCAATCTGCCGATCAAGGAACTGGGCGACGAGGCGCCGGAACACGACCGGGCGTGGGACGCACCAAAGCCCCCTGCCCCGCTCAATGACGTGCCCGCCCCCAACGATCTTGGCGAAGCCGTCCTGAAGATCATGGGCGCGCCCGACATGTGTTCGAGGCGCTGGGTGTGGGAGCAGTACGACCACCTCATCCAGTCGAACACGGCGCAGCGTCCGGGCGGCGATGCGGCGGTGGTGCGGGTGGCGCCCGACGGCAAGGCGATCGCCATCTCCACCGACGTCACCCCGCGCTATGTCGAAGCCGACGCCTATGAAGGCGGCAAGCAGGCGGTGGCCGAATGCTGGCGCAACCTCACCGCCGTGGGGGCGGACCCCCTTGCCGTTACCGACAACCTCAATTTCGGCAACCCCGAGCGCCCCGCCGTGATGGGCCAGCTCGTTGCCGCCATCAAGGGCATCGGCGAGGCCTGCCGGGCGCTTTCATTCCCCGTCGTCTCCGGCAATGTCTCGCTCTACAACGAGACCTCGGGGCAAGCCATCCTGCCCACGCCCGCCATCGGCGGTATCGGCCTTCTGCCCGACTGGCGGCGGATGGCGACGGTCGCCTTCAAGCATGAAGGAGATGCCATTGTCCTCGTCGGCGGGCACGGCAAGCACCTGGGCCAGTCGATCTATCTGCGCGAGGCTTTAGGGCGCGAGGACGGCCCGCCGCCTCCGGTCGACCTCGAGCTTGAGAAGAAGAACGGCGATTTCGTGCGCGCGCTCATCCGTTCTGCAAGCGTCAATGCCTGCCACGACATTTCCGACGGCGGACTCATCGCCGCGCTGGCCGAGATGGCGCTGGCCTCCGGGCTCGGCTGCGAAGTCGCGGTGCCAGAGGGCGAAGCGCACGTGCCGCTGTTTGCCGAGGATCAGGCGCGCTATGTCGTCGCCTGCCCGGCCCGCGACGCCGGCGGGCTCATGGCCGAGGCCCGACACGCCGGCGTTGCGGCGGAAACGATCGGCGCGGTGGGCGGCGCGGCATTGATCGTGAAGGCGCATGCCTCCATATCCCTTCAAGCGCTCAAAAGTGCCCATGAAGGCTGGTTCGCCGCCTTTATGGACTGAGGGCCCGCGGCGTGAGATAATCACCGCATAGGGAGATGCCTGCCCCATGGCCATGGATGCCCACGCGATCGAGGAACTGATCAAGGCCGGCGTGCCCGATGCCGTGGTCGAGATCCGCGATCTGGCGGGCGATGGCGATCATTTCGCCGCCACCGTGGTCTCGGAGGCGTTTCGCGGCAAGACCCGGGTGCAGCAGCACCAGATGGTCTATGCCGCCCTCAAAGGGGCTATGGGCGGCGAGTTGCACGCCCTGGCGCTCACCACCGCGGTGCCTGAGAGCTAAAAATCAACCCCCAGCCAAGCGAGAGTTTGAACCATATGACCACCGTTAACGAATGGATCGACAACGTTGTGAAGACCAACGACGTGGTGCTCTTCATGAAGGGCTCGCCCGACCAGCCCATGTGCGGCTTTTCCGGCCGCGTGGTGCAGATCCTCGACTATGTCGGGGTGCCCTATTCCGGCGTCAACGTGCTCGAATCCGATACCTTGCGCCAGGGTATCAAGGCGTATTCCAACTGGCCGACCATCCCGCAGCTCTATGTCAAGGGCGAGCTCGTGGGCGGCTGCGACATCATCATGGAGATGTTCCAGTCGGGCGAACTCAAGCAGCTCCTGAGCGACAAGGGCGTGGCGGTGGAGGCCAAGAGCGCCTGAGGCAGTACGCCCCAACCTTTCATGCCCGCATTCACCAGCGGGCATCCATAACCACCGCCGCTGCTTGATCCGCACTTGCGGTGGCCATGGATTGCCGGAATAAATCCAGCAATGACATTCAAGAGAATTGGGAGGCCAAAAATCCCATGGCGAAACCATCGCTACCTCCCCCGCTTGCCATCGAGGCTTTGCGCACCCGTTGCGATGCGGGTGAATTCTCCTTCCGCTCGAGCGAGGAGCTCGAACCGGTCCCGTTGCTGATCGGGCAGGAACGTGCCCTCGATGCGCTGGCGCTGGGCGCCGACATCGCCGCCAAGGGCTTCAACCTGTTCGTGCTCGGTCCCATGGGGACCGGGCGCCATTCGGCCGTCAGAGCGCTCCTGGAAGAGCGGGCGAAAAACGCGAACCCGCCCGCCGACTGGGTCTATATCAACAATTTCGACGACCCGCGCCGTCCGCTCGCGATCAGCCTTCCCCCCGGCGGGGCGACGACGTTGCGCGACCGCATGACCGCCCTGATCGACGATCTGGCGACGGAGGTGCCGGCGCTGTTCGAATCGGACGATTACCGCAACCGCCGCCGCGCCATCGATTCAGAGATCGAAAGTGCCCAGGAAGCCACCTTCGAGGAGCTGAAGAAAAAGGCCAACGCCGAGAGTATCGGCATCATGCGCACCCCCATGGGCTTTGCCCTTGCCCCGATCAAGAACGGGCAGGTGGTCAAGCCCGAAGTGTTCAACGCCTTGCCCGAGGACGAGCGCGCGGCAATCGGCGAAAAGATCACCCGCCTGCAAAAGGATCTCGAAGTGGTTCTGCTGAAGATGCCGGAGCTGGAAAAGCAGCGCCGCGACAAGGTGCGCGCCCTCAATGCCGAGGTGGCCGAGGTGGCCATCGGCCGCTCGCTGACCGAGGTTGCCGCCGATTACAAGGACGATGAAGCGGTCTCGCGCCATCTCGAGTCAGTGCGCCGCGACCTCATCGACAACATCGCCATCTTCCTCAAGGCCGAGGCCGAGGAGCAGGAAACCCCCTTTGCCAAGCTGGAGACGAGCGCTGCCCGTGACCCGCGCTTCCGCCGCTACATGGTCAACGTGATGGTTTCCAACGGCGCCGACGGCGACGGGCCGGCCGGCGCCCCGATCATCGCCGAAGACCTGCCGACGCTTGCCAATCTCGCCGGCCGCGCCGAGCACATCTCGCACATGGGCACCCTCGTCACCGACTTCATGCTCATCAAGTCGGGCGCCCTGCACCGGGCGAACGGCGGCTACCTCATCATCGATGCCCTGCGCCTGTTGCGCGAGCCGTTTGCCTGGGAAGCGCTCAAGCGCTGCCTGAGAGCGGAAGAGGTGAAGATCACCTCCGTGCCGGAGGAGATCGGCATCGCCACCACCGTGTCGCTGGAGCCCGACCCCATCCCCTTGTCGGTCAAGGTGGTGCTGGTGGGCGAGCGCATGCTCTATTATCTGCTGGTGGCGCTGGAGCCCGACTTCGGGAGCCTGTTCAAGATCGCCGCCGACTTCGAGGACGAAGTCGAGCGCAACCCGGAGACGGCCGGGCTTTATGCTCGCCTCATCGCCTCCATCGCCAAACGTGAAGGGCTCAAGCCCCTCGATCCAAAAGGCATGGCGCGCATGGTGGAGGAAGCCTCGCGCCAGGCCGAGGACTCAGAACGCCTCACCCTGAGGATCGGCGTCATGGGCGAGATTCTCACCGAAGCCGACCATTGGGCCGGTGCACGCGGGTCAAACCGTATCGAGGCCGAGGACGTGGAGCGCGCTGTTTCCGAGCGCATCCGCCGCTCCAGCCGCATCCGCGACCGCTCGCGCGACATGATCACCCGCGACATCGTGCTGATCGATACCGATGGGGAAAAGGCGGGGCAGATCAACGGCCTGTCCGTCGTCACCATCGGCAAGGAGCCGTTCGGCCAGCCCAGCCGCATCACCGCCCGGGTGCGCACGGGCTCCGGCAAGGTCATCGACATCGAGCGTGAGGTAAAGCTGGGGGGCCCTCTGCATTCCAAGGGCGTGCTCATTCTCTCCGGCTTTCTGTCGGCGCGTTACGCGCTCCAGGAGCCGGTTTCCCTGTGGGCGAGCCTTGTGTTCGAGCAGTCCTATGGCGGTGTCGACGGCGACAGCGCCTCCTCCGCCGAGCTCTACGCGCTGCTCTCGGCGCTGGCCGAAGCGCCCATCTTCCAAGGCTTTGCCGTCACCGGCTCGGTCAACCAGTTGGGCGAGGTGCAGGCGATCGGCGGCGTCAATGCCAAGATCGAGGGCTTTTTCGATGTGTGCAAGGCCCGCGGCCTCACCGGCAAGCAGGGGGTCCTGATCCCAAAATCCAACGTCAAGCACCTGATGTTGCGCGACGACGTGGTGGAGGCAGCGAAGAAGAAGCAGTTTTCCATCTGGCCGATCGCCACCATCGATGAGGGCATCGAGCTTCTCACCGGCCTTGCCGCCGGCGAGCGCGGACCCGACGGGCGCTTTCCCGACGGCAGCATCAATGCCCGCGTCGAGGCCCGCCTCATCGGCTTTGCCGAGGCCCGGCGCCGCTTCGGGGCGAAGATGGAAGGCGACGAAAGCGAGGAGAAGAAGGAAACATGAACCTGCCGCGGCGCATCGTTGTGATGCTGGGCAGCGAGGGCGAAGCCGGCGCTGCGCTGGAGGCCGCCGCCATGCTGGCAAGCGCCATCGATGCCCGGCTCGCCGGCCTGTTCGTGGAGGACCAGGAGCTGTTCGACCTCGCCGGCCTTCCTTCCATGGTGGCCGGTACGGGAGGCCCCGCGCGCCTTACGCCGGAGCGCATGGCGCAGGCTCTGCGCGACGAGGCGCGCACCTGCCAGCGCCTGATGGCGCAGATGGCCGGCCGCGCTCACCTGTCCTTCGAGTTCATGAGCGCGCGCGGCGACCGCCGCACGCTTCTTGGCGAAGCCTCGCTCAAGGGCGATCTTGTCCTCTGCCAGGCAAGTCTCGGCGGGCCCGCCGCGGCCGAGGTCGCAGCCCTTGCCCGCCATACCACGACCGCTGCTGCCGGGGTGGCGCTCATCGGCCCCCTCGCCCGCTTGCGCACCGGCCCGGTGGTCGCCATCGACGACGGCGACGAGGCCGGCCAGCAGACCATCGCCCTTGCTGCCCAGCTCGCGGCCCGACAGCATCAAAAACTCATCGTCGTGGCGCTGGCCGCAGACCAGAAGGCCGCGGAGCCAATCATCGCGCGGGCAAGGACCATCGCCGGCCATGGTGCCGATCTCGCCACCCGCCTCCTGCCCCCTGACGATCTCGAGCGCCTGGCCGATGTCCTCGCCGAGACCGAGCCCTGTTGCGTTGTCGGCGATCTCGAGGGCCGGCCCTTCACCGACGATCAGGCCGTGGCCCAGGCCGTCCGTGCCGCCCGCGCCCCGCTGATCCTCCTGCGCCGCCCGACCATGTAGCCCAGGTGGAGCGCAGCGTAGCCCGGGGACGGCCTCTCACCCTCTCAGCCATTCCCGGGTTACGCTGCGCTTCACCCGGGCTACGGCCAAGACGGAATCGTTTTACCAGCCGATGCTTGCAGGTTATTGTCACAGCTTGATTTTTCGATGGTGCACATGGCAGCGACAAGCGAACAGGTGGTCAAGGCGGCCGCAGCGACAAGAGCAAAGCTTTTGCCCTTTCTCGCCCTTGTCGTCACTATGGTGTTCTGGGGATCGGCCCCCACCTTTACGCGGCTCCTGGTCACCCACATGCCGCCCGCTGACCTGCTGGTCATGCGCTTTGCCCTTGTCGGCCCGCTCTATGCGTTCTTCGTCTTCGTCGTGAGCGGGTGGCGCATCGCCCGCCGCGATGTGCCCCGTCTCGTCTTCATCAGCCTTGTCGGCATGACCGGCTACAACATGTGCATGAATTTCGGCCTGGCGCGCACGCCTGCCGGCATCGCCGGGCTGATCGTCGCCACCCAGCCGCTTCTTATCATCTTCGGCACCAGTCTTATCAACCGCGAACGGCCGCGCGGGGCCGCCATCGCCGGCTCGGCTGTCGCGGTTCTTGGCACGCTGGTGTTGTTCAGCGACGGCTTGACCGCGACCGCCGCCGGCCCTGTCTCATTCATCGGCGTGGGGCTGATGTTCGCCTCAGGGCTCGCGTGGAGCGTCTTCGTCATCGCCTCGAAACCGCTGATCGAGCGCTATGGCGCGGTGCAGATCACCACGACGACGGTAATGATCTCCACCCTGCCGATGCTGTGGCTGGCGGGGCCTGAGACCCCGCACACGGTTGCCACCTTCACCCCTGCCGCCTGGCTCGCCTTCGCCTATATCACCGCCTGCGGCATGATCTGCGGCACCATGTGCTGGAATTTTGCCGTCGGCCGCCTGCACGCCTCGATGACGGCGCCCTTCCTCTATTCGATCCCCGTTATCGCGGTGACGAGCGCTCATCTGGTGCTGGGCGAGCACGTGACCCTTTCCATGGCCGCGGGCGGCGTCCTCATCATCGCCGGCGTCGCCTGGGCCCAGTTCGGCGGCCGTTACCGTCGCCTCAGCGCCGACAACGCAGCGCGGCCGATGCGCGCCAACTGATTCCTGTGGCATGAAGGCACTTTTCCAGCCCGCGCATGTTCGCCTATAAGTGTCTCGGGGACGCAAGATCGATTTTAGAGGGGATTGCCGTGATCCGTTTGTCTGCCATTGCCATCATCGCCGCCTTATGCGCTTTGTGGAGCGGCGCCCTGCCCGCAAGCGCCGACAGCGCGCGCAACGGACATCCGTTCGCGCCGGCATCGACAGCGCTTCACGTGAAGCTGCCGCCTGCCGAAGCGGGGTTCAACGCCAATCCCAGGCCGGGCATGAGGATCAGGCGGGGGCAGAAATTTGTCGAGTTTCATGGCGAGTTCAATTACTTCCCCGGCAACACCTCGCTCATCTACGGCACGCTAAAGCGCGACGGCACACCGCTGAAATACCACTATGTGAGCTTTGAGCCGCAAGGCGGCATCGTCGGCCTCATCGTGGGCAGCATCATTCCCTTGCCCTCCTACTTCGGCGGCTATTCCTGGGACAAATCCAACCCGCCGGCCACCAAATACCGGGTGCTGCTGACCAACCGCGAGTACCGCAAGCTCGACGCCTTCATCAAGAATGCGCGCAAGAACAGGAAGGTATTCTGGCTTTACACCGAAAACTGCGTGCGCCTGGTGCGCGATGCCGCCCGCGTCATCGGCCTCAAGGCGCCGGAAGGGACCTTCGTGCTGCCGCCGACCTACGTCAACATGCTGAGCTGGTACAACCGCGGCCGCCTGGCCGACCCGGGCGGCTGATCGCCGGCTGCACGACAGCCACAACTGGGACGTATCATCCTCGGACTTGACCCACTGCCGTTCCGTTGAGCATTCAAGCTCGTGCGATTCACGGAACTTTCCAACGACAGTTGTCATGCCCGCACTTGTGGCGGGCATCCATGACCACCGTAAGCGCGCGTGGTGCACCGCCATCGGTTATGGATTGCTGGAACGAGCCCGGCAATGACATTCCCTGAGGTTCACTCCAGCAAGTCCGACAGGCGCTTCTTGAACTCCTTTGCCTTGTAGTCGGAGAGCTCGTACTCCCAGCCCGCGGTGCGCTTGGCGATCTCGTCTGCCTTTTTTGCATCCTTGCCCTTGTCCAGCACCGAGACGGTGATCCAGCCCTTGCCGTTCTCTTCGCTGAGGCGGTAGCCGATCTTGAGGCCGTCATCCATCATCAGTTCGGCACGCGATACCTCTTTGGTCCCCTTCTTTGCCGGCCTGACATCGACAAAATCCACGTTCGCAAGGTCGGTGGCGGTATAGCGTACGCCGATGTCGCTCTTGATCTTCTTGCCGGCGGGGATGGTGCCGGCGATATCGAATTTGGGTGTCCCGGCGCTGGTCTTGCCGTTCCGATAGACCTCCAGCACCTTGCCGTCGGGATGGATGATGCGCGCCCGCTCGACATGGTCGACACGCAGCGTCAGCACGTTGGGGTCGACCCAGTGGGTAATGTCGCTGTAGGCATCGACCCGGCCCACCGCCAGCCAGCTTTGCGCCTTGCCCTCGATGCGCACATATTGCGCATCCTTGCCTTCGCCTGCCCGGCCCGGCGCCAGCTTGCCGAGCACGATCGCCGCGATTTTCTTGCCGTCCTTGCCGAAGAGGGTAACGAGGCGTCCCTTGGCGCCCTTGTTGCCCGGATCGCGCAGATCGAGCTGGGCATATTTCGCCGGCGCCGAGGTCTTGGCTTCCAGCTTGGAAAGCTGCACCAGCGACACCAGGATCTTTTGCAGTTTTTCAGCATCGGCCGGATAGCCGGACCCCGCCACCACCCAGCCCTTGCCCTTGCGCTCCACCTTGATGGTGCCGTGGCTGTCCCTGGTCTCGACGGCGGTCACATCGTTGATCTGGTTCACCAGCCCGGGCAGCACCCGCTCGCCCGCGGTCACATCGGCCGCATAGTGATGGCTGGCGGTATAGCTCCACACCGCCGCCGTGGTCGAGATGACCGCGAGGCAGGCGAGGATGATGAGGGTGCGCGGGGTCATGACGGCGACCTCGCTCCGCCCCGCCGCGAGCGGCGCACCAGCGCATAGAGCGCAAGCCCGATGATGATGATGAGCGGCACACCGGCAATGTTGACGAACTTCACTTCCGTCTCCAGGCGCTGGATGTCGGCGCGCAAGGCCGCCTGCACGCCGCGAAGCTGGCTGCGGATCTGCAGGACGTCATGACGGAAGCCGAGGATCGCCTGCTTGTCCGCATCGCTCAGCACCACCGTGGCGCCCTGGGCCCTGGAGCGGATCTCCTTGATCTTCTTTTCGGTCTGGGCGAGCTTGTCGTTGAGCGCCTGCTGGCGGGCGCGATACTTGCCTTCCGCTGCGCGCTGCATGTCATTGATGAGGGTGAAGGGCCGCGCCTCGACCCCGCGCCCGCGCAGGCCCGCCAGCGCCTCACCGCCTGAGAGATTCTCCAGCGCATTGAGCAGGAAGTCGGAGTTGTTGGCGTGCGGCAGCACCACCTTCTGGCCCATCACCTGCCGGGTCTGGGCCCAGAAGCTGTCGTACAGCAGGTCGGAATCGGCAACGACGACGACATGGATCTTGCCCGACTTGAGGCCCTTCGCCGTGGACATCTTTGCGGCGGTGTCGGCAACCGGTGGTCCGTCGGGAAACGCGCTCTTGGCCTCACCGGTGATGCGGGCTGCCAGCGTGAACGGCTTGCCGGCGGGCCTGTAGCCTTGCAAGAGCTTGATCGGATTGGGCTGCTCGAGCTCCTTGTCGTCGATCAGCATCGCCTTGTCGCTGGTGCGGATGAGCGGCGTGACGGCGGTCTTGGCGCCGCCGACCCGTGTGATGGCGCCGGGGCTGGCGATCACCAGCCGGTCGACATTGGCGAACATGGCATCGCTGGGATTGAAGCTCGACTTGTCGAAGTTCATCCACATCACATAGCTGGTGATGGTGGGCTGGCCATTGACCTGGTACTGCACCCGCCGCGCATGGGTGATGTCGCCCACCGCCTTGTCGGGCGCGATGGTGATGCCCCACGACTTGAACAGGCGCTCCAGCGCATCGCCCTTTGCCAGCGTCGAGTGGCGCACCCGGCCGGTCTCGGAAAAGGCATCGGCGAACACCAGGACCGGCTTGCCCAAAAGCGCGAACTGGTCGATGGCATAGGCGGCCTGCTCGGTGAGCTTGTTGGGCGAGACCACCAGCAGCACATCGACGTCCGGCGGCACCACCTTCATGTCGGCGCTTATCGCCTTGACGGTGAAGAAATCGATCATCTGCTGGTAGACCAGCCAGGGCGGGATCGGCCGGCCGGTCTGCGGGTTCATGCTGCCCATGAGCGGCAGGCCGGTGATGATGCCCACCACCTTGCGCTTGGGCTCGGCCAGCTTGTAGATGAGCTTGGTGAGGTCGTATTCGAGGAAGTCGGAGCGGTCGAGGTTGAAGAACGGGATGACCTGCTGGTTGTCAGTGAGGTTGGTGCCGACGAGGCCGAGATAGACCTGGGTCTGTCCGTTGCCCAGCGTCACCCCCTGCAGGCCGGCGGCAACGGCCCGGTCCTCGTCCTCGGTGAAGGGCTTGGGATCGTAGTATTCGACCCTCAGCTTGCCGTTCGAGAGCGACTGATAGAGCTGCAGGAGGTTGCGGATACGCTCGGCATATTGCGCATAGGTCGGCACCTGGTTGCCGATCGCGCGCGAGTAATAGAAACGCAGGGTGATCGTGTCCTGCAGGTGGCTGAGCACCTTCCGCGTGGCCTTGGAGATGGTGTAGAGACCGCCCTGGGTGGCGTCCGCACGCCATTGCTGCAAGGATTCGGTTGCGAACAGGTTGACCGACACCAGCGTGATCGCCGCCAGCGCCAGGGCGATGGCGACACGGCTTGCCCGCGAGATGGTGTTGAGACGGGTCATCGTCAGTCCGCCTTCTTGAGCTCGACCATCAGGCCCGTGGCGAACAACCAGAACACGATCATGCTGGCGGCATAGACGATGTCGGCGGCGTTGATCACGCCGCTCAAGGGCTGATGGATATGGCTGAGCACGCTCAAGGACGAGATGGCATCGCCCACCGCATCGCCCGCCACCGTGCGCACGGCATCGAGCACCAGCGGGGTGCCCGAGGTGACGAACAGAAACGAGGCCGCCACCGCGATGACGAAGGCGATCACCTGGTTGTGGGTGAGCGAGGAGGCCCAGGCGGCAAGGGCCAGCATGACCCCCGCCAGCACGAAGACCGCCAGATAACTCACGACGATGACACCGTTATCGGGCGAGCCGAGGATGTTCACCGTAATCCACAGAGGCACCGTCGCCACCAGCGACACGCCGATGAACAACCAGCCCGCAAGCCATTTGCCGACGACCGCCTCCGCGACGGTGATCGGCAGCGTCATCAACAGCTCGATCGAGCCGCTCTTTTTGTCCTCCGCCCACAGGCGCATGCCCACGGCGGGCACGAACACCAGATAAAGCCATGGCAGATAGGTGAAGAACGGCATCAGGTCGGCGACATCGCGGCCGAAGAAATTGCCGACATAAAAGGTCATGATGCCGCTGAGGATGACGAACACCACCAGGAACACATAGGCAATCGGCGTGCCGAAATAGGCACCGAGCTCGCGCCACGCAATCGCCGTGATGTTACGCATCGACCATCTCCCGGCCGGTGGTGATGAAGCGGAAAACCTCCTCCAGCCCCGCCTTCTTCTTGTTCGGAATGAGCGTCCTCAGCTCGTCGGCGGTGCCGTCGGCGACGATGCGGCCGCGGTCGATGATGACCGCGCGCGAGCACACCGCATCGACCTCTTCGAGGATATGGGTGGAGACCACGATGGCGCGGCCGGGCGCCATGTCGCGGATGAGCTGGCGCACATGGTGCTTCTGGTTGGGATCGAGCCCGTCGGTCGGCTCATCCAGGATGAGCACCTTGGGATCGTGCATGATGGCCTGGGCAAGGCCGACGCGGCGCTTGAAACCTTTCGACAGGGTCTCGATGCTGCGATCGACGACCGGCTCGAGCCCGGTGCGCTCGATCGCCGTCGCAACCGCGGCTGCCGCGTCCTCGCCGGCAAGACCGCGCACCCGGGCGCAGAATTTGAGGAAGCCATTGGGCGTCATCTCGCCCCAGGCAGGTGCGCCTTCGGGCAGATAGCCCACCTGCCGCCGTGCCGCGATGGAATAGCTGACGATATCGAAGCCGCAGATGCGTGCCGTGCCGGCATCGGGGGCAAGGAAGCCCGCCGCGATGCGCATGGTAGTGGTCTTGCCGGCGCCGTTGGGCCCGAGAAAGCCCAGAACCTCGCCTGCCGGCACGCTCAAGGATATGCCGTCGACGGCCACCACCGGACCGAATCGCTTCTCAAGGCCGTCGAGTTCCAAAAGTCCTGCCATACGTGATTTCCAGCGTCGCCGTTATCGAGCCAGAGCGGCAAGATGCTAACCACTCGCAGGCGCGCTGTTTAGCCAGTCAAGCCGCGCCTGACCATGCGGCGCATTGGCCCAACCTGGCAGCACTCGTCAAGCATGGCTGCTAACCCCATGAATTTGCGTGTTAATCTACCGTTCAGCCGGTTGACGCTATGATCATCCCGGCTAACATGGGAAGCGTGAGGGGTAGCGAGGAGCAGCGCAGAACGATTGGAGGAGACCGGTCAATGCCGCCGAGAGAGCTGGAGCTTTTGCTGAAGGGCTGGAGTCTGACGACTGCGGAAATCCTTTACCACATGCCCGATCACCTGGATCTCCTGCAATCCTATATCTGGCAGGAGTACGACCTCGCCCCGCGCTTTCCGCGTTTGATCAAGTTCCTCGATTTCTGGAGCCACAATCTCGACGGCCCCCTGGCCTCGGTGCGCGTGGCCCACAATCCCCTCATCGGTACCGCCCAGATGCGGCTTGTCGGCGCGGAATGGCAAGTGCATTAGCCCGCCGCCTTCCGCACTGATGCAGGAGCGAAGACCTCGACAAGATAATCGAGGAACAGCCGGGTCTTGGCGGGAACATGGGTGCGGTGCGGATACACCGCATAGATGGGCTGCTCGATCGATTCATACTGCGGCAGGATGCGGACGAGGCGGCCGGCCCCTATGGGATCGGCGACGATGAAGTCGTTGACGAGGGCGCAGCCATAGCCGGTGAGCGCGGCATTTCGCACCGCCATGGGCGAGCTGACCACGAATTTTCGCGATCCGCGATATTCGACGATGCCATCAGGTGACTTCAGCCGGTGCACCCGACCCCACTCGCCGCTTATGTGGGTAATGACGCGGTGCAGCTTGAGGTCATCGAGGGTTCGCGGCGGCGGATGGTCGCGTAAATACTCGGGTGCGGCGACGAAGATCAGCTTCTGGGCAAAGACCTGCCGCGCGATCAGAGAAGAATCGGCAAGCTCACCGCGGGACGAAATCCTGAACCCTAGATCATAGTGCTCCTCCACCAGGTCGGCCTGCCGGTTGGTGATGTCGAGCTCGACTTCCATGCCCGTGTAGCGCTCGAGGAAACCGGCGATGGCGGGCGCCAGGCGCACGGTACCGAAGGCAACGACACAACTGACCCGCAGCCGCCCGCGCGGCTGGCCGTGACGCTCGCGCACGTCCTGGCGCAAGGCATCCAACTCCTCAAGGATGAGATTGCTGCGCCTGAGGAACTGCTCGCCTGCCTCGGTCAGGGCCACGCGTCGGGTGGTGCGGTTGAACAGGCGCACATCGAGGTCCGCTTCAAGCTCCCCGATCAGGCGGCTGATCGAAGGAGTGGAGAGCCTGAGCGCGCGGGCCGCGGCCGTGAAACTGCCGAGCCGTGCCACCTCGCTGACGACACGCATGGTCATCATCATGTCCATGTACGATTATCGTTTTGAAAATCGACATAGTCAATATCGATTTCCCGATATTATCGCGCAATTCAGATGAATGTATCGTACTTCCCGTTCCTGGTTCACATGCCACCTGAAAGGGAGTTTCGACCATGTTGAACACCCACAGCCCAATCGAAGACCACTTCACCACCCATCGCGCCCCCAAAGGCGGTGTTGCACCGCTGCGCCGTGACCTGGCGCTGCATGACTACCTCGAACGGCAACAGCAGGCGCGGCTGGACTCCGCAGTCGGCCGGCCCTCCGTGATGAGCCGGATCATCGCCGTCGTGCGCATGACCAAGAGCCTTGCCCGTCGCCCCGTCGCTGCGCGCAGCAACAAATTCGGCCTGCAGCGTTGACGCCGCCAAGGGACGATCGCGGTCTCGTCGTCAAGCGGGGGGTGCGCTAGCGCAGCATCCCCTCCTCGGTCACGATCGCCTGCATGGGGATGTCGTGCGGCTGGGGATGGATGGTGGCAAGCTCGGTCATGGCATAGCCGATGCCGACGACAAGCGGGTTCTTCTCTCGCAAGGCTTCCAGCGTGCGGTCGAAGAAACCGCCGCCATAGCCGAGCCGGTAGAGCGCTCTGTCCCAGCCCACCAGCGGGGCGACGACGATGTCGGGCAACACCTCCTCGCCCGCAGCCGGCACCGGGATGTTCCACACCCCGCGCTCCAGTTTGTCGCCCAGCTTCCAGGCGCGGAAGACGAGGGGGCGGCCCTTTTCCACCGCCACCGGCAGCGCCGTCCGGCCGCCATTGGCCACCACCCGCGCCGCCCATGGCCGCAAGTCCGGTTCGCCGCGGAACGGCCAGTAAAAGCTCGCAACTCGGCCCTCAACCTTGCCCACAGCTGCATCGAGATGGCGCACCATGCGTCCGGTGAGCTCGGCCCGGGTTTCCGCTGGTATCGCCAGGCGCTCGCCGATCAGGCGCTCGCGCTCGCGCGTGCGCCAGACCTTCACCTCCGGCCATGTCAGGGTCTCAGCCATCGCGAGCCCCTTTAGCAGGCCCGCTCCCAAATCAAAACCCCGCCGGTCGGTGCCGGCGGGGTGCGACAGGATAAAGGCGCGCTTTGCCTGATCAGCGCGAATAGAACTCGACCACCAGGTTCGGTTCCATCACCACCGGATAGGGCACATCGGCGAGACCCGGCTGACGCGTGAGCTTGGCAGTCAACTTGCCGTGGTCGGCTTCGACATAGTCCGGCACGTCGCGCTCGGCGAGCTGGGTGGCTTCGAGCACCATGCCCATCTGCTTCGACTTCTCGGCTACCTCCACCGTATCGCCCACCTTGAGCCGGTAGCTGGGGATGGTGACGCGGCGGCCGTTGACCTTCACATGGCCGTGGCTGACGAACTGGCGGGCGGCGAACACGGTGGGCACGAATTTCGCCCGGTAGACCAGCGCATCGAGGCGCCGCTCCAGCAGGCCGATGAGATGTTCCGAGGTATCGCCCTTGAGGCGCGAGGCCTCGGCATAGATGGCCAGGAACTGCTTTTCCGAGATGTTGCCGTAATAGCCTTTCAGCTTCTGCTTGGCCTTGAGCTGGGTGCCGAAGTCGGAAAGCTTGCTGCGACGGCGCTGGCCGTGCTGGCCGGGGCCGTATTCGCGCTTGTTGACCGGGCTTTTCGGGCGGCCCCAGATGTTCTCGCCCATGCGCCGGTCGAGCTTGTATTTTGCGGTTGCACGCTTGGTCATGCTGGTCTCACTCCAAAATCGTTCAATATGGCTGACCGGCAGAAACCCTGCCGGCCCGGATATGAAGCCCGCTCTCCTTATCGCCGGTTTCCCGGCCGACAGGACCTGCAACGTAGCACCTGAAAGGGGCGCCATGAGCCGGTCCGCGAACAGGCAAAAGGCAAACCGCGGCGCATCTTCAAAATGCACCGCGCGCGGGGTCCATACACCAGCCGTGGCGCGGCGTCAAATGGGCAGATCGATCACTTGGACGGACCCGAAACCCATGGCGCGGTAGCCGGCGAGCTGATCGGGCGCGGTGCCGCGAGTGGTGGTGAACATCACGGTGTCCGCCTTCACGCCGGCCGGGCTGCCGGCCGGGCTGCCGCCCGTCCGCTCTCCCATCAGCGACACCACTCGCCGGGCGATCGCCGGGGCCGGATCGACGAAGGCGACGGGCCAGGGGGCAGCGGCGGTGATCTCCTCGATCAGCAGCGGATAATGGGTGCAGCCGAGCACCACAACGTCGGTGGGCCGGCCAGCCCGCCGACGGAAGACGGGCGCGATCTCGGCCGCCACCGCCTCTGCCGCCACCGCCTCGCCCCTGAGCTTGGCCTCGGCCAGCTCGGCGAGAAGCGGCGCGCCATGCAGCGAAACCTTGCAGTGATAGGCATAGGTGTGGATGAGCGCCTGGGTGTATTCGCGCCTCACCGTGGCCCGCGTCGCCAGGACGCCGATGACACCCGTGGCCGTCATCCGTGCGGCCGGCTTGATGCCAGGCACGGTGCCGACAAAAGGCAGGCGGAATTCTTCGCGCAAGGCGGCGAGCGCCAGGGTCGAGGCGGTGTTGCAGGCGATCACCACGCAATCGGGCCGAACGGCGTCGATCAGCCGTTCCAAAACCCTGACGATGCGGGCAACCAGCTTTGCCTCGGCCCAGTTGCCATAGGGAAAGGCGGCATTGTCGGCGGCATAGACGAGCGCTGCCGCCGGCATCGCCTCGCGCACCGCCCGCGCCACGGTGAGGCCGCCCGAGCCGGAATCGAATACGAGAACGCAAGGGCCCGCGCTCAATTCCTCCTCCCCTTCGCCTGCCTCAGCAGGTGGGCGCGGGTGAGCGAGGCGACCATGCCGCGCAGCGTCTTCACCTCCTGCTCGGTGAGACTGGCACGCTGAAACAGGTTGCGCATGTTGCGCACCATGCCCGGCTTCTTCTCCGCCGTCTTGTAGAAGCCGGCCGCATCGAGCTCGCCTTCCAGATGGGCGAAGAAACCCATCATCTCGTCCTGTGTGGCGGGGCGCGTGTCGGGCGCCCTGAGGCCAGGCCCGGCGAGCGCGGCAAGTTCCCGCGTCGCGTGGCCGAGCGAAGTGGCGCGCCCCTTGTACCACTCATAGCCGACCAGCAGCACGGCCTGGGCGATGTTGAGCGAGGCAAACGCCGGGTTTACCGGGGCGGTGACGATCTCGTGCGCCAGCGACACCTCGTCGTTGTTGAGCCCCCAGCGCTCGCGCCCGAAGAGAATGCCGAGCTTTTCCCCACGGGCGATGCGGGCGTGCATGTCGGCGGCCGCTCTCTCGGGCGTCGTCACCTCCTTGATCATGCCGCGCGGCCGGGCCGTGGTGGCATAGACGTGATGGAGGTCGGCAAGCGCCGCCGCCAGGTCGGCAAAGACTTGCGCCCCTTCGATAATCCAGTCGGCGCCCGAAGCCGCACTCACCGCCCTTGGGTTGGGCCAGCCGTCGCGCGGATCGACGATGCGCAATTCGCTCAGGCCGAAATTGGCCATGGCCCGCACCGCCGTGCCGATGTTCTCGCCAAGCTGCGGGTTGACGAGGATGACGGCGGGGGCAGGCCCGACGGGCTGCTTAACGGTGGAATCTGTGCCGGCCATGGCTTGAAGCGAATAACGCCTTGCGGGCTTGAGGGGAAGGTTAACACGTGCAGATTCCGGGCATGACATGAGCCAAAAAGTCTGCCCGCCGGGACTCTCCTTTGTGTCATCCTCGGGACAAGCCCGAGGATGACGCTGGGGGTGCAGGTTAGCACACGAAAGGGATGCGGTCCCGCTTGTCATTGCCCGACCTGTTGCGGCAATGGACAATCATGAGAAGGAATGTCCACCATGAACGCATCCGATCCGGCCTTCCGCGCCCGACTGGCGGCCGTCCTGGCAGAGAACGGCCTGCGCGATGAAGCGCGCATGGACGAGATCGACCCCGGTCATCACCCGGAAAACCTCGCCGCCGGGCTTGTCGCCCTGCCCCGTTCGACGGCCGAGGTGCAAGCCGTCGTCAGGCTGTGCGCGGCGCATGGCATCGCCATGGTGCCGCATGGCGGGCTCACCGGCCTCGCCGGCGGTGCTTCCAGCCGCAGGGGCCAGCTCGTAGTCTCGCTCAGGAAGCTCGATTGCATCGGGGAGATCGACCCGCTGGAGGCGGTGGCAATCGTCGGCGCGGGTGCGCGGTTGCAGGCGGTCAAGGAAGCGGCCAAGGCCGAAGGGCTTTCGCTGGGCATCGACCTTGCCGCCCGCGGCTCGGCCACCATCGGCGGCATGATCTCCACCAACGCCGGGGGCATCGAGGCGTTTCGCAACGGCATGATGCGCGCCCGCGTGCTGGGCCTCGAAGCGGTCCTCCCAGACGGCAGCTTGATGAACGATCTGGCGCGAGTCGCCAAGGTGAACGAGGGCCTCGACATCAAGCAGCTCTTCATCGGTGCCGAAGGCACGCTCGGCATCGTCACCCGCGCCGTCCTGCGCTTAACGCCATTGCCGGGTGAGCGCGCAACGGCGCTGGTGGCGGTCGAAAACGCGGTGGCCGCGGTCAGACTGTTCGACCGCCTGCGCCGGGCATCGGGCGGCGGCCGGCTGCTTGCTGCCGAGATCATGTTCGCCGACTACGCCCGCCTCGCCGCCACCGACTTGAAGCTCGAGCCATTGGTCGATTTCTGCCCCGCCCCCGCTTATGTGCTGGTCGAGATGGCAGGCGCCACGAGCGCCCTCGAAGCCGAACTCGCTCAGGCCATCGAGGCGGCAGGCGGCCTCCTCGATGCCCTCAT
>Ga0307436_1000428_pt1 | contig 19849 bp, 41 predicted proteins | sample SalMarWE160440MG_FD_202513 | JGI IMG/M metagenome (GOLD analysis project Ga0307436, IMG submission 202513) | Salt marsh sediment microbial communities from the Plum Island Ecosystem LTER, Massachusetts, United States - WE1604-40 | ecosystem: Environmental > Aquatic > Marine > Intertidal zone >...
GCCGCAGCGTCGGGGACGCTCTGCCAGCCACGCGCCCTGTCTGCCGACAGGGCGGTCCCGGGCCTCCACCCCCGTGCAGCGTTTCGCTGCACGCGACACTCACCGTCTGGTCTGCCGGGTCCCAACCGGCACAGGGGTGGCGCCCTGCTACGGGAGTTTGACCCGGGGATCGGCCGGGCCGGCTCGGGACCGCCCTCCCTGGTCGAGGCAGCACGCACCTACCGGCCGGCATGACGTGTCCGGTCGCTGTGATGGGTGCGCGCTTCCCCGCAGCCGGGCGCCGCGCCCGGCCTTGCGATGCTGACGGATCTGCAGTTGTGGGCGGCTCTATCGGCCGGCGTCCTCCTGGTCGTCGTGAGCTCGTCGAGCACGGCGGCCGTGAGCGAGCACGGCTGCCGTGGGTCCAATGGTGTGGAAGAGACAGCGCGGGCAGCGGATGCCCTGCCAGTGCTTGATGCCGTGGTGCGGGCAGCGCACCAACACCAGATCCGACGCCATGACTCCCTCGTCGACCGGGGCGGTCCGTTCGGCGCGTCGCATCCGCGCCTCAGCGAGGGTCCGCGCTACGGTGGGGTCTTCCCCGGTCCCGCTCGTCTGCCGGCCGGCTGCTTCTCTCACACGAGGCGGGGCCGGGGCTCCGAACATCTCCAGCTGCTCCCCGTCGCTCATGCCGTTGTCATCCGTCCGGGGTACCAAGTCACCGGCCCCGGACTGTTCGGCCGTCAGAACGGCAGCTGTGGCCCGCTCGGTGTCTTCACCCCAGGTCTTGCCACACCAGCAACACTCGTCATGGGTCCACGAGTGGTTGCAGTGGTGCCCGCAGGCTCGCTTCGACTTAGGGCACTTGTCGTTGTTGATGACTACTTCCTCGGGACACCATCCGCACTGTTCCTGCGCGTGTTTCGGATGCTGATTAGGCGCGAAACGAGTACTCATATCACGTAATCACCGCCCCGTGTTCCGGAATCATTCCGTAATGATTTCGGCTCGGCGGCAGCCATAAGAAGCCTATTAAAGCGTTCGTTTATGTAATCGATTTCGGCGATACCGGGACCGATAAGCAACCATTCCATGAGATTGGCGACATGCTCATATGAGGTGAGCGGGTCGGGGGTGGGGACTAGCGCGGCGTTCATCGCGTGTCGGCGTGTCGCGGTATCGCCGCAGGTCAGCCCGGTATCGGGGCCGATGTCCCGCTGTTTCACTTGCATCTCCCTCCGGTAGTCACCTACCGTGGGCACCGATACGGAGGGGATACCGTAGGTGGTTGGTAGGTGAGGGCACCGGTCCTGGTGAGGGCCGGTGCCCTCACTGCGTGCTTGAGCGGCAACGTATCTCGAGGCCGGGCCGGAACTCGAGGGTTCCGGCCCGGCGCGTCGTCGTCACTCCTGCTCGACGAGCCATTCGCCGAGCGCCTGGTGCAGCTGCGATGGCGGCGCGGGGTGGCCACCAGCGCCAGCCCTGACCTCCGGGGACGAGGGTCAGGACTGACGCGAGGCCGGCGAGCGCGCTCAGGTCTCGGGCTCTCACCGGATCCACACCCAGGCGGCCGCCCAGGCGGCTACGGCGGGCGTGCAGGTCGCGGCGATCGCTGCGGCCCGGCCGGCGTGCCAGCGGGCGCTGTAGCGGCGCTGGTGGCGGCTCACGCCGGCCATCCGGGGGGCGGGTCGGCGCGCAGCTGCTGCAGGCGCTGCTCGAGCAGGGCGTGCCGGGCGTCTCCGCGTCGGGCGATCGCGTCGTCGAGGGGTCCGCCGCGTCGGGTGATGCCCCGGCTGTAGCGGGGCTGCTCGTGCTCGTCGTAGGCCGTGGAGGCTGCCCTGGGGCGCCGGGTCCAGGGTGGGGCGCCCCGGTAGGTGGGACTGCGCAGGGCGGTGCTCATCGGGGGCTCCACAGCCAGCCGGCGGCGCTGCTGGTGAGTGGTCCGACGATGCCGTCGGCGACCAGGCGTCGACCGTGGATGTCGTGATGTTCGGACTGCCACCGCTGCGTGGCCGCCTTCGTGAGCGGCCCGAACCAACCGTCGACCTTCGTCCCGGCGACGTGCTGCCACAGGGCCACGTCGTGGCCGGACTGCCACGTGTCGATGCTGTCGCCGATCTCCAGCAGGTACCGGGTGAGGGTGACCCGGCCGGAGGTCACCGCGGCGATCGCGGCGAGCGCGGCGGACATGTGCTTTAGGTAGGCGCGGTCGGCGTAGGTGGACCAGATGTGCCAGCCGTCCCGCTCGGACAGGGCGCGGGCCAGCCTGCCGTTCCAATTCGCATTCACCAGGTCACTGGGGTGATGCAGGCTGATGCCAACGTGCGCGGCCAGCTGCTGCCGGTCGTGCCACAGTTTCCCGGCGCAGTTGAGTTGCCAGAGACCCCACGAGTCCTCTCCGTGGGAGTTGTGCGCGTTCGTGTCGTGATTTCTCACTTCGGCGAAGGACACGGCGACGGCGATCGGCAGTTTCTCCGCCTTGAAGCCTGCGGCCATGGCGACTTCGGCGACACCGACGGGGGACAGGGTGGTCATGGGGTGGTCACCTCTCTGAGTTGGACCGCTTGCCGCGGGTCCAGATCGCGGTTCCGGCGCCGTCGGGATGACGGGGCCTCGGTCGAAGTGGGGTATCAACCCACGATATGAATGACCGCTCGGTCCTGGTATGGCGGATCAGGAACTCTCTGCGGTCCTGCTGCAGGTGACGCAGCACCTCCATCCATAGCCGTTTCGGCCCGTAGAGCTCGGCTACCCGCTCCATATCGGACTCGTCTCCGGGCCGGAATGACGCCTTCCACCAGGACTCGGAGTGCATCTCCCGCTGCGTCCCCTGCGGGCGCTGCTTGCCCGCCATGACCGTGATGCCGTGGGAGCGGCCCTCTCGCCAGTACATCCCGACGAGCTCACGGACCTCCCGCGAGAGGCTTTCGACGTACCCGACCTCATCGAACTGCACCAGGACGTTCGCCTCGGGCCGCCACAACGTTTCCAAGAGCTCGCGGATCCGCTTCTCCTGGAACGCTTTCCGGGCGCTGCCGGTGGCGTCGGTGCGCGGCCAGAACACGGCCTGCCGATGCTGGCGGACCTCGTCCACGGTCTGCGCGATCGGCCATCCGAGCCGCAGCAGCGTCTCGTCGGCTTCCTTCGTTGCGACGGCGATCGTTGCAGTGCCGCGCTGGGCGACCCGGTCGGCCATCATCGTGCAGATCAGGTACGACTTGCCGGACCCGTTCGGGCCGGTGACCTCAACGTGCTCGGGCTGCGGATCGCTGGGATCGAACCTTCCCCAATCGTGCTGGAAGTGGGGGCCCAGGACCGACCAGGGGACCCGGTCGGGGATCCGCACGCTGACCAGCCCGCGGGACGGCGGCGGTACCGCCAGGCCCCCGGCAGATCGGTCAGCGGGCAACGTCATGCGGCACTGTACTGCGAGTAATCGGTGGTCCGGATCTCCGCCGGCTGGTCCTCGCTGTCGCGTCGCGTAGATACCGTCTTCGTAACGTGGTGGGCGACGATGGCCATGACCAGTGGCTTACTGGCCATGATGAAGTTCCCCCACAAGATGAGACCGGTCGATTTCAACACGAACTCGGTTACGGCCTCGGACTGGCAGATGATCGGGACCAGGGCCCGGACCATCTGCGGCGCCGCCTGCATGAACGCCGCTCCACAGTGCGGGTCGATCATGACGAGCAGGTCGGCAGGCAGCATCACGAACAGGGACAGGACAGCCCCGACGTCCTTTTTGACCTTGGCAGGGACTTGCGCCGGCCCTTCCGGTGTCCCGAACAGGGGACGTGTCGGCTGCTCAGGCGCCTGCAGGTAGGCCGGCTCCGGATCCGGCGGCACCGTCTGGTACCAGGGAACCTCCATCGTCTGCTCGCCCCCAGGGGCCTGCCCCGGGCTGTCCGGCAGGCCCCCGGGGGCGGCGTCGGTGACATCCCAGAAGGGCCGTTCGGGGGGAGGACCCTGCACGGGCGTGTCACCGGGCCCGGTCTGCCCGTCGGGGGGGGACGGCGACCTGGCCGGTTCGGGCACAGCCTGCAACCGCGGCAGCCGGCGGTGGTGACCACGTTTCCACGTTCCTTGCACCATGATCCCGCACCCGCATGCACATGGTTGCGCCATACAGCGGATGATATCGGCCGAACATGGGAATCGGCTATCGTCGCGATATGACGATCCCGCGACGCCGGTATCGGCTCCTCCTGACGGGGGGCGACGGCCGCAGCAGGGTCGCATGGGTGAGCATCGTCCGCCGGCGAGACCGGCCCGACCCCCAGGGAGCCACCGATGGGCCTGACCCCCGACGAGCAGAAGCTGCTGGACGAACTGACCGCGAGAGCCGCTGAACCCGACGCCGCCGATTTCGAGGTCGAGATCTTCAGCGGGGACAAGGGCGCCCGGATCCCCCTGGCACACGCCAAGGGCTGGCTCTACAAGGAATTCGGCATCGGCGAACCCCCCACTCCGCCAGCCGGGCAGGGCAAGGAAGGCGACCAGGGCAAGGACGGCGACCAGGGCAAGGGGCAGGGTGCCGGCGGGGCCCCCGTCCGGTCGCTGTTCCGCGGTGGCGCCGGCAGGGGCGGACAGTCGGGCTCTCAGGCGGGATGATGCCGCCATGGCGGTGACCGGCGACCAGATCGTGGCCGAGGCGAAACGGTTCGTAGGTGTGCCCTACGTGTGGGGCGGCGCGTCCCCGCAGGGCTTCGACTGCAGCGGCCTCGTCCAGTACACCCTTGATCATCTGGGTATCAAGGCGCCGCGGACCAGCGAGCAGCAATGGCGGTGGACCCAGCACATCACCAGGGACCAGCTGCAGCCCGGAGACCTCGTGTTCGAGGACCCCTCCTCGAACGGGCCCGGCCACGTCGTCATCTACGCGGGCGGCGGGCAGATCGTGGAGGCCCCGCACACCGGTACGGATGTGCGGGTGCGGCAGCTGGGCGCCCACGAGGACATCGTCGGGTACGGGCGCCCCCCGGGGATGCAGGCCGCGACCGGGACGGCCACGAACGCTCAGGATGCCGGCTGGAACCCGCTGGGGAATCTGCTGAAACTGCCCCAGTCGGTGACCGATTGGTTTGTCACGGCCGAGCAGTTCGCGCAGGGCGCCCTGTGGCTGCTCGACCCCACAAATTGGGTCCGCATCATCTCCGGCGCCTTCGGAATGGTGTTCTTGATCGCAGGTCTTATCTATCTGGCGGGAGCGGCGTAAATGGCCAAGGTCAAGTTAGAGATCGGCGCGGAACTCGACCTGCTCGCGCCCAAGGACCTACGGGCGGAACTTGACCAGTCCGCCGCGGGATGGTTCCGCGAACTCGCCCGCGGCCTAAAGGTGATCCGATTCCCTCAACCGCTGACCGCGACAGTCTCGGGCGGCGCCGTCACGATCGGTGCCGAACAGCCGGACGCACCACCACTGGGCCCCCGCGAGGGATTCGTCTGGATGATCCAGCGGATCTCCGTGTGGGGCGACCAATCCACCGACGACATTCTCCTGTACCGCGGCAGCGATTCCGCGAGTCAATTTATCGCCCGGATCTCCCTCACGACCGGCGTATTCACGCCCGGCTCCAAGGCCCTGCTCCTGCACCCCGGTGAACAGCTGCTATTCACCGGGACGGGGCTGACCTCCACGTCCATCACGGTCAATGGGGAAGCGATCGAGGCGCCGGGCCCCATGATCTGGAAATTGCTGTAATGGCCTACCTCAGTCTGCCGGCGCGGCGCGTCGAACTTGCGGCCGACAAGTCGGGATTCAACGAGGGAAACCTGACATTCAATTTCACCAACGACGTCATTACCGCGAAGCCGAGCCAATTCGAGCTCTACCACGCGGCAATACCGTCCGGGATTCCGTCGGGAACCCTGCTCACCGTCTACCTCGGGACGCAACTGTTCTCGGTGGCACAGCTGGAGTCCATCGGGGACTGGGACCCGGCCCAGCCGATGCTTTTGCAGCCTGGGCAGGACGTGTACGCCTGCACGAACATCCTCATTGCTGACCTGCCCACTCCGACACCGGTCATGACCTGCTGGTTCCGCTACGACTCCACGTTCATCTGACCTGAGAGGATCCGATCCCCGGTGACCGAACCCACCCCCGACACCGGCCCCGACACCGGCCCCGACACCGGCCCCGACACCGGCCCCGACATGGACACTGTCCAGCAGCTGCAGGCGCTCATCGCCCAGGCCGTCAACGGCGGTGAGCCCGTCCTCGTCGGCAAGGGCGTCTATAGCCTTTATGCCACCCCGGAGGGTGGCCTGCATCTGGCCTACCGGCCCGAAGGCGCCGAGGAGGATGGGCATTTCCCCATCCCGCCGGCCCTAATGCGAATGGGCTTGGCGAAGGGCGACGGCGCCGGCATGCTCGGGCAGCTGCGCGCCATGACGGGAATGTTCTGATGGCCGAAATGATCTGGGATCCTCGCCTGATCACTCCCGAGAGAGTGATGGAACTCGCCGGTCATCACCCGATTTATCTGGCGATGCACGGTCACATCGTGGGGCACGTGGCTGCCGGTGCCGTCGCGGCCGGCATTGACCCGGACATGGTCGCCGAAGAGTCCGGGAGCATGGTGCCGACTCTGATGTGCGGAGACTGCGGGCAACCCATCACCGGCAACGACAGGTTTCTCGCGTGGGAACTGCGCCGGTCCCTGCTGGAATTGGCGACCGACATCCTCAGGCATCGGGTCGCCGCACACGGAAAGGCAACCAATGGAACCTGACATGACCGGCCACGTCGACACCGAAGGATCGGCAACCCACTTCCGTCGAGGCCGCGGCCTGCTGTTCCTGGCGCTGCTAGCGTTGCTGGTCGCCGTCGCGCTGACCATCATCGACTACGGCATCAAGCAAGACCTGGTGCGGGAGGCCGCCCGATTCCGCGACGACATGAAAGGATCCCCCGATGAGCGACGAGAGCCCATCGACACTCCAGACGCTGCAGCGGCTCCTTTCCCTTCTCGTGGCCATCTGGCTGCTATGGGAGATGATCCCGGAACACCGGCGGATGGCGTGGCGAATGGCAATCTTGCGCGCGGCTCAGGAGGAATGCTGGCGCGCGAGCCGGGGGATCGGTCACTTGGCGATGAGAGCTGAACTGGCCGGAGACGGCCAGCGATACATCATCTCCTACGCCCTGGCCCGCGCCGCCGAGCGGGCCCGCGCAGCCTACGACCGGACCCGCGGCGGCTTGTGATGCGCGGCATCCGCCCGGCCGGCCGGACCGGTCACCTCAACGGCGCACACACCGTCGGCGGTGAGGAGGCCATCTGGTGCGGCTGGCACGACTGCGAGCGCCGCGGCTTGTTGCTCTACGAAGTGCGTGTGGAGTACGGCGCCAACCCTCAGATCTACTCCCACCGGGTGCGGCAGCTGTTCTGCAGTGAGCGCCACCGACAGTTGTGGATCAACGGGCACCTGGACTACGGGAACCTACCCGCCGGTGAACGGGGCCGCATAGTCTGACTTTTCGTCACATACCACGCATAGCGGATTGACGGCACGCCGAAGGTGACAACCTGTCGGCGCATCGCCGTTTTGGTTGACACGTTGCTACGCTGCGCGGAAGGACTTCCCCCGCGGAACAGGAGCCACCCGTGGATGAGATCGCGGTCATCATGCACATCTTCATGTCGGTCCTGATCATGGGGACCCTGTGGCGTCTGGCGACGTACCACATGATCGCGTCGAGCAATATCACGGTCCAGCACATCGGCAAGGGGATGTCGGTCCAGTACTGAGAGTCAGGGAGGAGACCGGCATGGCCGGACCGCAGGCGGCGGCACCAGCACAGGCGGCAGCAGCTGGGGGCATGAATCCCTTCTGGGAAGTCACGAACCTCTTCGCGCAGAAGAACAAGACCGGCGCCGTGCTCAGCCAGCTGCTGGGTACCGACACCATCGAGGGCGGGGGATCCGTCAACCCGGGCAATTTCTTGCGCGGAATGCGCCTCGTGGTCCGATCGACCGGGGCGACCACCGGCACGCCGGCCGCCGACAACCCGGCGAATGTCTTCAAATCGTTGGGGCTGGAGAACACCGACGGCGCGGAGATTTTGTACAACGTGATCGGCGGGTACGCCTATCTGCAGCGGCAGCGGTACGGCCGGCCGTGGCTGAAAGACCCGATGCTCGCCTACGACTACGCCCAGTCCAACAACCCGTCGCTGACGCTGTTCCTGGAGAACGAGGTCAGGCACACTCTCGGCGTGCTGGAGAACACCGACACCCGTTCGCAATATTCGTGGACGCAGAAGCTGAACACGGCTGCCGCGCTCGGGGTGACGGGGACGGCCCCGACGGTGACGGTGACACCGTATTGCGACATGTGGGCGCAGCCGGACGCCGAGGACCTGGAGAAGGTCCCGAATCAGAGGGTCCCTCCGGGCGCGAACCTGCAGACCAAGACGCGCCACCAGACGTTCACCTTGAACGGGGCCGGCTCCGACAATTCGTTTCTCTCGACATTGCAGGGGAACGCGGTCCGGTTCATGCTGCTGATCGCCCGGGACTCCGCTTCCGCCCGGCAGGATTACCTGTCGAACCCGATCGCGTGGACGCAGGACCAGCGGAACCTGGGTTCTCTCGCCCCTGACATCGTTTATCAGTGGGCGGAGGATTTCTATCAGGCGTATGGGCCGCGCCAGCCGCGCCCGACCGGCGTCTACCCGTTCCCGCGATTCTTTAACCCGGGCGCCCTTTACGGGCAGGGCTGGCTTTACACCGCGAATTCGACCGCGCTGCAGTGGGAATCCACCACTGACTCGACCGCGGTCAACGTGCCGGGAACGGTGGAGCTCCTGCAGGAGGAGATCTACGCCGTCGGACCGATCGACCCGTCCCTACTGGACATCTGAGAGGCCGACATGGGTTTCAGATCGTGGACGGCCGACGTCCCGGGGCCGACAATGTCGTCGCCGTCGGTGGCCGGCTCGCAGATGGTCGGCGAATGGCACCCGACGGTGCTTTTCCTGCTCGGGTTGACCCTGCTCGAGCTCGTGCTCGTCGGGTTCCTGTCGCGGCACCTGCTGCGCTGAGAGGAGGTGCACCATGCGCGGACGCAGTGTTCTCGTGGCTGTCATCGTCACGTGGCTGGTCCTCAGCTATTTCCCTGGCCTGACCCTCACATCGCTGATGGGCAGGCGGAAGGGCTGATCCGGTGAACAGCCAGAATGCGGGATCGGCGGTACGGCTTGCCCTGGCGATTCTGCTGCTCTGGCTGGCCGGACTCTCATTCTTCGTCGCGTTCGAGGGCGCCAAGTTCCTGCCGGAACAGTCAGGTCCCGGGGGCCCGTTCGTTGGGATCCTGCGGGAGCTGATGCGCCGTACCCAGTCCAAGGAGAATCCCGGATGAGCGTCGCGACCATCGCGGCCGGCAGCGAGGCGGCCGGCTCTGCCGGGGCTGCCCGCGCCGCGGCGGGCGCACGGTCGTCAGGGGCAGCTGCGGGTGCCAGGGGTGGGCCCGCCGCCTCGGGGACGCGGGCATCCCGCGGTGGCCGCGTCCCCGGGCGCCCGCAGCCGGCCCGCAACCGCGGCGGCCGCTCCGGTCGCACACCTCGGCACAAGAAGCCGCAGCAGGGCCCTGGGGCGCAGCAGTGGATGCAGCGGCAACGCCAGCAGCCTCCCCCCACTCAGCAGCTGGTGCCGGCCGACCCCGGTCGCTACCGCCGGATCATCATCGCGGAGTTCGCCGCGACCGTCGTCATCATCGGCGCGTCCCCGTTCCTGGCGCCCCGCAAGGGGTCGGAGACTCCGGCCGAGGCCGCGGCACGGTTCACCCTCGCCGCTCCCCTGGTCCGGCTCACCGCCGCCTGCATCGTCTTCTTCGCGCTCGCGTTGATGAGCCACGGGCAGAAGACCGGCCGGGTTGCCGCAGCATTCGGTGGCCTGATCATGGTCGGGACCCTGCTCAACGCGACGACGGCCCTGGACGGCCTCTCGATGGTGTTTTCGTCGGCGCCGAGCAGCCCACCGCCACCGCCGCCGGCCGCTCCGATGGGGCCGGGGGTGTGGGTATGAGCGACGAGCTGGCGCGGATGGCATTCCTCCTGATCTTCGCAGCGATCGTCTATTCCCTGGTCCGTCCCGGATCCAGGGCGGGTCGAGCAGTCCAGGCCGTGACCGACGCCCTGGTCGGTGTCATCGGCACCACCACCGGCTACACCGCGAGGGGTTGACATGGGAAGCAGTCTCGGACGGTTCGTCGTCCTCTTCGGCTACGCAGTGATCATCTTTCTGATGGTCCGACCGAAGTCGCTGGGCCCGACGTTGGTGACGAACTCGGCGAACGGGGTTGCCGCGGTGATCAAGGCGGGTACGGGCGGGGGGACTTGGTGATGGTGGCATTCCCGCGGCTGGGCCGGCAGCCGCATCTGCCGCAGGGCATGCCGATCGAGGGCGCCGCCGGCAACGGCCGCGTCACCGCGGCGCCCGCCTCCACGTCCTGGGGTGGCTTGCGGTACGCCGCACCCAACCAAGAGTCCGGCAGCGTCGTGCAGCCCGGATCCGGGCACAACCGGCTGCAGGCCCGTGACCGGCACGCCTACCTCGATGCCGGCTCGTCCATGCACTCCGGGCTACCGTCGAACTCCGGGATCCCGAACCCGACCGCGGACGGTCCCGCGCGGCCGGCCCTCGACGTCGTCAACCGCAACCTGACGTGGCAGGTCGGCACCGACGCCACCACGATGCTCGACAACTCCGGCCCGTTCGCGGTGACACAGGCGCACGCCGGTATGGCTGCTGACGGCCGCACCCGAGTCGGGCCCCGCCCGTACCCGCTCGGGACGCAGGGCGACACCTACAGCCGCGTCTACGGTGGCACGCCCGGGCTGTACCGCCCGTACGGGGCCCGCGGCGTGGTCTACGGGCCGCCCATCGGATCGCCCCTGGACGGCCCACAGACGATCCGCGGTGGCGTCCCCCACGGCCGGCACTCCCCCACCATCCCCGGGTACAAGCTCACGCGGCAGAACTACCGGGTGCACCCGCAGCAGGTGGCGCCGTGGGCCAATCGCCCGGCCAACTCCAGGATTGCCGGCCAGTCCTACAGTCAGACCGTCGTGCACCTCGGCGGGACCACCCCGAACCCGATGCCGACGATCCCCGGTATCGGACAGGTCCGTCAGCCCGGCATGAACCGCAGGTTCACCCGATGAGCCGCCGGGACACGACCTACCTGCTAGCCCTCGGACTGGTCGGTCTGATCATCCTGTGGGCATGGTCGCGCCGCCCGGCTCCGGTACGCCCGCAGGGCCGCGATGTGAACCTGACGAAGCTGCTCGGCACGAAGGTGACACCTGACGGGCACGTGGCGTCCCAAGCACTGCCGCAGCACGTCCTGAACCCTTACGACCTGGGCGGGCAGGTGCAGGCGTGGCCGCACCGGATCTACGCCAACATGTCTGCCGGGATGTCCCCGCAGTGTTCGCGCGTCCAGTCCGATGGGTGGGCCGGCTGGGCAGTCGACCCGCCATCGGAGAAGGGCTTGCGCGATGGGTGACGATGAGGACGGCGGCGTCGGTGGCGTGTTCACGGGCAAGCTCGGGCCGTTAGCCGGCTGGCAGTGGCTGGCGCTGATCACGCTGGCGGGGCTCGCCTGGTACTACCTCTCGTCCCGGCGGCAGGCGTCGGCGCAGGCCGCGCAAGCCTCGACCGGCACCGCCCCGTCCGTGCCAAGCCAAGACGTTCCCCAGTTCGTCATTCAGAACACATTCCCGCTGCCGCCCTACGCGCCGAGCACGGGTACCACGCAGCCGGCGCCGACCACGACGACGCCCGCGCCATCCCCGGAGCCGACACCCGCCCCGACACCCACGCCGACACCGCCCCGCCCGACGCCGGTCACCCACACACCGGCCGTCAGCAAACCCACCGGGCACACAGTGACCGTCGCGAAGTGGACGTCCAAGCATGCTCCCTGGAATTCCACAATCTCGGGTATCGCCGCGCACTACGGCATCCGCAACTGGCAGTCCGTATGGAATGACCCGCACAATGCGGCGTTGAAAGCGAAACGCAAGAAGCCCGAACTCATCCAGCCGAACGACAAAGTGTACGTCCCGTGAGCCCGGAAGGTGACTGATGAGCGCCACCGTCATGCAGTACGACACGTATGGCCACCTGCCGGCCGCCACCGGGACCGCGCTGGCGGCCGGCGCGGTGAGCACGACCGCGGCGGGCACGATCGCACCGACCACGAATGCCGGCGCGGCCCCGACCGTGACCGCCGTATCGGCCACCGACCTGGGTGGCCACTTCACGCTGTCGCCGGTGACCGGAGCCGGCGCCCAGGCCGCCGGCTCCGTCGCCGTCGTCACCTTCACGAACTCGCTGCCCGCGGTCCCGAGGGCGATCCTCTGCACGATCATCGACGATGCCGGCGCCGCAGCTGTCGCCGCGTCCGCCGGGTCGATCACCGCGGCCGGCTTCAACTTCACCGTCGGCGCCGTGCTCACCACGGCGCACACCTACACGTGCCAGTACGCGGTGGTCATGTGAGGGCGGGATGAGCGGGCCGGAGGTCGTGCAGATCGCCTGCACCCTCCTGCCCATCCTCTGGGCCGTCTACCGGTCCGCTAGGAAGACCCGCGAGCAGATGTCGATGCGCCTGCAGCGCGTCGAACTGAAAGTGCTCGACGTGCACCGACGGCAGCATTTCCATGAGCAGGACCGCCACGCACACCGGAGGCCAGGCACATGATGACCCGCGGCCGCTACGAGCAGGTGGCACTACTCATCATGCTCGTCGCCGAAATCCCGAACTTCTGGTCCGGCTTCCTGCCATCGCTATTCACCATCGCAACATTCTCAGGTTCTCAGGGGCAGGCCGAGCACACGAAACGGTGGATCCGCCGCGGCGAGATGCAGGCAGGTGGCCTGTCCATCGGCCTCGGCATCGGGACGTCCCTGCTGATCGGCGAGCTCCTGCCCCTGGTCGCGACCCTCGCCATGATCGGCTACCTGGCGTTTCAGTATGAGACGGCCCTGCGTAAGGGCCTGTCGACCGGGCCGGGCCTGGACATGACACAGCCCGCGCCGCAGCAGGGCTGAGCCATGGGGTGGAATTCCTACTTTGACGCGCCGCTGCTGCAGCAGCTGATCACCGCGGCGGGAACTCCACCCATCGATCAGCCCGATTTCATCGTCTCCTCCACACAGACCGTCGCCTCGGGTGCGACACCGGTATCCATCGCACCCGTCGACGTCGCCCGCTATCAATCCCTGCAGATTTCCATCCTCGAATCCGGGTCAACCGCTGCGTCAACCAATTGGCGGAAAGTCGCCGTCGACTGGTACTGGGATGCCGCCGGAATATTTCTCAACTCCACCCAGTACTACTACTATGGTGTGAAAAGCGTAGCGCAACTCGGGATACGCATTCCCGTGCCCGACGGCGTCCAGAGCGTCGGTTTCCGATTCTCATCCTCGGTCACCACTCAGACCACGAGTCTATTCATCGGTGTCGGCGCATCAATGCGCAGTATCACGAATCCGACGAGTTACACGTCGGACGGAAACGCTGTCATCTTCGCGGATGTCGACGCTGATTCTCTGGGTGAGACAGGAATTTTCTCATATTCTCACGCCGGCGGGATCGGGGGGATTGTCAACGTCTACCCGCAGACCTACGAAGGTCGGGCGGTACTCCACGCGCATTCCAACTCGACAACCGGCCCATGGTACGTGAACGTCTTTGACGTGGTATCCGGAAACGCGTTCGCGCAGATTGTGCAACCGGCGTCCGCGTCCTACCAGACGAATCTGATCGAGTTCCTAATTCCTCGCCGCCCGATCTGGATTCAATCCGGCACCACGGGCACCGTGACCAATCCGACAATCACGATGGTGATGACGCCATGGTGAAGCCACCCGAAGCTCTGCAGAGCGGTGAACCGGTCGAGAAGACCGTTACCGATACGGTCACCGTGTTGGCTGCGCTCAACCCGCAGCGGGGACAGCTGCTGATCTGGTCGCCGCCGGCAGCCTCCCCCGTCACCGCCTACGTCGCGCTGTCGGCCACCGCGGCGGTCACGACGACGCTGCGCAGTGTCGAGCTCACCCCCTCCACCACACAGGGCGCCTACTGGGAGCTGCCCACCTTCGGCGGGCAGGTGTGGGTGGGCCCCGTAGTGGCGATCTGCGCGGCCGGACAGACCGTCAGCCTGCTGGTCACCGAGATCAGCGAATGATGCCCCTGTACCCGCCGGTGGCCGGCGGCGGCGGAAGCGGCATCACCGCGGTGCCCATGGTCACCGCCCGCCGCACGGCCGGCAACATCACCGTCAGCAGCACCGGCGGCACTTGGGACGCGGTCGACGCGACCGGCGCCCTCGACCTAGTCATCGCCGCCGCGACCGGGGACAAACTGCTCCTACTCGGCGACTGGCTGAGCAGCAAGTCCGGCGGGAACCTGGTCGGCTACGACGTCGCTACGATCGTCTCCGCCACCGCCACCCATTGGGTATCAAGCGCCGGTGGCGCCGCTCCTCTCGTCGAGGGCATCCCTGGCTGGTACCCGCAGGGCTCCGGCGGGGACTACGCCACCCCCGGCGCCGGCCCCACCTACATCGTCCAGGCCGGCGACCTCACCGCCGGACAGATCACCCTCCGCCTCTACTGGCAGGGCGCCGGAGCGGCAACGATCTTCGCCAACTCGAACACGCCCCTGGAATGGGGCGTAGCCAACCTCCTGCACTGAGCTGAGAACGGGCCCCACCCCCCGGTGAGGGGATGGGGCCCGTTCTCGGTGCAGATCAGATCTTCCGAAGATCGCGGCATGTCCACAGGGTGCCGGTGGACGTATCCCGAATGTCGGCCACGTCGGGCGGGAGGGGGTACACACCCTCAACGGTTCCGACGATGGAGAGCGGTGGCCTGCGCCTGCGTGGCTGGCCGGGGGCAGCCTCTATCGCACGGATCAGCCCTGACTATCCAATGTCTGTGCTTCGCTCAGCAGCCGATGCGCCTCGGCCCGCTTCTCGGCCGCCACCCGCCGCCGGGCTTCCCGGGCGGCGGCGTACTCCTGGACCTCGTCCAGTGTCTGGGCCGTGTCGTCCCGGAGGGTGCTGCCCCGCATGAAGGCGTCGTCCTGGACCGTTACCACCCCGAAGTGCTCGCGTATCCACTCGTCGGCCAGGTAGCTGTCGCCTACCCGCTGGAGGGCGCCGTCCAGATAGACGGCGGCCCAGCCGTCATTCTCGTGAACCTCGACGGCGGTCATGCCCCCTCCTCTGTGGGGATCCCTTCGGCCTGGCACAGGCCGGTGGCGTTGTCTCCGAGATTGACGATCAACGGCTTGTTCATGATCAGCCCTTCGTGCTGAGGTTACCGCTGGCGAGCTGTTCCGCCACGTCGCAGGCGACCTGCGTCGAGTTGAGATACCGGGTGAAGTGGTGACTGGGTGTCGTCATGCCCTCACCCTACCTAATCCGCAAGGAAACGCAAGGGAGTGTTAGAGTGTGGGGTGTCAGGTATTTTCCATGATCCAAGGAGGATTCGGTGTCTCAGTCGACTGCCCTGCTCGTGGTGTTCGCGCTGGGGGTGACCCTCGGTGTGGCTGTCAGCCTGTCCGTGGTGCTCGCCGCCCGGATGCGGTTCGGTGACCTCAAGGGCGACGTGGACAACGTGGCGCGGGAGTTCCGGGCGCACCGGGCGATGACCCGGGAACGGCTGGAGGACCTGGAGGCCGGTCGCGCCCGGCCCGTCGGCCGGCTGCGGGACCCGCTGCCCGATGCGCCCTCATGGGTGGCCAAGCTGGCCGCCGGCACTCAGACGCCCCTGGCAGACCTCGTCGCCCAAGGCCGTTACACCACGGACCCGACAACCACCGCCGGTCTCGCCCGGCCCCCGGCGATGCCCGGCGTCGACCTGGGGCCGGCCATGGCCGCCGGCTGTGAGAAGCACCGCCACCAGCACCTCACCCTGCTGTGCGACGACGACGACTGCCGCCGCTGCGCCGCCCTGGCCATCACCCTGGAGCGGACCGCGACCCCGATCCACGACGAGATCGCGGCCAGCACCACCGGGGAGACCCCCGCGGTCCCGGCGTCGATCTGATGGCCGCCAAGACCTCCGCGGCCGTCCCGGACCCTGACGAGCTGGTCGTGGCGTACGTGCGGATCCGCCGGCAGGACCGCGACCGGATCCGCGCGTGGGCCCGCGCGCATGGCCTGACGATGGCCCAGGCGTGGGCGCTGGCCGCCCCCCACGGCGTCGCCTACCTGGAGACCTGGGGCGCGACCACCGCCCCGGAGAGGACCAACAGCTGATGTACCCCATCCTCTACACCGCGCACGCCGCATTCGCCCTGGGCTGGTCCCGGTGGGAGAACATCTCCTCGGTGGCCGCAGTGATCGGCGAGCACCTGCGGCGCGGCGACCGCGACCAGGTCCTGCTGATCGCCGACGACCTCGCCGGGACGGCCGGACTGCGCCCGGACCCCCTGCACCGCGACAACCGGGCCCTGCTGGAGGTGCCCGGCGCGACCCGCGGCGCGATCGGCGCCTGGTGCACCTACCGGTCCGAGAGCGACCCCGGCCGCCGCGTCCACGTCGGCGTCTTGCCGTGGATGCGCGGCCGGGCCGCCGACTATCCCCTGTACCAGGCCGAGCTGGAGGCCGGCCCGATCACAGACACCGTCGGACGCGAGGAAGGTGGACGGATCCACCGTCTGCTGCAGCGGATGATGGTGTTCCGGTCGCTGCTCGGTGTCGACGCGGCCGGGATCCCTGGTGTCTCAGCGATCGAGCTGTTGCGCGGCGAGTACGACCGGTCGAGCGGTTGGGCGCCGCGCTGGCACGACGCGGCGCCCGTGCACGCCCATGAGCCGGAGATCCAGCATTGGACCGCCCCCCACGCCCGGCAGAACCCGCAGCCGGACCGGCAGATCCTCGACGCCAACCGCGCCTACCTGTCGGCGATGTCCACCGCGCTCTACGCCCCCGGCGCGCTCATCCACCACCCGCAGGCCGTGTTCAACCCGCGGCTGGCCGGCTGGTGGTCGATCAGCGCCGACCCGTGGAGGTTCCCCGAGGCCATCCCTGACCCGCTGCGGCGCCCCGCACCCGCTGCTCGCGGACGCCGCTGGTGGGTCACCACCCCAACGCTGCAGTTCTGGCACCAGCTCACCGAGACAAACTTCACGACCGGGTACACCATCCACGAGGCGTGGCTGTCGCCCGGCCGGCAGGTCCTGCGCCCCTGGGCGCGACGCATCAACGACGCATGGGAGGCCGCGCACACCCGCGGCGACGTGATGCTGGCCGAGCACATCAAGATGATGTACCGGGGCGCCAACGGCCTGTTCAACCACGAGCACAACCGGATCTACCGGCCCGACTGGCACTACACCACCATCGGCCAAGCCGTCGCCACGATCCTGCGGAAGGCATGGCGGCACGGCTGGGAGATGCAGCAGTGGCCCCGCGGGCTGGCCACCGACGCCCTGGTCTACCCCCCCGGTGTCACCGTGCACCAGGCTGCCGTCTGCACCTACGCCCGATGCCCGGTCCTCCACGTCGACAACGACTCTCAGGTGCTCGGCACGTTCAAGATCAAGGAGACTACCCGTGCATGATCTGCCCTTCTGCGCCCTCTGCCTCTGGCTGGTCACCGAGCACGGAGGCCGCCCCGTCGAACTACTCGACGCAGCCGGCGACCGGATGACGTTCCGGAACGAGGACAACAGCATGCGGTACACCCCGATGCTCGAGGAGATCCTCGAGCACGCCCGGCAGCGGCTGCAGACCGGGTACGGCAGCGTCCAGCTATCCGACGGCACGCTGCTGCCGATGCTCGCCGACACCCACTTGCACGGCACCCTCGTCTGCGCCCGCCACGTCCACGAGATGTGGACCCTCGAAGGTACCGGCAATGGCCGCCGGTCTCGGTGACGTCCTCGCGCGAGCTCTGATCGGGCGCGCACCCTACAAGCGCCCCCCGACGCTCAAGCAGATGATCGGGTGGGCGTACCGGCGCGGCGGCAAGACGTGGCGCGGCGCCGCCCGCGAGCTCGGCGTCTCCGAGTCGACGCTGCGCCTCTGGCGGAAAGGCGGCCCAATCAGCGCTCGGAAGCTGGACCAGATCCGCGCCCAGACCGCCGCCCGTCGCGCCGAACGGATCCGCCGCGGCAACCTCGCCCAGAAAGGCGAGAATGCCGCGCGGATCCAATTCACGTTCGACGGCCGGCCCCGCGACTATCCCGTCAGCAATTTGAAGCTGCGCGACGGGACCCTGAAACGAGTCCAGGACCACCTCATGGCTGGCCGCACGGCCGAAGCCGTCCGCGCGTTCCTCCAAGGCATCGGTGACCCCTGGTACCGCGACCACTTCACCGCCTACGAATCCCTGGCCCACGCCGGAGACTCCGCCGACAACGACACCCCAGACGACATCCCCGACTACGACGACCCCACTACCGCAGCATTCGACCCAGACACCGGAGAAATCTACGACCTCGGAGAATACGAAGAAGACTACGAACTGTACTACGGCTGGGACGCTGCAGACGAAGACGTCGAATATGAATTCGGCGTCATAGGAATGAGGTAACCCGGATGCGTGCACACTGGGCAGCTATCCTCAGTATCAGCCTGGGAGTCACCCTGGTCGGTTTCCTCGGCTGGATCGTCGCACAACTCCCCAACGTCCCCTGACTGAAAGGAATATCAGCATGGCCACCCCCCGCGACCACCTCATCAATGATGAGGATTACAGGGCACTGGAGAATGTCAGTAAGAAGCTTGCGGCAGGTATGGAGGTGATCGGTCGTACCGGGGCCGAATTCACGCAGGTCAGATTCTGCGACGAAGACGAACCCACTCTGTGGATGGCCTACGCGCGATACCCGGACGGCGGGCAGCAGGTGGCGGCGGCCCTCGACCTCGAGGAAGCAGTCATGCGGCTGTGCGCGCAGCTCATCAACGGCGGATCCTGTCGCCATTGCCACCGCGGGACAGGATTCACGCCGAGAGGACTCACCACTGCAGTACTCGACCTGTCCGACATCTGCCTGACATTCTGGGACGACGACGCGCAAGCCTTCACCCAGGCATGCCGGGCATGAATTCCACCGAGAGGCTGGTGCGCGCACTTATCGAGGCCGGCGCGTCACGGCAGCTGCTGGCCCGTGCCCGCCTCGACGAGTTCAACGACTACCGATCGCCGCACCCCTTCCCGCAAATGGAACTGCTGAAAGCGGCACGCGCCGAAAACCTCAACTCGATCGCGGAAGGAGTCATCAACGGAGAGTTCGACGGCACCCAGGAAGAATCGGAGATGTGGGCAGCCAGCCCGGACGGACAAGAAGCATTCCGGGAGCTGCATCGCGCGAGAAGGGATGAGCAGAATGGGTGACAGAATCCCGACCTGGGCGCTACTGGCAATGTGGGCATCCACGCTGGTCGGCGCATACTTCCTCACTATTCAAGTAGCGCGGCGGCTGACGTGAGCCTCCTACACGCGCTCGTCTGGGCAATCACAGCATCCGTGATTCTGACGGCTGGAGCATTCGCGAAAGTCGCTCTCACGGCTGCAGAAGAGCCCGCGGAAGTCGTCTGGACGATGACGATAGCCATAGTTCTGGGAACCGCCGGAATCTGGCTGGTAACGAACCTGGGATGAGATAGGATCCGGTCATGCCCCTGAAGATCATTGCGCAGGCGTTGCACTTGCTCGCCGACCAGGCGCAGCCGTACATCGCCGACCAGGTGCACCGGCTCGCCGGCCAGCTGGTCGGTGCGGTCGAGCACGAGGCGGCTCACATCCTCGAGGCGACCGGTCTACCCCAGGCATACGCCGAGGGGTACCGCGCCGGATGGGATGCACACGGTGCCATGGCCGACTACGTGGGGGGGGGG
>Ga0307436_1000429_pt1 | contig 19818 bp, 19 predicted proteins | sample SalMarWE160440MG_FD_202513 | JGI IMG/M metagenome (GOLD analysis project Ga0307436, IMG submission 202513) | Salt marsh sediment microbial communities from the Plum Island Ecosystem LTER, Massachusetts, United States - WE1604-40 | ecosystem: Environmental > Aquatic > Marine > Intertidal zone >...
CCATGCTGCGCTTCTCCTTCTGATGCTTGAGGCCGTGACAACGGACCTCGTTTCACCATCAGCCTGAAGCGCAGCGCCCAAAATCTTCAGCTATCCACAAGCTGCCGGCCGATTACCCCATCTATTGAGGTAGAAGCGGACATTCGGTATCCGCGGTCAACAAGCCGGTTTTATTTTATGAGTACGCGCCCTAGTGTCTGTCATGCCCCGCGAATGCGGGGCATCTAGTAATCGCCATTCATGCGTTTGCCCAAAGCGGACATTGGTGGTTACTGGATCATCCGCTTGCGCGGATGATGACGGCTTGAAAATGCTTCGCTGCCGGAGAAGTTGGTAAGCCATGATCCGCATCGGATTCACCGAGATCGCGCTGTTCGCAACACCGTTCGTGCTCTACGCGGTATTCCTGTGGGCGACGCGCGCCGGCGTGATGGACCCGGAATCCTGGCCGGTGTCGCGGCTGATCACGCTCGCGATTGTCTCCTTCCTGCTGATGATCGGCAGCTTCGTCTATTTCGCCAACTTTACCGGCGCGCCGCCGGGCTCGACCTATGTGCCCGCGCATATCGAGGACGGAAAATTTGTGCCGGGGCAGGTCAGGTGATGCGATATTTGATCGCGACGCCACGCCCAATTCTCCCGAGGCTTTTCGTGTGACGACGCACTCGAACAGCGGACGCACCGGGCGCAAGCTTGCCGACGCGCCGTGGCTCAGCAGCGGCCCGCTGCCGCGGCTGCTCGGCGTGCTCGACCGCGACGGCGAAGAAGCGCGCGTGGTCGGCGGCGCGGTGCGCAACGCGCTGCTGGGCTTGAGCGCCGACGAGATCGATGTCGCCACCACCGCGACGCCCGAGGAGGTCGTGCGCCGCGTGCAGGCGGCCGGCTTCAAGGCGGTGCCCACGGGGCTTGCGCACGGCACCGTCACCGTGGTGGCCGACAAGATCCCGTTCGAGGTCACCACGCTGCGCCAGGACGTGGAGACCTATGGCCGCCACGCCAAGGTCGCCTTCGGCCGCGACTGGAAAGCCGACGCCGAGCGGCGCGACTTCACCATCAATGCTTTCTCGGCGCGCGTGGACGGCACCGTCTACGACTATGTCGGCGGGCTCGCCGATCTCAAAGCGCGGCGCGTGCGCTTCATTGGCGACCCCCAACAGCGCATCGAGGAAGACTACCTGCGCATCCTGCGCTTCTTCCGCTTCCACGCCGCCTACGGCACCAGCGATCACCCCGACCGCGAAGGGCTCGAGGCCTGCATCGCCGGCCGCGACGGGCTCGACCAGCTGTCCCGTGAACGCGTGCGCATGGAGCTGATGAAGCTCATGGTGGCGCCGCACGCGGTGCCGACGCTGATCGCCATGACCGACGCCGGCTTAACGCTGCGCGTACTCGGCGGCGTCACCTACCTGGGCTCGTTCGAGAACATGGCCAAGGTGGAGGCGGCGATCAGCGCCAGTCCCGACCCGGTGCGCCGGCTGGGCGCGCTCGGCGTATGGGTGGCGGAAGATGCCGAGCGGCTGTGGCAGAAACTGCGGCTGAGCAATGCCGAGCACGTGCGGCTGGTCTCGATGGCGGAAGGCTGGTGGCGGATATCCCCCGCGCTCGGCGAGAAGGCGGCGCGCGCGCTCATCTACCGGCTGGGGCCGCTGCATTTCACCGATCATGCGCTGCTCGGCTGGGCGCGCTCGGACGCGACCGCGCACGACGCCGACTGGCATGCGCTCGCGACCCTGCCGCAGCGCTGGACCGCGCCGGCGTTTCCATTGAGAGCGGAGGATTTCATCAAGCGCGGCGTCAACAAGGGCCCGACGCTGGGCACCGCCATTCGCGCGGCCGAGGAAGCGTGGATCAAGGCGGATTTTCCGGAGGACGCGGCGGCGCTCGATGCCATTGCCGACGCTTGTACCATGCCATTGCGGTGACCAGGAGATTGCTGCGCCTGCAATCGACGCCCTGCGAGAGATTTCCGATCCGGTTGTCGACAGGTTGGGGCCGATTTCCTATTGCGACATGAACCGCGTGCTTGATCCAGGATTTCCCAGGCTGGCCCTGAACTACTGGAAATCGTGTTTCGTCCCGTCGCTTACGGACGACGTCATTCATGCCTTGATTGAGCAGTTCGAGGACTGCCCGTCCCCGATGAGCAAAATCATCATCGAAAATCCGCATAGCGCCGCGCTGAGACCTTCATCATCGGACATGGCCTTTCCTTACAGGACTGCGGGTTTCAGCATACTGATCCTATCGCAATGGTCAGATGCGCGCGATTCGGAAAGAAACATCGCCTGGGCGCGGGAAACTTTCGCGCGCATGGAGCAACACGCTTCGGCCGAGGCTTACAGCAATTATCTGGGCGACGACGAAAATCTCGCGCGTGTCCGACAGGCCTATGGCGACAATTTTGAACGGCTTCAAAGGCTCAAGGACAAATACGACCCGGGCAACATTTTCCACCTAAACCAAAACATACCGCCCTCGAGCTGGACCTGTCCCGGCGGTGTCAAGAACTTGCAGGCTCAATTATATGCCAGCCAAGAGCCTTACTGACGGGAAGTCTGCTTATGATCCGGAACGGACATGCATAGCACAGGTATATTTTCTGGGGTGATTAGCTCAGTCAGCAAGACAATGACAGCAAAAATCACCGCTCTGACGCAGGTTCGGGTTCTGCCGTCGCACCATCGCTCTGCACGGGCGTCTAGCCAGAAATGTAATGCATTAGCTCCGAATAAGTACTATCCATTTTATTCACGGTCCCGTGCGCCGAACGCACAATAGCACGCATCACTTGGTACACTAGCCATGGGTCGATGGACAGTAGAGATTCCAGATCATGACGGCGTAAAGCAATGACGCAGCATTCGTCAGTTGCCGCTTTGACGGTCGCGGTTCGTTCCAGGCCCTCGAGGAAAGCCAGCTCGCCAGTTATGCGCGCTGGTCCAAATCTACCTAAGGTCTCTTGACCACGTGCACCGTTTCGAGAAATCTCGAGTTCACCTTTTGCAATAGCGTACAGACGGTCATCATATTCTCCTTCAGAAATTAGGATTTCGTTCTTCGAGAGCTTGCGCACCTCCGTTATTTTGAAAAGCGCGTGCAATTGATCGGCTGTCAACTCCGTCGCCAAAGCCGACGCCGCAAGACATCCAATACAGTTTGCCGAAGGACTGCAGACGTGTTGACCACCTGAATTAATTCCACTCCCAGTTACGTCCGTCCCTGTTGTACTTGCGGTCATTATCGCCTCCCCTGGCAGACAACCCATCAAGTAAACATCGACGTTATGCTCAATGCTCATCATTGATCTGGATCAATCCCAGCCGGGATTCTGCTGGGGTAGCCGGAAGCCGACGACGTTAGCGCTGATCAAGAATTGAGCGCGCCAGAATGTCGCATATTGGCCGATTCTGTTGAAAAAGTAGGAAGCTCAGCTGCATTGCAAAACTGGCGAAATAGCATCGAAATCTTCGATCGACCCAGATTGCCACTGTAAATCCATTTAGAACTCGCTACGTTGGTTGGGCCGCAGATAATGAGGTCCCTCACGTCCGCATTTTAAAAACGCGCCAGCGACGCTTAAAATTTTTGAACGCGTTAAGCCACGGACTTTTTCAGCAGAATCGATCCGATGCGGACACGCGAAGGGTGCTGCGTGCGTTCACACCTTGGGCCGCCCGACTTGCGTCCCGCCGGTCGGTGCTTCGGAGCGGAAGCCGATGCGGGCGTGAGTGCCGTCGCAAAAGGGCTTGTTGGCGGAACCGCCGCATCTGCAAAGCCGCGCGTTTTCGATGCGCGACACCGTCCGGCCGGTCCCGGAACAGATTTCGAGGTTTCCCACCACCTGCAGCGGCCCATCCGCCAGCGGCATGATGTGCAGCGTCCCATCGCGGAATTCCGACGGCTCCGACTCAATCGTCGCCGGCTCGCCGGTCGCGATGAAACCGGCCTCGCGATGGCTGTTGTCGCAGAACGGCTTGTTGGTTGATTTCCCGCAGCGGCAGAGCGTCGCCCGCAAGAACGGGCCATGGCCGGCAAGATCGGCCGCGGCGTGGATCGCATAGGGACCGTTTTCACGGACGCGCAGCACGTTGACGGGCGGCGGCGCCTCTTGCGCGCCGCCGTCATGACGCTCGTAGGTTATGGCGCCGGACGGGCAGGCATGGGCGATCGCCACGCATTCCTCCACCGTCACTTGCTCCGGGTGGAGCCACGGCCCGGTGACATTTGCGAGGAAGACGCCGGGGGCGCCCAGCACGCAATGGCGTGAATGGATGCAGCGCCGGCCGTCGAAGCGCAGCGTGATGGCCCCGGTATGCGCGACATTCGGGTCGTCGGTTGCCGCTGCCGCTGCCGCTGCCGGTGCCGGTGCCGGCACCGGGCTTGGGCCGGATCGCAGTTGTGCCACGGTATCCACCGCGGCGCCGAGCCTTTCCTCAAATTGCGCGTGCAAGTCGGCAAAACGGTCAGCGACGGCCTCAAGGCGCTTGGCAAGGCCTGGTATGCGCATGACACCTTCGAGCGCGGCCGCAGCGCCCGCGAGTTCGCGCGTGCGCTCGTTCAGGATCTGCGCGGCGCAACGCTGCACGAGCTGGCCGGACGATAGCGGCAGCGCGAAGGTGAGACCGGCATTGGCGCCCGGCCGCGCCGGCCCGATCGGCAGCCGCGTCACCGCCTCGCCGACTTTACTCATCGCACGCATGAGTTCGTTCGCCGCCAAGGCCAGGCCGACACGGAGATCGCGCGGCAGCGGCGCGGGTGCGAAGACTTGCGCGAAGGTGCGCATCATCAGCGCATAAAGGCTGTTGCCGAGATCGACGACCTTGGCGGTGCGCCCATCGCCGATGGGCGTCACGTCTTGCCGGTCGCCAAGATCGATGAGAGTCGGATTTTCCACCACCGGCCGCGCCGGCTCGAAGTCGGGCCGCTCACGTTTCAGCCGCGCGAATTCGTCCTTGATCGCGACGAAGCGCTGATAGTGCGAGTCCTCGCGGTGCGCGGGCGCGCCTTCGCCCTGGTGGATGATTTCCTCCACCGCGCGGCGCGCGGCGTCGAGGCCGTCCACCTTGAACAGGCCGGGCAGGCCGAACTCGGCGGCGCCGACCTGGGCTTCGCCGTGCCCCACGAAAACGTTCTTCTCGCCCAGCGCGTCAACCAGCTTGGCGAGCCCGCGCAGCACGCTGTGATAGAGCTGGCCTTGGCTCACGTAGTCCAGCGGCGTCGGCGTGAGCAAGTCCGGGCGCGTGACGCGGGGATAGTGCGCAGGATGATCGAAGCCCGCGCCGTCCACCAGCGTGATGCCCTCGGGTTTTTCGATGTAAACGAAGTGGTCGATGGTCGCCTCGCTAAAGCGCGAGAGCCGCAACATCACGTCGGCCGGAAACCGCCCCGGCTGCACCGGAAACTCGGGCCGCCACAGATGGGGTGAAGCGCCGATCGCCGCGAGAATGTTGTTGACGAGCGCGAGATGCAGCATCTCCTCGAGGGCCACTTGCCTGATCGAGCGCCGCCATCCCTCAATCGCCGCCAACTCCGTCGCCGTTACGCCTTCATCGACGTCGCTTTTTAGGGTCCATATCGTATAAAGATAGGAGCACATGACCGAGTGCTCGAACTCGGCCGCTTCCGACAAGAGATAGTACAGCTCTTCGCGATCCTGGATGACGATTTGCTCGTGCATGTGCGTCTCTGGAACGGTGTTGATACGTCGTCGGAAGACATGCAGCGGGCCGCCCGTCTACCCTCTTTACCAGCTTATCATTTTGGCCGATACGCCGCCGATGATCCAGCAGCCCCGCGGCGGCGGATTGTCGCGAGAGCGTCTGGTGATCACGCGAGCGCGCAAAGCCGCACTAGCCGATCCTGGCTATGACGTTCAACACCCAGACTTGGGTTCGATTGTCCCAGCGATGAGCAGCGGTGCCGGTTGACGTCCGGTAATGGCCCAAAGCGGAAATCAGCCGTCCCCGGAACGACAAGGTTGGGCCCATTCCGGCGCGCCATTTAGGGCGTGGAACGGGCAACTCTAAATTGTCGTTTCTGATTTAGATCAATGACCGCCGCGCAACCGAACGCTAAAAGCGGCACTCGAACCGTGGAGGAAATTGCCATGTTCAGAATGCTTTCAGTTCTGGCAGCTATCTTCGTGGTTTTGATGGCCGCGCTACCGGCTGCCGCCGACGCTGCGCAGCGACAAACGAACGGGATCAGAAACCCCGCTCAAATTGAATTGAGCGCCCGTCGGTATGTGAGGCGACACTACCGGCGACACTACCGGCGATATCGGCCGCATCGTTACCGCCGTTATTCCTACCGGCGGCACTATTATGGCCCGTATTATCGCTACTACTATTACCGCCCCTATTACTGCTACCGACCCTATCGAGGACTGTTTCCGCTGTTCTGGTGGTGACGGTGAAAATAATGAATGAAGAGGCTGGGCGCGTGGCCGGCCTTTTAATTCGCCAATACCGAGATGGGCCAGCAACGGCCGTCAATCCGCAGGGGGTGTCCACCTTGGAGCACGCCATCGGTATGGTGGTTGTGAGCCAACCAGTTTCACCAGTTGGGTCTATCTCGGCCGCAGCCCGCATAGCGCGCGGGTAGGTTGGCTCACAGTATTATCAGGATGCGCCCCGTTGATTAACAATTTCCAAAAAGATGCAAAATGTCCGGATGCGTCGAGGGTACCGTAGGTCGCCCATTGCTATTTCCGCTCTGCCCCTCAAAGCGGACATTCGTCGGCGCGACCGGCATATCAGCTAAGGGCCAACAGCAGACATCATGCTCTGCTTGTCACTTTCGTTTGAATAGCCACGTGGAAATTGAAACGGCAACCTGCAGGCTGCTAAACTTTGGCAATACGCTCGCACTCGGTGGAGACGTCCATGGGAAAACTCGTCAAAATGCGTACCGTCAGAGGCCAGCCAAAGGCCAAAAAGCAAGAAATGCCAACCGAAACGGAAGCGAAAGACGCGGTGCGCACGCTGATCCGTTGGGCCGGTGATGATCCCGATCGAGAAGGTCTAAAGGCAACACCAGCGCGGGTAGTGCGGGCCTACAAAGAGTGGTTCTCCGGCTATGACGAAGATCCGAATGACTATTTGCTTCACACCTTCGAGGAAGTCGGTGGGTATGACGAAATGGTTTTATTGCGTGACATTCGGTTCGTATCCCATTGTGAGCACCACATGGCGCCTATCATAGGACGCGTTCACATCGGATATTTACCCCGCAACCGAGTGGTCGGAATTTCCAAGCTCGCCCGTTTGGTCGAAACGTTTGCTCGCCGTCTGCAGGTTCAAGAGAAGATGACGGCGGAGATCGCCAATTGTCTGAATGTGGTGCTTAAGCCGCATGGCGTGGGAGTCGTGGTCGAGGCGGAACACGAGTGCATGACAACCAGAGGCGTGCGCAAAACCGATGTGACGATGGTGACCAGCCGCATGGTCGGCGTCTTTCGAAATCAAAAACAGACACGCGATGAGTTTTTGTCGGCGATCGACTTACGTTCGGCGGCACGCGTATAATCGACATTCAGCACAGAAGTTTGCCGACTTGAGAAATCGCGCTCGCGCGAGGCGTGGCCATGCGCGCGGCCGAGCAGGCCCGGATTGCGGCGGGGTTTCCGGCGGATGCGGCGGCGCTCGACGCCATCGCCGCGCAGGTGATTGAGCCTGCTTGAACGAGAAAGGCCGTCCGCCGCGGGCGGCCGTTTCGGTGGACGGCCGCGCGCGCCAAGGCATGCGAGCTGTTCGCTGCCGAAACAACGAAGCCCCGGGCATCAAAGCCCGGGGCTTGTCTTTGTGAACCGGCATCGCCCGCGGCGGCTAAAACTTGTAGCTCACGCGCGCCAGAATCTGGTGGATCTGCGGATGCACATCAAAGGTGTAGACGCCAGCCGACGCGCCGGCGACGTTGTAGTTCTTCGTCAGCAGATTGACATAATCGTATTCGACGCCCAGGATCCAGTTCGGCGTGAGCCCGTATTCCAGGCCGCCGCCGACGGTCCAGCCGTTTTGCCAATTCGAGGCGCTGCCCGAGCCGGTCGCGGGGCCGACCGTATCGGACACGCTGAATCTCTCCTTGCCGCCGGCATAACCGCCCTTGCCATAGAGCAGCCAGTTGTCCCAGGCATAGCCGACGCGGCCGGTGACGGTGGCGATGCTTTCGACCTTGGTCGTGAAGACATCGTCGGCGCCGCCGAACGCCGTATTGGCAATATTGCCTTTGAAAGTGCTGCCGGCAAACGTGCCCTCGATGCCGAAGACCCAAGCGTTGACCTGGTAATTGCAGCCGATCTGTCCGCCACCGACAAAACCGCCGTTCGTCTTCCGGTATCCTTGGCCGACCGCCAAATCACCGAAAGCGACCGTGTCAGCGGTGTTGGTCCAATTCGTTACGGACCAGCCGCCGCCGATGTGACCGCCGAGATAACATCCGGTCCAGTTGTAGCCGACAGCCACGGGACGCAATGGCGCCTTCAATCCCAAATCGGCGGCGTTGGCGGCGGTGACGCTCAAGCCCGCCACGCCCAATAACGCAACGACGAAACGACGCATTTTACCTCTCCCTCGATCCGACGCGTCTGCGTGCGGTTGCGTGGGACAGTACGCATACGGAAGTTAAAATTACGATATCGGCCGCCGTGCCCGATCAAGCGCGACGCGGCTCGTCATCGAAACCAAAGCCGGGCCGAGGTAAAGGGATGCGTAATCCGCCTCGATAATCAGTGCCGGTGGCGAATTGAAAACAATTAACGCTAAAAAATTCTTGCTGCGCGGTTGCGCGCCTGCGGCGGCTGCCGAGCGCTCCTGGATCGCGGCGGATTTTCCGGAAGATGCAAAAGCGTTGGCGGCAATTGCCGATAGGCGCGCATGATTTTTCAATCGGTACGCTATTAGCCCAAATAGAAACCTAAGCGCACCATGATCGCATGAAGCAAAATATTGCGAGGTTTCTGAGATGAAATCCAGACCGCCATCGCGTTCTTCAGCATTACTTTGAACTGGTTTGGCCGCGGCTGTGGTGCTAGTTATGGGTCATGAGCACCCCCCGCCGTCCGGCCGATCTAGCCGGCAGAATGGCGGCGCGCCGCGCCGCGCGCAAGCAGCGACCGTCGTCATTCCGCCGCGAGACCTTCGCGCTGCCGCGCGAGGCGGCGCGCGCCAAGGCGCGCGAGCTGTTCGCGCGCTTTCCCAAGGCGGCGTATATGACCGAGATCGAGAGCTGGCGTGAACTGCCGGGTGACCGCATCGAGTTCACCATGCGGCGGCTGCCGAGCGCGGATTGATCGCCTTGGTGCGCTAAATTCCGGCCTTTTCGATTCACCGCGCCGAAACCAGTTTTCGCTAGCTTGGCGGCTAAGTTTAGCGAAACCCGAAACAACCAGGTTTGCCGCATGCCGACGCCCCCCGTCGCCCTTGAAACGCGCGGTCTTTGCAAGCGCTTCGATCGCCCCGCGGTCGATCATCTCGACCTGACCATACGCGGCGGCGAGTTCTACGCGCTGCTCGGGCCGAACGGCGCCGGCAAGACCACGACGCTGCGCATGGTTACCGGATTGTTGCGGCCCGATGCCGGCGCGATTTCGGTGTTCGGCATCGACGCGCTCGCCGATCCGGTCGCCGCCAAGCGGCTGATGGCCTGGGTGTCCGACGAGCCGATGATCTACGACAAGCTGACGCCGTTCGAATATCTCGAATTCGTCGCGCGGCTGTGGAACGTCGGGGCGCAAGCCGCACAATTGCGCGCGCACACGCTGATCGAATGGCTGCAGCTTGCGCCGCAGGCGCACGCGCGCTGCGAAAGCCTATCCAAGGGCATGCGCCAGAAGGTGACGCTGGCCGGCGCGCTGGTGCACGATCCCAAGCTCATCATTCTCGACGAGCCGCTCACCGGCCTCGATGCCGGCTCGGCGCGGCAGGTCAAGCATGTGCTGCGCGAGCGGGTCAAAGCCGGCGGCAGCGTGATCATGACCACGCATATTCTCGAAGTGGCCGAGCGCATGGCCGACCGCATCGGCGTGATCGCGGACGGCCGCCTGATCGCGGAAGGCACGCTCGATGAACTCAACAGCAAGGTCGGCATCCGCGGGGTGAGCCTGGAAGATACTTTCCTCGCGCTGGTCGCCGAAGACGCCGGCGCCGCCGAGGCGGCCGCGTGAGGCAAATACTTGAATGCCGCACGATCCTTAATCCGCCTCATCCTGAGGAGCGGTCCGAAGGACCGCGTCTCGAAGGATGGGGCGGTCTTATGCTTCGAGACGCGCGCGTTCCGCGCGCTCCTCAGCATGAGGCCGAACAAGCTTCCGCGTCCGGAATGACGTAGAAAAATGACCACCCAAACCGCCACGCTCACCTGGTTCGCGGCTCACGAGTTCCGCCTGGCGTGGCGGGACTGGCTGTCGATGATGACCGCGGGAAAACGCGGGCGCGAGCGCGTGGTGGCGGTGGTGCTGGTCATATTCGCCGCGCTCATGCATCTGTTCGCCTGGTCGATGGTGCGGCGCGTCGCCACCATCGGCGTAACGCCGGACAAGGCGGCGCTGGTGGCGGTCACCGGCGGCTTGTTGCTGTCGTTCTCGCTGATGCTGTCGCAGGCGATGGAAAGCGTGACGCGCGCCTTCTATGCGCGCGCCGATCTCGAATTAATTCTGTCGTCGCCGGTTGCGGTGGCGCGAGTCTTTGCGGTGCGCATCGCGGCGCTTTGCGTTTCGACCGCGCTGCTCGGTCTCGCGCTTGCCGCGCCCTTCATCAACATGCTGGCCTGGTGCGGTGGCGCGCGCTGGCTCGCCGCCTATGGCGCGGTGGCGGCCATGGGCCTGATCGCGACGGCGATTGCCGCGGCGCTGACGGTCGCGCTGTTTCGCGCCATCGGGCCCAAGCGCACGCGGCTGGCGGCGCAGATCGTGGCGGCGGTGATCGGTGCCGCTTTCGTCATCGGCCTGCAGGTGGCGGCGATTCAGTCCTACGGAACGATCTCACGCTTCTCCGTGCTGCAATCGGCCGCGCTGCTACGGCAGGCGCCCGCGATCGACAGCGCGTTGTGGCTACCGGCGCGCGCCGCGCTAGGCGACGCCGCCGCGCTCGCGGGCTTGTTGGGCGTGGGGCTGCTGATGGCGGGGCTCACGGTAGCGGTGTTCGCGCCGCGCTTTGGCGACTATGTCGTCGTCGCGGCAAGCGTCGCGCAAAGCCGCGCGCGCCAAAACGACGGCCGCAATTTCCGCGGCGGCTCCGCCATGCGGGCGCTGCGGCGGAAGGAATGGACGCTGCTCAGGCGCGACCCCTGGCTGGTGTCGCAGACGCTGATGCAGCTCCTCTATCTGCTGCCGCCGGCGCTGCTGCTGTGGAAGAGCTTTGCGCATGGCGGCGGGGCGCTGGTGCTGCTGGTGCCGGTGCTGGTAATGGCGGCGGGCCAGCTCGCCGGCGGTCTGTCGTGGCTGGCAATTTCCGGCGAAGACGCGCCCGACCTGGTGGCGACCGCGCCGGTTAAGCCGGGGGCGATCCTGCGTGCCAAGATCGAGGCGGTGATGGCGGCAACCGCGCTGGTGTTCGTGCCGTTCGTGCTGGCGCTGGCGCTGGTCGCGCCTTATTTCGCACTGACCGCGGCGCTCGGCATCGCGGTGTCAGCAGCCTCGGCTACCGCCATCCAGCTCTGGTTTCGCACGCAAGCCAAGCGCAGCCATTTCCGCCGCCGGCAGACCTCCTCGCGCATGGCGACCTTCGCGGAAGCCTTCTCCTCGATCACCTGGGCGGCGACCGCGGCGCTTGCCGCCGCCGGCACCGGGCTTGCCGTCATCACCGCTGTGATCGCGCTGATTGTGCTTGGCGGCACGCGGGCATTGGCGCCGCGCGCCGGCTCGGCCTGAAAATCCTTGCTTACCGGCCAGTTGGCAAATGGGCAGCGGCCGGAATTCCCCCTCGACGTGAAGATCGACTCCACATTGCCGCCGGTGCGCAGGCCGAAAATGGTGCCGCGGTCGCAAGCCGTGAATTTTTCGCGGCTCGCTTTACGCCGAAAGGAACACGCGGGCCTGTTCGAGCGTCCCTCGTTATCGGCGCTTCTCACGCGGCTTTTTCCGCTCGTGCTTTGTGTCGCACGAGTGGTAAGTCGCCCAACCGCGCCACCCATACCGGAAGCACGACGCCTTGCTCACCGAATTGGTCGCGGCAATCGCCGCCCGCAAGCCGGCCGGTGCGGCGCCGGCCGTCATGGCTTCCGCCCGCGGTATGCCCACGGTTCCGGCAACAAGAAGGACCCCTGTGGACAACAGCGCAAAACCCGTTCGTCGCATGATCATCTCCGCCCCGCTATGGTGCACGGCAGAAGGAGCCTGGCACCGAACTTCCGTTCAAAATTGATTACCTTCCCGCCCTATCGTCAATGCGACCTAACGCCCGGGTATATGCGGGCGCAATGACCGTGACATATTGGCCACGACGTCAGAATTCTTAACAAGTGCGACACCTCGTCGGGTGGGCATGCCGGAATATGCGTCTTTAGAATAACGGCTACGGCCTGTGGGCTCGGGGGGCATTATGCGTAAGGTATTGTTAAAAGGGGCGTTATTGCTCGCCGTCGCGGTAACATGGGTTTCCGCGGGGCTTACGACTGAAGCGATGGCGACGAAGTGGCCGAAGAAGCCTCAGACTCCAATCTCCCCTGAGCTGGCTGCCGTGATCCACCAGGCTGATGGCTTGGCTTACGATCTCGACGAAGCGCCTTGTTATTGGGTCAGAAGCCATGATGAGCTTCAGGAGTACCGGGAGGTTCAGGATAAGCTTAAGGCACAATACGCCAAGGCGAAGATAAAGGACGTGCGCGACTACATCGATGATGTGGGTACCTATCTTAGGGAATCGCGCGACAATTTTTACGATGACGAATTATTTGGCTACTGCGAATGGTCGTACTACTGGCCATACGGCAAGTCACCGGTTTCAGCGATCCCATCCGAATATCCGACATACAAATTGCAACTCAGAATCAATGGCTATGCAGGCCAGCTGAAGCGTCCGGAATTTGGCAGCGCTTTGCAGCTTGAGAATCTCGGCGCGATCATTGCCCCCCGGTTCGGCTCCGTCATACGGGACGATGATTATCTGGCCTTCGGTGTCAACGGCGCGATACCGTCCCGAGTCGGCTCCGTCGATAGGGTTATTTTTGGCTATCACTACGGCACCGCAACCAATCATTCATTCTTGGGTGCGTTGTCGACCGGCGGTGCCGATCTCAATATTCTCAGCCCGCAGGGACCCAACGGCGGCTTAGGCGGAGGAGTGAACGTCAATGGTGTGGGCGGCTTCGCCGACGTCACGAACTTGCGCTACGCCGACGACTACAGCGAACACCTTGGCTATCTAGGGCTGAAATTCAATCCGTGGAGCTTTAGCGCCACGGGATTGAGCATCACGCCTTTCGCCAAGGTGATTGGCGGCTACGATCGTGAGTCGAGCAACTATTCGGGAACGAGCGCCAATGGCGGCCTCGATTTCGCGTATAGCAATCACGTCGATACTTGGCGTGCGGGCGGCGAGCTAGGGGCCTACGCCAGGCAGCCTCTCAGCGACAAATTCGGGCTTTACGGTGCCGGCGCGGTTAGGTTCATTTACAACTACGGGTCGGCAGATAGTACGTTAAGTGTTAGCGGAGCGGCGAACGCGACCGAATCAGCAACTGCGAGCGTGAACAAATCCGATGTCGGCTTCGTGGGCGGCGGCGGCGTCTATGCTAGGTCAGGCAAAGCCACGTTTTCGGCAGGCGCCGAATATGAGACGTGGGAGGTGCCGAATCTCCTTTACAGCCAAACGGCGCCGTTCACCCTCGAATACAAACCGCGCGACTCGATTACCTTCAGGTTTGGCGCGAGGATCGAGTTCTGACCCGGTCCGCGACATGCGAGTGCGCAGGACCGCTGAACGGTCACCGCATTCTCAGTCTTGCGTGGTGTGAATTGGCGAACAGCGTTGGCTGAACGCGTCGATCACCTCGCGCACGATGGGCACGTGGCAGAGGAAGCCGTTCGGCCGGTACTTCACCCGGATGTTATCAAGTCGCAGCATTGCCAGACTCATGAAGGCTTGCAGCCGCAGCACCTGCGAATCGAGCCGATTTTCGATGGCGTCAGGATCGTTTAATTTTTCCCTTGCCTTGCTGCTGATCTGGCTTTCCGACGCCCACTGGCGCGCAGCTTCGATCGCACTGTGGTTGCCATAGAAGCAATAATACATCGTCCACACGTGGTGCTTTGCGCTGTACCAGTCGATGCGTATCGGCGGTTTGCTGGAATCGACTGTGTGTTGTTCGACCGCGCAAATATCAACATGCGTCGTGATTGGCCCTGGTTTTTCCAGCGATGCTGCGTCGCATATTTTCGGTGAATCCGGCTCTGCGCTTTCCGAGCTTTCAAAGTGCGGCATATTTTCGACTTTGTCGCAGTCGAAATTGTATTCGCCGAGTTTTGTGCGGGTCAGCGGATCGACATTGATGTCCCGAGCCGCGCCGGGGTCGCGTGTGCGGTCGCTCGCCCAGTCGATTTGCATTTCAACTTTGCGGGCGAGCAAGTCGATGTTCTGCTGGAGCGAGGTGTAGGCCGCGCTGTAGGCCTTGTAGATTTCGTGCGCGGTTTTGGCTTGCAGCGCCTGCGCACTCTTCTCGAGATCGGTCCCTGCGACTTCCTTGTAGTTAAAGTACAGCGAATGTTGCAGCGTTTGCGCGGTCGCAAATGCGTTCGATATTTCTGTGAAAGCGGCGGTCGCGGCGGTAAAGTCTTCTTTGTATTGCGTCGTGACCTTGTCTTCGTAGGCTGAAAGATATTGGAAATAGCCGACCAGCATCGTGCCGAGCACGCTGACGACCGTCAGACCTTTGAGGAACACGAGTTCCTGCTCGGTGCGGACCAGCGCGCCCTTCAAGCGCGACCAACGCGACGGTTTCTCCGCGTTCATGGCCTGCCGCCTCCGTCTTGCCGACGAGGATCGCCCGGCATGGCTGTTCCCGGCTGGGGCCCGCCATCCGGCAAAATGCTATTACAATCTGGAATTGTGGTCTACGGCCACTTCACCACCGGCGGCATCGACGAGAGGATCGATTCCACGTTGCCGCCGGTGCGCAGGCCGAAAATAGTGCCGCGGTCGTAGAGCAAATTGAACTCGACGTAGCGGCCGCGGCGGATCAGCTGCTGCTCGCGCTCGGCCTCGCTCCAGGGCGTGGTGAAATTCCTCTCGACCAGCGCGGGATAGACCGCGCGCAAGGCGCGCCCGACGTCCTGCGTGAATGCAAAGGTCAAGTCCCAGTCGGTTTCGAGATAGTCGTAGAAGATGCCGCCGATGCCGCGCGGCTCGTTGCGGTGCTTGAGGAAGAAATACTCGTCGCACCATTTCTTGTATTTTTCGTAGGGCGCCACGCGGGCGTGGGAGTCACAGGCCGCCTTCATCGCGGCATGAAACGCGATGCTGTCGGGGTCGTCTTGCGTGCGGCGGCGATCGAGCAGCGGCGTCAAATCGGCGCCGCCGCCGAACCAGGCTTTGCTGGTGACGACGTGACGCGTGTTCATGTGCACCGCCGGCACGTGCGGGTTCTGCGGATGCGCGATCAGCGAGATGCCGGAGGCCCAGAAGCGCGGGTCGCTGTCGGCGCCGGGAATTTCCTTGCGGAATTCCGGCGCGAACTCGCCGTGCACGGTCGAGCAGTGCACGCCGACCTTCTCGAACACGCGCCCGCGCATGAGCGACATAACCCCGCCGCCGCCCGGCATGCCGGTCGGGTCGGTGCGCTGCCAGGGCGTGCGCACGAAGCGGCCGGCAGCGCTGCCGCCGAGCGGCGCCGATTTCGGCAGCGTGTCCTCGACCGCCTCGAACGCCGCGCAAATGTCATCGCGCAAGCGCTCGAACCAGGCGCGGGCGCGAGATTTGCGGGTGTCGATATCGGTATTCATCGCCACAATGCTATCACCGTCCAAATCCCCTCGTCTGCCGCAACGCCTCGCCGGCCACCATGGCCGCGGCCATGGCCACGTTGAGCGAGCGCAGACCTTCACGCATCGGAATACGCAGGCGCGCATCGGCCGCCCGGAGCACATGCTCGGGCACGCCGGCGCTCTCACGGCCGAACAGCAAGACTTGATCATCCGCGTAGGCATGCTCGAGATAAGAGCGCTCGCCGGCGGTTGTGATCAGTACCAAGGACAGCCGGTTGGTGCGGCGCCAGTCCTCGAAAGCCGCGAACGAGCCGTGGCGGGTGAGGGCAACCTCATCCAGGTAGTCCATTCCGGCCCGGCGGAAGGCGCGGTCGGTGACCGGGAAGCCGGCCGGCTCGATGATATGGGCCGGCAGGCCGAGGCAGGCGCACAGCCGCAATATAGTGCCGGTGTTCTGGGGGATGTCCGGCTCGTAGAGGGCAATTCGCATGGCCGTCCCGCCGGGACTTACGTTTCTGCAGTCTAAAGCGGCTTATACGAAGGTTATAATGTGGATGCTGCGGCGGGCGCGCAATCAGGCTGAGTGGGCACCGGTCAGCCGGCCGAATCGCGCGCGTTATTAACATGGAAAGCCCGGCCGGCCGCAAAACCGGTCCCTACTTTTGCTGGCCGCGCTTTCTTGGGCTTGCACTCCTACGGCAAGGGTGCCAATAAAACGCCACCGCAGCGCCTTCCTGCCTTTACCAGGACTGCCGCGACCGGTCCGCCCCGCCGCCGCGGGACTTCATGTCTCCGGCTCCAGCCGGGGGCGGATGAAATAACCAGCCGGAGGAGAGGGCCTAGGACGTGACGACCGTGTCTTCGGCGGAGCACACGCGCCGCGACTTTCTTTATATCGCCACCGCAGCCGTCGCCGGAGTGGGCGGGGCGGCGATCCTGGTGCCCCTGATCAGCCAGATGAATCCGGACGCCTCGACGGTCGCCGCCGGCGCGCCGGTCGTCATCGATCTTAAGCCGATCGCCGACGGGCAGATCGTCAAGGTGTTCTGGCGCTCCAAGCCGATCTTCATCTTCCACCGCACCAAGAAGGAGATCGAGGAGGCCAAGGACGTCAACGTCAACAGCCTGCCGGATCCGGCGACCGACGCCCAGCGCACCAAGCCCGGCCACGAACAATGGCTGGTCGTCATCGGCATCTGCACCCATCTCGGCTGCATCCCGCTCGCCCACCAGGGCGAATATGGCGGCTGGTTCTGCCCCTGCCATGGCTCGGTCTACGACACCGCCGGCCGCATCCGCAAAGGCCCGGCGCCGAAGAATCTCTACCTGCCGCCCTATGCTTTCATCTCCGACACCAAGATCCGGATCGGCGAAGAATCCACGAAGCCGGCTTGACGAGTTGAAGATTTCCGAAGGTGCGATCATGAGCGGACCCGCCAGCTACCAGCCGCAAAACAAATTTCTGCAATGGCTCGAGAAACGGCTGCCGATCGGCGGCCTGATGTATGATTCCTTCGTCTCCTATCCGACGCCGCGCAATCTGAACTACTGGTGGACCTTCGGCGGCATCCTCTCTTTCATGCTCGGCGTGCAGATCATCACCGGCATCGTGCTGGCGATGCATTACACGCCGCAAGTTGACATGGCCTTCAATTCCGTCGAAGGCATCATGCGCGACGTAAACTACGGCTGGCTGTTGCGCTACGCGCATGCCAACGGCGCCTCGATGTTCTTCCTGGCGGCTTACATCCACATGTTCCGCGGCATGTATTACGGCTCCTACAAGGAGCCGCGCGAGGTGTTGTGGATTCTCGGCGTCATCCTGCTGCTGTTGATGATCGCCACCGGCTTCATGGGCTACGTGCTGGTCTGGGGGCAGATGAGCTTCTGGGCCGCGACCGTGATTACCAATTTGTTCTCGGCCATCCCCGGGGTCGGCGATTCGATCGTCACCTGGCTGTGGGGCGGCTATGCCGTCGGCAATCCGACGCTCAACCGCTTCTACTCGCTGCACTACCTGCTGCCATTTGTGATCGCCGGCGTGGTGGTGCTGCACGTCTGGGCGCTGCACGTGACGGGGCAGAACAATCCCGCCGGCATCGAGCCGAAGTCGGATAGCGATACCGTGCCGTTCACGCCCTACGCCACCGTCAAAGACGGCTTCCTGATGGCGGCGTTCTGCATCTTGTTCGCCTGGTTCGTGTTCTACATTCCTAACTACCTCGGTCACGCCGACAACTACATTCCCGCCAATCCGGCGGTGACGCCGTCGGAGATCGTGCCGGAATGGTACTACCTGCCGTTCTACGCCATCCTGCGCTCGATCCCGAACAAGCTGTTGGGCGTGATAGCGCTGTTCGCCTCGATCGCGATTCTCGCCTTCATGCCCTGGCTCGACACTTCGAAAGTACGCTCGGCGCGCTACCGGCCGCTCTACCGGCAGTTCTTCTGGCTGTTCGTGATCGCGGCCGTCGGGCTCGGCTGGCTCGGCTCCAAGCCGCCGGAGGGCATCTACGTGATCGTCTCGCGCATTTTCACGTTCTATTACTTCGCCTTTTTCCTGATCATCCTGCCGCTGCTCGGCATCTTCGAGAAGACCAGGCCGCTGCCGAATTCGATTTCGGAATCGGTGCTGGGCGCCAAGGCGTGAAGGGGATGGTCATGAACATGCCGCGTGCGATCTTTGCGACCGTCTTGGCCGGCTCGCTCTTGGGCTTGATCGTGCCCGCTTACGCGCAATTGTCGGAGCAGGTGCCGCCGCCGGCGTTGAAATGGTCGTTCGCCGGCCCGTTCGGCAAATATGACGAAGCGCAGCTGCAGCGCGGCTTCAAGATCTACCGCGAAGTCTGCTCCGCCTGCCATTCCATGAACCTGGTCTCGTTCCGCAATCTGGCCGAGCCGGGCGGGCCCGGCTTCAGCGCGACGCAGGTCGCGCAGATCGCGTCCGAATACAGGATCAGCGACCTCGACGATCAGGGCAATCCGATCCAGCGGCCTGGCCAGCCGGCCGACCATTTCCCGCCGCCGTTCCCGAACGAGCTGGCGGCTAAAGCCGCCAATGGCGGCACCGCGCCGCCCGACATGTCGACGCTGGCCAACGCGCGCACCTATCAGCGCGGCTTCCCCTGGTTCCTGTTCGACTTCATCACGCAGTACCAGGAGGAGGGGCCGGACTACATTGCCGCCATCGTGACCGGCTTCCGCGACCCGCCGCCGAAGGGCTTCCAGCTGCCGCCGGGCGCCCACTACAACGTCTATTTCCCCGGCCACGCCATCGCCATGCCGCCGCCGCTGGAAGCCGGGCAGGTGAAATATGACGACGGCACGCCGGAGACGGTCGAGCAGTATTCCAAGGACGTGGCCGCGTTCCTGATGTGGGCGGCCGAGCCGCACTTGGTGCAACGCAAGCGCATCGGCTTCCAGGTGATAATTTTCCTGATCGTGCTGTCGGGACTGTTGTACTTCACCAAGAAGAAGGTGTGGTCGGCGGTGCATTGAGCGGCTGTCGCGCCGGTAGTAGAAATCGTCATGCCCGGCACTCGGGTCCGGCTTCGCCGGCCCGAGCACAAGCCTTGTTGCCGGGCATCCACGTCTTTAAACCTTAGAGCAAGCAAGACATGGATGGCCGGGACAAGCCCGGCCATGACGGAGTCATTCGCATGACCAAGGCAGTCCTCGGCATCATCGGCGGGTCCGGCATCTACGACCTGCCCGGGTTGGAAAAGGTACGCGAGCAGCGCATCGCCAGCCCGTGGGGCGAGCCTTCCGGCGCGCTGCGCATCGGCGAGATCGCCGGCCTGCTGGTGGTGTTCCTGTCGCGCCACGAAAAGGGCCACCGGCTGTCGCCCTCCGACATCAACTACCGGGCCAATATCGACGTCTTGAAGCGCGCCGGCGTCACC
>Ga0307436_1000431_pt1 | contig 19749 bp, 17 predicted proteins | sample SalMarWE160440MG_FD_202513 | JGI IMG/M metagenome (GOLD analysis project Ga0307436, IMG submission 202513) | Salt marsh sediment microbial communities from the Plum Island Ecosystem LTER, Massachusetts, United States - WE1604-40 | ecosystem: Environmental > Aquatic > Marine > Intertidal zone >...
CCTCATCAAGGCCAAGAACGTCGTGATCGTCGGCTACGGCAGCCAGGGGCACGCTCATGCCCTCAATTTGAGGGACTCCGGCGTCAAGGAGTTGGCGGTCGGGCTGAGGCCGGGTTCGGCGTCGGCGGCCAAGGCCGAAAAGGCCGGCCTCACGGTGATGGCGGTGGCGGAGGCGGCGAAATGGGCCGACCTGGTGATGATGCTGACTCCGGATGAGCTGCAGGCCGACATCTACCGCGACCACATCGCCCCCAACCTGCGTGACGGGGCGGCAATCGCCTTCGCCCACGGGCTCAACATCCACTTCAACCTGATCGAGCCGAAGAAGACGCTCGACGTGATCATGATCGCGCCGAAGGGGCCGGGCCACACCGTGCGCGGCGAATACCAGCGGGGCGGCGGCGTGCCGTGCCTGATGGCGGTCGCCCAGAATGCCTCGGGCAACGCCCACGATCTCTGCCTGTCGTACGCCTCGGCGATCGGCGGCGGCCGCTCGGGGATCATCGAGACGAGCTTCCGCGAGGAATGCGAGACGGACCTCTTCGGCGAGCAGGTGGTGCTGTGCGGCGGCCTGGTCGAGCTGATCAGGGCCGGCTACGAGACCCTCGTCGCGGCCGGCTACGCGCCGGAGATGGCCTACTTCGAGTGCCTGCACGAGGTGAAGCTGATCGTCGACCTCATCTACGAGGGCGGCATCGCCAACATGAACTACTCGGTGTCGAACACCGCCGAGTTCGGCGAGTACATGTCGGGCCCCAGGGTGATCAACGAAGCGACGCGGGCCGAGATGCGGCGCATCCTCAAAGACATCCAGACCGGCGCCTTCACCTCCGAGTGGATGCGCGAGAACAAGGCCGGCCAGCCCAAGTTCAAGGCCATGCGGCGGATGAACGACGCCCACCCGATCGAGGAAGTCGGCGAGCGGCTGAGGGCAATGATGCCGTGGATCGGCGCCAACAAGCTGGTCGACAAGACGAAGAACTGATCGGCGGCCTCGCGCCGCAAGCGGCCGCAGGCCGCGCCGGACAGGAACCCGGCCATGGTGGGCATTCTCGACATCGCGGCGGCGGTGGTCGTCCTGTCGGCGCTGTTCGGCTGGCTCAACCGCCGCTTCATTCACTTGCCGCACGTGATCGGACTGCTGGTGCTGGGGCTGGCGTCGTCGATCGTCGTCGTCGTTCTCGGCCACCTGGTGCCGCAGTTCCACCTGCGCGAGAGCATCACCGCAGCGATCGCCCGCATTGATTTCTACGACACGATGATGAACGGCATGCTGGCGTTCCTGCTGTTCGCTGGAGCGCTGCAGATCGACCTCGGCCGGCTCAGGGCACAGGGATGGGCGGTCGGGCTGATGGCGACGGTCGGCGTGCTCATCTCGACGGCGATCGTAGGCGTGGCGTTCTGGCTGGCGGCGGCGGCGCTCGGCGTCGGATTGCCGCTGGTGTGGGCGCTCACCTTCGGCGCCCTGATCTCGCCGACCGATCCGGTCGCTGTTCTGGCGCTGTTGAAGACGGTGCGGCTGCCGGAAAGCGTCGAGATCAGGATCGCGGGCGAGAGCCTGTTCAACGACGGCGTGGGAGTGGTCGTCTTCACCGTGTTGCTCACTCTGGCGGTCGGCGGTGGCGTCGACTTTGCCGATGCGGGCAGGGTGTTCGTGGTCGAGGCGGTCGGTGGCGCGCTGCTCGGGCTGGTGGCGGGCTATGTCGCCGTCCACGCCATGGAATCAATCGACGACTACCCGGTCGAGATCATGATCACGCTGGCGCTGGTGACCGGGCTCTACGCGCTGGCGCTCACCCTCGACACGTCAGGGCCGATCGCGGTAGTGGTCGCGGGCATCATGGTCGGCAACCGCGGCCGGATCACCGCCATGAGTGAGACCACGCGCCAGCACCTGTTCCAGTTCTGGGAGGTGATCGACGAACTGCTCAACTCGGCGCTGTTCGTGCTGATCGGACTGGAGGTGCTGGTGATCGCGTTCGTGCCGCAGCTGATCGTGCTTGCCATCGTCGCCATACCGATCACGCTGGCGGCCCGCTACGCCGCGGTGGCCGGGCCGATCGCCCTGTTGTCGCTGAGGCACCACTTCACGGCCGGCTCGCCCACGGTGCTGGTGTGGGGCGGACTGCGCGGCGGCATATCGGTGGCGCTCGCCCTGTCGCTGCCGGCGGTGGCGTCTCGCCAGCCGATCGTCGTCGCCACCTACGGCGTGGTGGTGTTCTCGATCATTGTCCAGGGCCTGACGATCGCGCCGCTGGCGCGTCGCCTGGCGCGAGGCCCAGCCAGCGGGCACGAGCCAGCCGGCGGCTAGTTGTACGGATAGGGCGACACGCATATCGCCGGCACGCCCGGCCTGATGAAATAGGTGTTGGTGCGCCAGTTGTACGTCCTGTAGTGGGCCATGCACCACTGAACGTGCGGGCTGTTGTAGGCGTAGGCCGGATAGGGCGGGTAGGGATACGGATAAGGATAGGGGTAAGGCTGGTAGAAATACGGCGCGGCGAGGCCCAACCCGAGGCCGAAGAAGAACGGTGCCACGTAGTTCGGCTGGGAATAGTGCGGGTAGGAGTGCGGATAGTACGGCTTCCAGTGCTTTGGCTGGGCGAGGGCAGCCCCGCCGGTGGCGGTCAGCGTCGCGGCGATGGCCGCGGCGGCGAGACCGATGGCGAATGTGCGCTTCATCTGTCGCTCTCCGATCGAGTTGCGCGAGCGGCGCTCAGTAGGGCGCCACGCAGCGGTGATAGACGCCGGTGCTGTCCATCCAGGTGTCGCTCGCCGCATTGTACCACGCACCGTACTGGGCGGCGCACCAGCGCACGTGGGCGTTCGAAACGCTGACCGGGTACGCCAGGGGCGGCGCCGGCGGGTACGCATAGGCATAGGTGTATGGATAGGGATACGGCGCGTAGTAGTACGGGCTGGCGAGCGCACCGAGGGCAAGACCGAGGAAGGCGCCGGCGGCGAGGGCCGCGCCAGGGTTGCCACCGGAATAGGAATAGTACGGATGGGAATGCCAATCGCGGGCGTCGGCAGCGGTGGTGGCGACGGTGGCGGCGGAGAGGGCAAGCGCGCCGGCGAGCGCCGCCGAACTCAGGGTTCTCATGGATCGTGCTCCTGGGCGTTCTGCCCGAACGTGCGCGGCAGGGTCTGCCTTGCCAGCCGCGACAATGAGCCCGTGTTGATGAACAGAGGCTGAACGGCGGCTGTGGCGCAACCATGGCATGGCGCCCGGCCTTGACGCTCGCCGGCCGGCCGGGCGACAAGCGCCGGTCCGTCCGGGGATTTGCCGGTGCCCTATCCCTACTTCATCCTCGACGTGTTCACCGAGCGCCCGCTCGCCGGCAACCCGTTGGCCGTCGTCCTCGACGCCGACGGGCTCGATGGGGCGCAGATGCGGGCGATCACGGCGGAGTTCAACCTGTTGCAAACGGCGTTCGCGCAGCCGGCAGAGAACCCCGTCCACAGCGCTCGCTTGAGGATATTCACGCCCGGCCGAGAACTGCCTTTTGCCGGTCATCCGATGGTCGGGGCTGCGGTAGCCCTCGCCCGGCGCGTAGCGGCGGGCGATCCTGAGCGGCGGGAACAGGTGCTGGTCATCGAAACCGGGGTGGGGCCGGTGCGCTGCGGCGTGTTTGTGAAGGGCGAGCGTTCGGGCCACGCCATCCTGGACGCGCCCGAACTGCCGCGAGCCTTGGCCGTCACCGGTGATCGAGAGACGATCGCGGCGGCGCTGGACCTGGTGCCGGGCGAGATCGGGTTTGAGAACCACCAACCGAGTGTGTTCACCGCCGGCCTCGCCTTCACCTTCGTGCCGGTGCGAGACCTCACCGTGATCGGGCGGGCGAGGCCGGTGCCGGCGCAGTGGTCGGCCGCCTTTGGCGAGGCGCCCGGTGCCTACCTCTACTGCCGGCAGACCGAAAGCGCCGACCACCAGTTCCACGCCCGCATGTTCGCGCCGAGCTTCGGGGTTGACGAGGATCCGGCGACGGGTGGCGCGGCCGCCGCTTTTGCCGGCGTGGTGCGCACCTTCGACCGACTGCCGGCCGGCGGGCACCGCTACGTCGTCGAACAGGGGTACGAGATGGGCCGGCCGAGCGAGCTGGTGATCGAACTCGACGTCGAGGAAGGGATGATCTCGGCGGTGCGCGTCGGCGGCGATGCGGTGGTGGTGGCAGAGGGCACGCTGTTCGCCTAGCGGCAGTCAGCGCGGACAGGGCGGCTCCCGAGACAGGCGCACTCGGCGGGCGGTGGCGGGCGAGGAGCGCGCCGACGTCGCCATTGCGGGCGCCATGCGTGGGCAAAAGCGTTGTCGCGAGCGACGTGAATTCTGCTAGTTTGGCTGCCCCTCCCCGGCGATCGTGATGGTCATCATGAACGCGATTCTTCTCATGCTGCATTTCTTCGGCCTGGCAGCGGGCTTCTCCTCGTCGATCGGCAACATCGTGATCTTGCGCCTTTCACAGGCGGCGCCGGCCGACGCCCCGGTGTTGGGCAAGGTGCCGCCGGTGCTGGCGCGCGTCGGCCAGACCGGCCTCGGGCTCTTGTGGCTGACCGGCCTGATCCTGGTGTGGAGCCGCTTCGGAGGCCCGGGGAAGCTGCCGTGGGAGTTCTGGATCAAGCTGCTGCTGGTGATCGGGGTCACCGTCGGCGTGATCATGATCGATCTGACGCTCAAGCGCGTGCGCGGCGGCGATCAGGCGGCGGTGGCGCGCCTGCCGCTCTACGGCATGGTGACGAGCGCGATGCTCATCCTGGTGGTGGTCTTCGCGGTCCTCGCTTTTCATTAGCGGGCGCTCGGTTCCAGACTTGCCGAGGGGGTGGCGAATTGGCTACAACCGGCCGGTCCGGCCCGAAACCGCGCCTTAACCGGCGGCGGCGATGATGGCGGCCGGCGAGCGAGCGACCGCAATGAGCGCAAGCGCATCAATGGGCGGCGGGGCCGCGGGGATGACCTTCCCCGCCGGCGGGTTGCGCTTGGCTAACGGCAAGCTTCTTGGCCTGATCCTCCTCCTTAGACGCCCCTGAGCGTCGGCTGTCTCCTTTGACGGGACGGGCACTCAGGGGAGCGCTTCCAGCGATCATTCGGCAGCGGCCCGCGCCAATGGCAGCGGGCGGAGACAGACGAGAAGGACAAGTCCCATGAATACCGGCAAACCGGCAACGGCGACCGAAAGGCAGCGCGTCGTTATCTTCGACACCACTCTGCGCGACGGCGAGCAATCGCCCGGCGCCTCCATGAACCTCGACGAGAAGCTGCAGGTCGCCGAGGTGCTCGACGAGATGGGCGTCGACGTCATCGAGGCGGGCTTTCCGATCGCCTCGGAAGGCGACTTCGAGGCGGTAAGCGAGATCGCCAAGCTGGCCAAACGAGCGGTGGTGTGCGGTCTCGCCCGCTCCGGCGCCAAGGACATAGACCGGGCGGCGGAGGCGCTGAGGCGCGCCAAGCGGCGACGCATCCACACCTTCATCTCGACCAGCCCGCTGCATATGAAGTTCAAGCTCCACATGGAACCGGAGCAGGTCTACGAGGCGGTGATCGCCAGCGTGACGCGGGCGCGCGGCTACACCGACGACGTGGAGTGGTCGCCGGAGGACGGCACCCGCACCGAGCATGATTTCCTGTGCCGCTGCGTCGAGGCCGCTATCAATGCGGGGGCGACGACCATCAACATTCCCGACACGGTCGGCTACACGGTGCCGGAGGAATTCGCCGCTCTGATCAGGATGCTGTTCGAGCGGGTGCCCAACGCCGACAAGGCGGTGTTCTCGGCCCACTGTCACAACGACCTCGGGCTGGCGGTGGCCAACTCGCTGGCCGGCCTCGCCGGCGGCGTCCGCCAGATCGAGTGCACCATCAACGGCCTCGGCGAGCGCGCCGGCAACGCGGCGCTGGAAGAGGTTGTCATGGCGATCCGCACGCGCGGCGACGTGCTGCCCTATGCCACCAACATCGACACCACCATGCTGCTGCGCGCCTCCAAGCTGGTGTCGGCGGTGACCGCCTTCCCGGTCCAGTACAACAAGGCGATCGTCGGCAAGAACGCCTTCGCCCACGAGGCGGGCATCCATCAGGACGGCATGCTCAAGCACGCCCAGACCTACGAGATCATGCGGCCGGAGGACGTCGGCGTGCACGCGACCTCGCTGGTGATGGGCAAGCACTCGGGCCGCCACGCCTTCCGCGAGAAGCTGAAGGAACTCGGCTTCACGCTGGGCGACAACGCCTTAGAGGACGCCTTCACCCGCTTCAAGGCGCTCGCCGACCGCAAGAAGCACGTCTTCGACGAGGACATCGAGGCGCTGGTCGAGGACGAGGTCGCCGTCGCCGCCGAGACCATCAAGCTCGTTGGGCTGACGGTGATCGCCGGCACCAACGGGCCGCAAAAGGCGACTTTGACGCTCGACGTCAACGGCAGCGAAGTGACCAAGGAGACCACCGGCAATGGCCCGGTCGATGCCATCTTCAACGCCATTCACGCCATCGTGCCGCACACCGCGAAGCTGTCGCTCTACCAGGTGCACGCCGTGACCGAGGGCACCGACGCCCAGGCCGAGGTGTCGGTCAGGCTGGAGGAGAACGGCAAGTCGGTGACGGCCCGCGGCGCCGACCCCGACACGCTGGTCGCCTCGGCCAAGGCCTACATCTCGGCGATCAACAAGCTATCGGCCAAGCGCGCCCGAGTGCACGCACAGGCGGCATCGGGCGTCTAGACCGACGACGCGGGGAGCGGACCCTGCGTGGTCCGACCCAGCGTTTCACGCCGCCTCGGCCGGTGTCGGTGGAGCGCCGGCGGCCATATGCACCACCCGCTGCGGGAAGGGGATGGTGATGCCGGCCGCCTCCAGCGCCTTCTTGCCGCCTTCTGTAAGATCCCAGCGGGTCGCCCAGAAATCGGCGGTGCTCGACCAGGCGCGCAACTGCAGCACCACCGAGCTGTCGCCAAGCGACAGCGGCACTACCTGAACCTCGGGAAAGCGCAGCACGTTCTGGTGGGCCTCGGCGTGCTCCTTGAGCACGCGCCGCCCCTCGGCGACGTCGTCCTCATAGGCGATGCCGAACTCGATTAGGATCAAACGGGTGGCATTGCGGGTGTAGTTGGTGAGGATGGTGTTCCACAGCTCGGAGTTGGGAACGAACTTGTAGATGCCGTCCCAGGTTCTCAGTCGGGTGGCGAAGAGGGCGAGCTCCTCGACGGTGCCGGCGACCGACGAAATCTCGATGTAGTCGCCGACCCGGAACGGGCGCAGCCACAACAGCATGATGCCGGCGGCGATGTTCTGCAGCGTGCCCTGGAGAGCGAGGCCGATGGCGAGGCCGGCGGCGCCGAGGGCGGCGAGCACCGAAGTGGTCTGCACGCCGAGCTGGCTGAGAGCGGCGACGAAGACGAAGATCAGAATGCCGTAGCGGATGGCGGCGGCGAGAACCGGCAACAGGGTCGGGTCGAGGCGGCCCGTGCGCTCGAGGCCGCGGCCGATGGCGCGGCCGCCCCAGCCGGCGGCGAGGTAGCCGAAAACCAGCACCGCCGCCGTCGCCACCAGGCGGGGCAGGAACGCGGCAAGGGCAGTCCAGGCGACGGTGGCGAACGAGCCCAGGTCCTGGGCGGTCTGTGCGATGTCCATCTGGCGATCTCCCGTCGAGCGAGTCGTATGCGGGGCTTGATACATGGCCCGGCGTGCCGAAACAAAGGCCGCCCGGGCCGTCTCGGCGCTCGCCACGGGCAGGCGGGGGTGGTAGCTGTTTGGCTGGCGGAGGACGCGGGTATGAAGTTGGAAGCGGTCGTCGCCGCGCTCGGACGAACGGTCTTCTTCAACGGGCTCGACGAGAGCGAGCTCAAGCGGCTGGCGGCGATCGGGCGCCTGACGACGCTGGCGCCGGGGGCGGTGCTGTTCGACCAGGGCGACGAATCGGACGGGCTCTACGTCATCGTCTCCGGTATCGTGCGCATCTACCTGACGTCGGAGAACGGCCGCGAGGCGACGATCAATCTCGCCGAGGAGGGCGAGGTGATCGGCGAGATGGCGCTGCTCGACGGGCTGCCGCGCAGCGCCGGCGCGGCCGCGCTGACCGAGGCCAGGCTGCTCTATATCGGCCGCGAACCGTTTCTCGCGCTCCTGGAGAGCTCGGGCAAGCTCGCCCGCCAGGTGATTCTGACGCTATGCGAGCGGCTGAGGGCGACCAACGCCCAGTTCGACCAGGCGATCTTCCACGACCTCCGCCACCGCCTGCTGATGCTGCTGCGCCAGATCGCGGTAATCCACGGTCGGGTCGAAAGCGACATGGCGGTGGTCGAGCTCGACCTCACCCAGGGAACGCTCGCCCAGATGCTGGGGGCGAGCCGCGAGGCGGTCAACAAGCAGTTGCGCGCGCTCGCCAAAGAAGGCTGCATCGGTGTCGACGGCCACAAGATCCGCATCTTCAAGCAGCCGCAATCGGCGAGCGTCGAGACCGCGCCGGAGTGACGGCTTGAAGCTGGCGCCGGCGACACGACATCCGTTTGGCGCAGGATGCGGCGCGGGGCCGATGGCTGGACAGGGGCGGGGGCGCTTTGCTAGGCAACGGCCGGCCACGGTCGCCGGCGGCGGCCGGACCGGCGCGGGTGTGTAGCTCAGTTGGTAGAGCAGCTGACTCTTAATCAGCGGGTCCACGGTTCGAGTCCGTGCACACCCACCAACGGTTTCAGGTACTTACGTTAAGCGTATCCCCTGCCGGTTTTGGCGTGTCAGCGCCTGGCAAGCGCGGTTGCGGCCAATCGGCTTTCGATGCGGGCGGGAGGCAAGCACCCGAGTGCGCGGCAGCCGCCGGTTTTCCGCACCGTCGAGGCGCGTTACCTGCCGGTCGTGTCGGGACCCGTCTTCTGCAGTGCCAGCAACGTGCTGAGTTGAACGTCCCGCACCAGATAAAGGTGCTTGTCCTCGGGCGTGAGCAATTCGGTGGCGGGCAGACTGGTCTTGCCGGTGAGCCAACACAGCTGTTTGCCGCGCAGCTCTCCGTCGAAATGCCAGATGTCGAATTGATTTGGCCGCGCATTGATGTTCAGCGACAGGACTTGTCGCTTCAGGTAGAAAGACAGCTTGGCGGCTATCTGGTATCGGTTGGCGACAAGCTCACAGTCGGGCGTCGCGTTCGCGACTTCACGCGACCACGTCCTCCAGCCATGAACCTCGCCAAGCCGCGGCACCAAGTATTGTGTCGCGGGAACGGCGACTGCAATCTTCACCGCAAGCACGAGGGCGACCGAGCAGCCGCCGAGCAGGCGAAACCATTTGTCGTGAAACGGCAGCTCGTTGGACGTTCGCAGCACCAGGATCAGCAGGGCGAGAAAGCCGGCGAGCGTCCAGTTGGCGAGCACGTGCTTGGTGAAGGAGAACACCAGGAACGTCCCGAAAGTGACGACGATCATCCCGGTCAGGGCGCGATCGAACTGACTCGAGCGCCAGCCGCGCCACGCCTGCAGCCACACCCACGGCGCCAACAACAGACCGGCGAAGGCGGCCTGCAGCAGCAGGAACGTCACTGGCCGCAAAAGGCTGAAACCTGCGCGGTGGGCTTCAAACAGATGGAAGGCCAGCGTGGATGCATGGTGCTGCCATTGCCAGTGCAGGTGAGGGATGAGCAAGACGCCACCGATTACGGCCGCAAACCATAGGGTCCACCGTTTGAGCAGTTCCGGCACGCCGATCACCATCCCGGCGATGAGCAGAACGCCCTGGTATTTGGCGTACAACATCAGGGCGGCAGAGGCGCCAAGCAGGGCTGCCCAACGATAGTCGTCTTCCAGGATGTAGCGATACATGCTCCAGATGAACATCGAGGCGGTTGCCAGCAGAACCGTGTCGGTGAGGGCAAAACTGGGCATGAACGACAGCAGCGGGAAAATCAGGCAGCCCGCCCACCAGGCCCAGCGACGCTCGGGCGGGATGAGCGTGCGGCTCACCCATATGGCGGCCGCCAGCGCAGCCGCAAACGGTGCGATGCGCACGCCCCACTCGCCCGCAATCCAGCTCTGGGTGAGTGCGATCGTCCAGGATATCAGCGGAGGGTATTCGAAATAGCTCCAGTCGGGATAGAGCGAGCCCAACCAATAGTAAGCTTCGTCATGCAGCAGTTCGAGGGTGGCGATGAGGAAGACAATGCTGCCGACGTACAGCGCGAACCACAGTGCTTCGCCGGCGGCGACGTGGCCGCGGCTTGGCGCATCGGCCGCAGGCTGATGCGAGTGCACCTATGATTTCCTCACGCGCACACCGCCGCCTGCACGCGCCTCGGTCCCGGCGTGCAACTTGTCGGGCCGCGCCATATCGCGTGCGGCAGGCACATAATCCTCGACGATATACAGCGGACGGTTTTTGGTCTCGTTGAAGATGCGCCCGAGGTACTCGCCTATGATGCCTATGGTCATCAGCTGTAATCCGCCCAACATCAGGATGACCACCATCAGCGAGGGGTAGCCCGGCACCGGATTGTCGTAGACGAGTGTGCGGACGATGATCCACACTCCGTAAGCGAAGGCCAGTAGCGCTACGGTCAGGCCGAGGTAGGTGGCAATCTTGAGCGGAGCGACGGTGAAGCTGGTGATGCCTTCCAGCGACAAGTTCCACAGCTGCCAGTAGTTCCACTTGCTGTTGCCCGCATGTCGCGGGTCACGATGGTAGGGCACCGCTTTCTGGCGGAAGCCGATCCAGGCGAACAGGCCCTTCATGAAACGGTGTTGCTCACGCAGACGGCCGACAGCGTCGACCGCACGGCGGCTCATCAGCCGGAAATCGCCGGCGTCGGCCGGGAGCGTCACCCGTCCGCCAATGAGGCCCATGAGCCGATAGAACATCCTGGCCGTGGCGCGCTTGGCGAAGCTTTCGGCCGACCGGCTCAGGCGCTGGGCGTAAACCACGTCGAAGCCGTCGCGCCAGCCGGCGATCAATTCGGGGATCAGTTCGGGAGGGTCCTGAAGGTCCACATCGATGACGATCACCGGGTCGCCGCGGGCATGATCCAATCCGGCGGTGAGCGCGATTTCCTTGCCGAAATTCCGCGACAGACCGACAATGGCGACGCGCGGGTCAGCCTCCCGCAAACGGGTCAACGCCATCGGTGTCGCATCGCGACTGCCGTCGTTCACATAGATCACTTCCGCCGGCAGGTTGACGGATTCGAGGACTTTCGAGAGTCGCTGGTGAAAGGCGGGCAGCGTGTCAGCTTCGTCGTAGACCGGCACGACGACGGAAAGCCACGTGCCGCGCGGTGCAATTTTGGCAGTGTTGTGCTCACCAGTCACGGACATGGGCCGTTCCGGCACGCTCAGCTAGTGAACAGCGTCCGCCTGTGGATGTTGTTTCGGTGGCGAACTGGCGCCCAGTTCCTGGGTTCGAGATCATCTCGGATGATAGTGGTTTCCGCACGCCGGGCACAGACGAAATTGCGCCGTGGCGATTTTGACCGGAGAACGGCCCGTCGGCGAGGGCATCGAACCGGCAAAACGCCTCAGCGTTGCGGAACATGGACACTGAATGCCAGCAGCCAGGCACCGGCGAACAGCACAAGTGCAGCAGCGCCAAAGGCGAATTGCGCGAGCCCGCGCTGCGTTGTCGCCGGCTGCCCGATCGTCACAAGGCACAGTCCAAGCACGCAGCCGGTCAGGAATCCGGCTATGTGGGCGCCGATGTCGATGCGTTCGCCCTCCATCCCGAGGAAGGCTAGTAGCATCACTCCCACGGCAAGCGGCATCCATCGACGCAGACCTTGCCGCCACAGGGATCGCTGATGTTTCAGCATGAGCACCGCCAGGACGCCGACGGCACCGAATACGGCGGTCGAGGCGCCTATGCCGGTGTGCCCGGGCGGCTGCACCAAGGCGTTGAGACCATCGCCGATGCCACCGGCGAGCACGATCATCAGCCAGGCGAGGCCGCCGCCGAGCACTTCCGCCAGGGCGACTCCCATGAATGCGCCGGCCACCAGGTTGGAGAGGAGGTGACCGTAGTTGGCATGGAGACCGAGGGCGGTCAGCGTCCGCCACCATTCGCCGGCGACAATCAGACCGGACTGTGCCTCGCCGGCCGACAGCCAATCGCGCGAGAAGATCTGGCGGCTGGCGGCGCCGTAAATGAAAAAGAGGACACAGCAGTAGATCACCGCCGCCACCACCGCTTCGCCGAAGGAATGCTGCGGCGGTCGAGGCACAGGCGGCGGGCGATTGTCGCGCACAAATGCGTCGAGTTCGCGCAGTGCCTGGGGTGCGTCGGCGGCGGCAACAAGCAGTCTCAGGGCTCCGCTGCGCGGGGCAATTTGACAATCGATACCCACAGCCACGAGCACCAGGGCGGACTGCTCCACCTCGCCGCGGGTTTGGAAGCGACCGACCTCCACCCAGGTCTCTTCGGCCTCGTCGTTCAATGGTCGGTCTCCCAGCCGGAACACTGCAAGTGCCGGCCGCACTCCGTGGCAGCGAACAAGCCGACGGGCAGCCGGCTGCCGCGGCTTGGAAACGTCGAATGAGAGACCGCGGACGAGCCGGCGATGTCAATGATGGCGGCGCCGGCATCGCGGCGGGCAAGCGCTTGGGAGCCTTGCCAAGACAGCCGCGCGACCGGCGAAATGGCCGTCAGCGACATTGGCGACGGGTCCGGTTCCCACCGAAGCCCGTCACCGCTTTCGCCACCGAAACGGCGGCGGTGTTCGCCAGGAATCGGCGCCTGGCCGTGGCTCTGGCCGAGGCCGACCGTGTCTGCACTTGACGCATCCCAGAGCCGTGAGTTGTACTGGTCTGGTGGATGGTCCAGCAGGACAGTGGCAATCAATGGAACAGGCAATCGAGGCCCGAACCGCTGGAATTCCGCCGGAACAGATTCCGGAGATGCGGCGGAGCATCCTCAAGCGCACCATCAAGGATCTCGTGGCCGAGAAGCTCGCCCGGCTGATCGCGGACGGCGTGCTCGTGGTCGGCGACGAGCTGCCAAGCGAGCGCGAACTCTCGGCGATGTTGTCGGTCAGCCGGGAAACGATCCGCGGGGCGATCCAGGCGCTGGCCGCGCGGGGCGTTGTTCAGGTGTCGCACGGCAGCCGCACCCGCGTGGTGAACGGAAATGTCGGTCCGCTGAGAAACGGGATCACGAGCGCCGGCACGATCAACGGTTACGAGCTGGAGGCCGTTCACGGCGCCAGACTCCTGGTTGAACGGGTCGTGGTGGCCGACGCCGCCGAACGAATGACCGCCACGATCCTGCGCCAGCTCGACGCATCGCTTACCGCCCAGGCCGGCACGCTCGGCGACCCGGTGCGCTTTCTCATCTGCGATCGCGAGTTCCATGCGGCGATATACCGGGCCGCGGGAAATCGGCTGCTCGGTGACTTCGTGATCGACCTCTACACCTACATGATGGAGTTTCGAAGGCTGGCAGTCTCCCAGCCGGGCGCGATCCGTCAGAGCTATGAGGACCATTGCGCGATCGTTGCAGCGCTGCGTGCCCGCGACACCGCCGGCGTGGTCGCCGCATTCCAGCGGCACATCGACCGAATCTACACGACAACCCACTCGATTCTTCAAAGACAGGACGGTCCCCGAACCGAATCCGCTGCGCGCTCCGGCAGTGACGTTGACGGTAATGACGTAAATGGAGCAGTTCAACCAGGACCGCCGCGAGGCGGCCAGTAGGGAGGAAGCAAGATGAACCGACGCACAATCGTCCAGGCATTCGCCGGGGCAGCCATGGTCTTCGGCCTGAGCCTCGGCGCGCTGTCGCCGGCGGCGGCCGCGACCAAGGAAATCGTTTATCTCACGCCCGGTCTCGATCTGCCGTTCTGGCGCTACCTGTCGGAAGGCGTCGAAAAGGTGGCCAAGGACCATGGTTATCAATTCCAGGCCCTTGACTCTCACAACAGCGCCCAGACCCAGCTGCGCAATGCCCAGGACGCCATCGCCCGCGGCGTCGCCGGCATCATCATTTCGCCGACCGATAGTTCGACCGCTCCGAGCGTGCAGGATCTCGCCGCCAAGGCGAACATCCCGGTGGTGATCGCCGACATCGGGACCAACGGTGGCGACTATGTCTCGTTCATCATCTCCGACAACTACGAAGGCGCCAAGGGCGTCGGCGAGGCACTCGCCAAGGCGCTGAAGGCGAAAGGGTGGGAGAACGGCTCGGTCGGGCTGGTGACGATCTCGCAAGCGCGCAAGAACGGGCAGGCACGCACCGCCGGCTTCCGCGACGCCATGAAGGCCGCCGGCATTACCAAGGAGGCCGATCTCCAGCAGATGCAGTCCTATACCGCGGACGAGACCTTCAAGTTCGTGCAGGACATGATCACCGCCCATCCTGACATGAAGGCGGTGTGGATACAGACCGATCAGCCCGCCATCGGCGCACTGCGTGCCATCAAGGCGGCGCGCAAGCAAGATCAGATTCTGGTTGCCGCCTTCGACGGCATTCCAGAATTCGTCGATCTGCTGAAATCGAAGCAGATCGTCGCCAGCGGCATGCAGCAGCCGTACCTGATGGGCGAGAAATCGGCCGAAGCGATGTTCACCTATCTCGGGGGAGGCACGCCGCCGAAGCAGATCCTGGTGCCCATCCTGGTGGTGACCAGCGACAACATCGAGCAGGTGCTGCCGACCGTGAAAGAGACGGTCTTCGCCAACGAAATGAAGTAATCACTTCACGGCAGTCGAACTGGTGCGGCCCGGCCCCGGCCGGGCCGCACATGGCCGGGGCAGGAATGCACTGCGATGGATGCGCGTTCCGAATCGGTATTGGTCGCCCGCGACGTTGACAAGACGTTCGACCGCACGCACGCGCTGGTGCGGGCAAGCTTGGAACTTCACGGCGGCGAGGTGCACGGGCTGGTGGGCGCCAACGGTGCCGGCAAATCGACGCTGTCGAAGGTCATTTCCGGGCACGTCGCGCGCGACGGCGGCGTGTTGCTCTACAAGGGGCGGCCGCTCAATCCCCGTTCGACGCGTGAAGCGCTCGACGCTGGCATCGCGATCGTGATGCAGGAGACGAGCCTGGCGCCCGACATGTCGGTCCTGGAAAACATCTTCCTGCCGGAGTTCGGCCGCAAGGGCTTGCTGTCCTACGCGTCATTGCGACGGCGCGCCTATGAGCTGCTTGCCAATCTCGGGCAGGAGCAACAACTGCGGCTCGACGACGAGGTCTCGCGCCTGTCGGCGGCCCAGCGTCAGCTCGTCGAGATCACGAAAGCCCTGGCGGTCGACGCTGATCTCATCATCTTCGACGAACCGACGGCATCGCTGTCGCCGGGCGAGGTGGAGCTTCTGTTCGACGTCATCGGCCGATTGCGCGACAGCGGGCGCACGCTCGTGTTTGTCTCGCATCGCCTCGAGGAGGTGTTTGCAATCACCGATCGGGTGACGATCATGCGGGAGGGGCGCACCGTCGTCGCCTCGCGCGACACCGCCTCCATCACCCAGGCCGAGCTCATACGCCACATGGTCGGTCAGGAGCTCGGTGAGATCTATGCGGTGCCGGGGCTGGGAACACCGGCGACGAGCAACCAGCCGGTGGTCTTCTCGGTTGAACACTTGTCGGCGCCACCGGCGGTGCGGGACGTGTCGTTCGAGGTTCGGCGCGGCGAGATTCTGGGGCTGGCGGGCCTCGTCGGCGCGGGTCGCTCGGAAAGCGCGGAGGCAATCTTCGGACTGCGTCCGCGCGCGGCCGGAACCATCAGGATCGAGGGACGGGAGGTCTCGCCGAAGAAACCGCTGCAGGCGGTCAAAGCCGGCATCGGCTTCGTGGCGGAGGACCGGCGGGTGCAAAACATCGTGCCCGATCTTTCCGTCAAGGAGAACCTGCTGCTTGCCCATCTCGGCGCGCACCGGGGGTTCGGTCTGGCCTACAAGACACGCGACAAGAAGGTGCACGAGCTGCTCGCGACCTTGTCGCTGCCGGCCGACCGGCTGCTCGACGACAACATGCTGAACTTCTCCGGCGGCATGCAGCAGAAGATCATCATCGCCCGCTGGCTGCTGCTCGATCCGAAGGTGCTGGTGCTCGACGAGCCGACCAAAGGGGTCGACATCGGCACACGGTCGTCGATCTATACCATTCTGCGGCAAATTGCCGAGCGCGGGGTGGCGGTGGTGATGATCTCGTCGGACTTCGAGGAACTGATCGGCGTCTGCGAGCGAATCGTCGTCATCAGCGACGGCTACGCAATCGCCGATCTGGAGAGTCGGCTGCTCGACGTGGAGAAGCTCACCCTGCTTGCCGCCCCGAGGACGTCGATGCGGCGCAACAGCGAACTGTTGGAGCGTCTGACCGCCGAATGGGGCGGGGCGGGCTTCTGGATACTGCTCGACGGCGATCAGCTGATTTGTCTGAACACGGCGGTCGCCGATCAGGCCGCCGACCCCGGCTTCGCGCCCGGAGAGGCCAAGGCGATCCGCTCGACGACGATTCCGGACGCGCTTGCCGGGCGGCGGACGGACTTTGTCGCGGAATCCGATGGCAGTCGCTCGACGTTGCTGGTTCCGATAAAGAGTCATCGTGGACACGACCTCGGCTGGATCGGCCTTACGGTGGCGACCTCGTTGGGAGTGCCGCCGGTCGAGACCATCCATCGGCAGATCGGCATGATGAGCGAGGCTGCGGCATGAGCCAGTCCATCCAAAGTGGTCGTCAGGCAGTGCGGGAGACGGTCGAGGCGCCGCGTCAGAGCCCGATCGTCGGCCGGCTCGCCAAGCGTCTGGAAATCCGCATGCTGGCGCTGGCGCTGGTGCTGGCGGCGGCGCTGTCGTTGTTGTCGCCCTATTTTCTGACGACCAACAATCTGTTCAACATCCTCGACCAGTCGGTCGTCATCGGCATCCTTTCGGTGGGCATGACCTTCGTGATTCTCACCGGCGGCATTGATCTGTCGGTCGGGTCGGTGGCCGGTCTCAGCGGCGTCGTGTTCGGGATCACCTTCCATCACCTCGGGGTTCCGGGGGCGATGCTGGCGGCCATCGCCTGCGGCAGCTTTGCCGGACTCGTTTCCGGATGGCTGATAGCCTATTTCGGGCTGGCCGCCTTCGTGGTGACGCTCGGCATGATGGCGATCGGCAGGAGCCTTTGCTACATCCTCTCCAACCAGTCGTCGATTTCCGACATTCCCGACTCGTTGTCGGCGATCGTCTATACCGAGGTTCTCGGTATTCCCACCAACGTCATCTTTCTCATCGTGCTCTACATGCTGGGCTGGGCGTATCTGGCCCGCACCAAGGGTGGCCGCACGATCTATGCGATCGGCTCCAACAAGGAAGCGGCGCGCGCCGCCGGTCTCAGCGTGCTTTTCTACAGCGTCCTGCCGTACGTCGTCGCAGGCGGTCTTGCGGCGGTGGCGATGATGTTCTCGGTCGGGCAGATCCTGTCGGTCGACCCGCTGGCCGGAACCGCCTGGGAACTCGACGCCATCGCCGCCGTCGTCATCGGCGGCGCCAGTCTGTTCGGCGGACGCGGCACGATCATCGGCACGCTCATCGGCGTGCTCATCATGGTGATGATCCGCAACGGACTGAACCTCATGAACGTATCGCCCTACTGGCAGGGCTCGGCGATCGGCGGGATCATCATCGTGGCTCTCCTCGTCGAGCGGCTGATCAGCGCTCGCGTCGGCCGCCGCTGAACGACAGACATGATGGGAGGACAACATGGCCGCGCTGCCATCGGAATCGGTCCGTCTTTTCGGCACGGATGAGCCCGTCACGCCACCGGTCATCCTCAAGGCAGGCCCGTTGTCGGCGGAACTGGAGGCGGGCAATCTGCGCCATATCCGGTGGAATGGGCGCGAAGTGCTGCGGGCGGTCTCGTACATCGTGCGCGACCGGAATTGGGGCACCTACAATGCGACGATAAGCGGCCTGAAGGTTTCCGAGACCGCAGACGGCTTCACGGTGACCTACGACGCGGTGGCGAAGGACGCCGAGCAAGAATTTCGATACAGCGCCGCAATCACCGGCTCCGCCGACGGCAAGCTGGTATTCAGCGGCAAGGGACGGGCGGAGACCGACTTTGTCACCAACCGTACCGGGTTCGTGATCCTGCACCCGATCGACGGCGTCGCCGGCAACCCGGCGACGGTCGAACACGTTGGCGGCGATATCGTCGAGACGAGCTTCCCCGATCTGATCGACCCGCTGCAGCCGATGATGGACCTGCGCGCCATCACGCACCAGGCCGGCCCCGGCGTGCGCGTCACCTGCCGCATGGAAGGCGACACCTTCGAGATGGAGGACCAGCGCAACTGGATGGACGCCTCGTACAAGACCTACGTGCGGCCGCTGGCGCTGCCCTGGCCTTACACCCTCAAAGCAGGCAGCGAACTCGAGCAGACCATCACCGTCACGGTGGATGCGGCGCGAGAGGCCACGGCCGCCGCGGCGGACACGAGGCCGAAGCTGACGATCGGCGGCAAGGCTGGCGTGATCCCGCCGCTGGGTCTCGGTCTGGAGCCGGAACTGGCTTCGGCGGTGCTCACCGCGACCGACACCCTGCGGCAGGCGGGGCCGCACCATGTGATGGTGCAATACAATGCCGCCCGCGGGCACGGCCGCGGCGAGCTGGAGCAGGGTATCGAGGTCGCCACCCGACTGGGCGCGGAGCCCTGGCTGGAATTCGTGGTCACGAGCGTGACCGACTTCGCCGACGAAATCGACCGGGCCGGCAAGCTGAACGTCGAGCTGGGCTCACCGTTCACGACCGTCTTCGTGTCGCCCGCCTCCGACCTGAAGTCGACGCTGCCGGGCAGCGTGTGGCCTGCCTCGCCGCCGCTTGAGGCGGTCTACCAGAAGGCGCGGGCGGCCTTTCCGTCGGCCCGCCTCGGCGGGGGCATGTTCAGCTATTTCACCGAGCTCAACCGCAAGCGCCCGCCGCTTGGACACCTCGATCTGGTTACCTTTACCAATTGCGGCCTGGTGCACGCCGGCGACGACCGCTCCGCCACCGAAGGGCTGGAAGCGCTGCCCTTTATCACCAAGAGCGCCACCGCGATTGCCGGCGGCAAGCCCTGGCATGCCGGGCCGAGCGCCCTTGCCATGCGCGACAATCCCTACGGCGAAGCCCCCATGGGCAATCCCGACAACATCCGCCAGGCGATGAACCGGATGGATCCACGCCAGCGCGGACTCCTCGGCGCCGCGTGGTATCTCGGCTATTTCGCTCACATGACCCGCGGGGGCGCCGCGGCCGTGACCCTCGGCGGCGGGGTTGGACCGTTCGGCATCGTTCACGCGAAGTCAGACTTTGCGCAGCCGTATTTCGATGCGGCCGGCGGCCTTTATCCCGTCTTCCATGTCTTTCGCGGTCTGGCGGCTCTGGCCGGGCGGGCGGCCTTGGCCGCCGTGTCGGAGCCGATCCGCGACGTGCAGGCGGTCGTCGCCGAGACCGACCATGGTCGCGAGTTGTGGGTTGCCAATCTGACGGGTGAGGCTGCGACGATCGCGCTCGCGCCGCCTGTCGGTCAGGGTCGAGTCTCGACGCTCGACGCGGACAGCTTCGCCGACGCGACAGCGACCGTCGACGCTGTGGAGCGACTTTCGGTGCCGTTCAGCGGGGACGAGGTGCGGCTCGGACCTTATGCCGTGGCTCGACTGATCGGCAGCTGACCAAGGCGCCAGAACAAAGGGCCCGTCGCGCTCAAGTGTCGGCCCGGCAAAAGGCGGCAAAATGCAATCGTTGCCGGCAAGGCCCGCCCTCGCGGGCGAGTGCTATTGGACTTTCGCGGTGAAGGCGCATATCTAGCGGCACGGTGAACGGCGT
>Ga0307436_1000432_pt1 | contig 19716 bp, 19 predicted proteins | sample SalMarWE160440MG_FD_202513 | JGI IMG/M metagenome (GOLD analysis project Ga0307436, IMG submission 202513) | Salt marsh sediment microbial communities from the Plum Island Ecosystem LTER, Massachusetts, United States - WE1604-40 | ecosystem: Environmental > Aquatic > Marine > Intertidal zone >...
AAACTAGGAGGGATCATGCTCAAATCGATACTTTTACTCGGGATTTTTTTTACACAAGGGATTGCGGCTCAGGGGCCCGCAAAAGCACCAAAACCGACGATTTCCAAAATGGAGGGGCGCTATGAGGCAAAGGATTTTTCCCATCTCTTTGGGATGAAAGGGTTTAGTAAGCAGCTTCTCACTGATCATTTCACCTTGTATCGGGGATATGTCAAAAACACCAATTTGCTGATCGAACTCCTAGGGGCCTATCTTAAAGGAAAGCAGCCCGACTACCAATATCAGGCCCTGAAACGCCGTTTTGGCTGGGAATTTGATGGAATGCGCTTACATGAGTATTATTTTGGCAATTTGGGTGGAAAAACCTCTCCCGGTCGCACCTCAACTCTTTATCAGATGATTGAAAGAAATTTCGGTTCTTTTGAAAGCTGGAAAAAGGACTTCATTGCCACTGGGATGATGCGGGGTATTGGTTGGTCAGTCCTCTACTTTGATCCCGAAGCGCAAAGGCTGTTCAACACTTGGATCAACGAGCATGACTTGGGCCACTTAGCGGGAGGAGACCTGATTCTCGTCATGGATGTGTGGGAGCATGCCTATATGCCCCAATATGGCCTCAATAGACGCGAATATATCGATGCCTTTTATCAAAATATTAACTGGGATGTCGTTATGAAGCGCATGGAAGAAGCTCTCATGAAGAAATGAATGGGATGAAGGAGGCACAAGAACGAACATTTCCTGAGCGCCTTCCGCTCGATCGGAAGGTCGCTCAAGTCAGGCTTAGGCGTCGCAAAGAGCTTCTTATGGGCGCCAAAAAAGGCCTTTCGATTCGCCTTGGGGTCATCCTGCTCGAGCTCGTCGGATTTTTCTTATGGAGGAGTTCTTCGCTCCTTCTCGATGCGCTTTCCTGCGGGATCGACGCTGTAGCAAGTGCCTTTTTGATCTACTGTATCTATAAAGCCGACCAACCTCCAGATGAGGATCATCCCTTAGGGCATGGGCGTTTTGAACCCATTGCAGGCCTTCTCGTCGGATTTTCGCTCATCTTCTTTGGCTGCATGGCTGTCTTCGAGCAAATACAGGGGGTTTTTCGAGGAGAAGTAGGGCCTTCGATCGATCCGATTGCTTGGATCATTCCCCTGATTGCCCTCTTTTTACTCGAATGGGGTTACCGAAGCCTCAAGAAAACGGCTCGACGCAAGAAATCTCCAGCTCTACTCGCTGATGCGATTCACTATCGGATCGATGCTCTGACGAGTCTTTTTGCTCTAATCGCTCTTTTTCTCGCAGCTGTTTTCCCCCAGTATGCCCACTTTTTCGACCACATAGGAGCCCTTGCAATTTCCCTCTTCATGATCGTAGCAGGGCTTAAAGCAACCAAAAGCAATATCCATCAACTCGTGGACGCACGTCCCTCTCCAGATGTTTTCCGCAAAGTCCGAGAAGCAGCGGTGAGCGTTGAAGGCGTGCTGGCGACTGAGAAATGTCGCATCCAGCAATACGGACCCGATTCCCATGTGTCCCTTGACATTGAAGTCGATCCCGAAATGAGCGTTCTTTCCTCTCATGAGATCACTCAATTAGTCCGTAGGGCGATTCAACGTACCCTACCAGCTGTGCGAGATGTGATTGTCCATGTGGAGCCCTATTATCCGGGTGATCATAAAAATGGATAAGGACAAACTTTTAGAAGAGTGTGAGGTACAGACCTACAAGGCGAGTGGGAAAGGAGGACAGCACGTTCAAAAGACAGACAGCGCTGTTCGCCTGATTCACATTCCGTCGGGTATACGCGTTACCTCTCAAGAGGAGAGAAGTCAGTATCTCAACAAGAAAATCTGTCTTGAAAAACTCAAAAAAAAACTCGCACAGCGAGCAATGAAGAGAAAAAAGCGGATTCCGACGAAGAAATCGAAAGCGGTTCGAGACAGAGAACTGAAAGAAAAGAAGAGCCATTCGGAGAAAAAGCACAGGAGACGAGCCATTTCTGATGAGGAAAAGTGATTTTCTCGATCTAACGAAGATTTACGAAATATTACCCGGCTTGAGATAGCTCCTCAAGAGGACTAAGAGTGCAATGAGCACCCCTAATGTGATCAAACTCATCAAGCCCGAGGGCATGAATTTAAATGTAAGGAGCCAACGATAGGTGAAAATAGCATCGAGGATGAGTGTTAAAATCAAGGAGAAGTAAGCGGGGAGGAGATGGTCACGAAACATGCCAAAGGAAGCGAGTACCAGCAAAAGGCCAAATACAGATCCCGAAATGAGGGAAACTGTACTTCCAGCCTTGATATGGCCCATTAAACCGCCTAGAAAAATAAAGATTCCATAGATCAATGTGATCCAGCTGGCTGTTTTCATGCTAATAAAATAGATTGGTGGTATATAATTTGCAAGGTGAAGATGCAAATTTTATTAGAACATGAGATCCAGAAAGCGGCGATGCTTCTGAAATCCGATCGCCTTGTTGCCTTTCCGACAGAGACGGTTTACGGGCTTGGGGGCCGCTTGTTTTCCAAAGCGGCGATTCAAGCGATTTTTCAAGCAAAGAGTCGTCCGTCCGACAATCCTCTCATCGCTCATGTAGCCCATGCGGAAGATTGGGTCCAACTCGCTGATCGAATTCCAGAAAACTATCATCTTCTTTCAAAGGCTTTTTTCCCCGGTCCCTTGACACTCGTAGTCAAAAAGAAATCCTCGGTTCCAAAATTGGCAACCGCCGGTCTCGAAACAATTGCGATTCGATGCCCCGAGCACAAACTCGCTCGCAAATTGATTCAACTTGTCGGAGAGCCTCTTGTGGCTCCATCAGCAAATGTATCGGGAAGGCCGAGCAGTACTACGGCACAGCATGTTCTCAATGACTTTGAGGGAATCATTCCCGCTGTTTTGGATGGAGGCCCATGTAAACATGGGCTTGAATCGACTGTGATCGATCTCGTTTCGTTTGACAGGCCTACGTTACTCAGATCGGGAGCTCTCAAAAAAGAGCTCATTGAAGAAGTTTTGGGGATGTCCATCGATCATTATGAGAAAGGTCCTAAGAGCTCACCGGGGATGAAATATCGCCATTATGCTCCTTCCATTCCCGTCTTTGTCTTTTCCGATGCAAACCAATTCGAGAGTCATCTATTGAGAGGGAAAAAGACCTTTTTCATTCGCCCTTGCCAGCTCAAGGGAAAAACTCTCTATGCTTCCTTGCGTTTCGCCGAACAAAATGAGTATGATGATGTGGCGATCGATAGCAGTCAGTGCTTCGACCCCGCTTTACTCAATCGTTTGGAGAAAATGTGTGAAAGCCATCAGTCAGAATGAATTTGGAGATATTGATGTTCTCGAGGAAGTCGAGATCCCCGTACCGAAGCCTGGGCGAGAAGAAGTTCTCGTAGAGATCCATGCCATTGGATTCAATCCCGTCGATGTGAAGATGCGGATTGGACTTTATCCGCAGTCTTTTCCCATGACCTTAGGAGTAGACTTCAGTGGTATCGTCGTGGGGAAAGGAGACATGGTTCGTGATTTCGAGGTAGGAGATCGAGTTTTTGGTCTCGTCACAGCTCAAGCTTCCAATGGTTCCTATGCTCAGTTCACTTGTGTACCTCAGCAAATGATTGCAAAAATTCCAAAATCCTTAACGTTTGAAGCGGCTGCAGTAGTCCCAGTCGCATATCTCACCGCATATGAAGCGATGATCGGTCATGGAGTTTTTGAAGAAAATCGCCCCCTCTTCATTGCGGGCGGAAGTGGAGGAGTGGGAAGCGCTGCCATTGCTTTGGCAGGAGCCTATCGCTTAGGCCCCATTTTTACCCTTGCAGGAAGTAGCGAAAGCGTAAACTATCTCGAAAGCAAATTTGGCATTCCCGAAAAGCAAATTGTCCGCTATCAGGGGATTTCCATTGAGGAGACCTCTGAGCAGCTCGTGCAAAAAAATGGGGGTGATCGCTTTTACATGACACTCGATTTTGTAGGAAGAAAGTCCAAAGAACTCTGTTTCGATATCGTCGCCCCTCGTGGACATGTCATTACTATTCTCCCTGAAGAAGAACACTTTCCCATTCCTGTCTGGGGACGCGGTGATGGACCCATATGGCGCAAGAGTCTCTCGCTCCATATGGTCTTTCTCTTCGCGGCTTCTCTCAGTAAAAATCAAAAAGATTGGATGTTTTACAAATCGGTCCTCACACATCTTTCCATGCTTTTGGAAACTGATCAGATCCCAGCCCCTATTTTCAAAAATGTGGGGGAGTTTTCAGTGGAAACAGCTCGAAAAGCCCATTTGCAACTGGAGGAGGGCCATACCAAGGGCAAATTAGTTATGTCTGTTGCTCATTCCAGAGGAGAATAGCGGGGTCTTCTTTTTCGTACCCCAAGATACTGCAAGAGGCAGTTGATAAAACGAAGTGTTTCCCTTCGGAAATCGAATACTGGAGCCATTTAGCAGCTAAACAGCGGGAAAAGTGGCCGCTGGAGAAAATTAGGACATCTCCTTGAATCTGGTGCACTTTTGCAATGACTCGAGATGCTCTCACACCCACATCTCCAATCGATTCTCCGCCTGGAGCTCCTGAAGTAAAGATGTTCCATTTGGGATCGGTCTTGAGAATTTCAGGAGTTGTCTTTCCCTCATAGTCCCCATAGTCCCATTCCACGAGATCTTCATCGATTTCTGCAATGTTTAAGAATCCCGCAATCTCGCAGGTTTCTTTTGCACGTGCCAGAGAAGAGGAGAAGACCTTTTTAAAATGCAATCCCTTGAGACGGCTTTTGAGCCATTCTGTTTGACGGCGACCCTCATCTGTAAGAGGGATATCGGTGAGCCCTGTGTGCTGTTTCGATTGAGTCCATTCGGTTTCCCCGTGACGAACGAGATAGACTTTTTGGTTAAAGCTCTTCATCGACTTTCGTATAGCATCCATTTGGCAAAATTGTCTAGATAAAGGGCCATTGAATAGATTCCTGTCGCAGGTCCGATCGTTTCTAAATCAAATTCGTTTGGAAGGAATGATTTCAGAACGGCGTGCTGATATCCGACAAAGGGTTGAGTCGAGACAGCCAAAACAGATCCCGGTTTTGGGCCTGTAGCTTTCCAATCGCGGACTGTTGCCCCTGTATCGGGGCGGCGAAGAGTTCCGTCAGCCTGACGATATTTTGGCGAGTCGATTACCTTGAATGGGGCGATCTGTTTTAAAGGGTGATTCTCAAAAAGATAGACGAAGAGATCGGTTTCGGTTCTCAGGCCTTCGGGATAAAGCTCTCTTTCAGGATTGAGTTCTCTTTGCCCCGTGAGGAGGACAATTTCGTCGAACCGAACACCTCTCTTCCACTCTTCATAGAGAAAATCGAGACGCATTTGCATATGACGTTTGAGAGAACCCAGAACGAGAGCATATTGATAATAATTTTTTTTCGCATGAATCGAATCGATGCACCCAAGCCGCTTCAAAATGGGAAGAGCCTCATTGAGTTTTTCTTCATAAATTGGGTCGAGTAGCCAACGCTCTTTCCCTTGGAGAGTGAAAGCGTCTTCGCCAAACAGCTCAATGAACTCCACCGCCTCTGGCTTGAGATTTCTCTCATCGTCGTAAAGAGAGATCGAGAAAAGAGGAGTAAAGAGAAAGAGAAGGAAGAAAATATATTTGTGCATTTGCCTTACCTTGATTCTTTGGAGATCTCCTAGGATAATAGAGACGTGATAAAAGTTCTCAAGAAAAATGCAAATTCTTTTGAAGTTCTCTCAGTCGATGACTTTGAACGGGAAATGGGGGTTCGGTGGCGAAAGACGCTGCGATTTCGCGATCTCTCCTACGAAAGGAAAGCCTACAAAAGAGCTGCCTATGCCATGCGCAAAAAAGAATTGAACTTGCGCGAGAGTTGGCTTGGTGCACGGTTTTCCAAAGATGTGGAGCTAGGGACTCATCCGGCATTTAGCATCCGCTATATCGATCCTGTGCTGGGATACGGAGTTTTTGCCGAAGAAGAGATCCCCAAAGGGAAATATATCGGGGAGTACACAGGGGTGATTCGAAAGAGAAAATGGACAGCAGACAAAAAAAATGACTACTGTTTTGAATACACAATTGGAGACTGGGTCTACAACCCCTTCATCATTGATGCCAAAGATGAGGGGAATATGACTCGGTATATGAACCACAGTGAAGAACCGAATGTCGAATCATTATCGGTGTTCGCACAGGGGCTCATGCATATAATTTTTCTGGCAGGAAAGCGAATTGCGCCGGGGGATCAGCTCTGTTATCACTATGGCGACACCTTTTGGAAAAAGCGTCGCCGAGCTAAGAGAGTATGTTGTGATGAAAAGATGGCAATCAGAGGGACTAGTGAATTTTGACTAGTTCCATCTCGAAAATGAGTGTGGCATTGGGTTCAATTTGGGGGCCATACCCTTGCTCACCGTAAGCGAGATAAGAGGGAATGAAGATCTTCCACTTGTCGCCTACTCTCATCTTTTTTAGTGCTTCAGACCAACCTGGAATGACTCGAGCAACGGGGAATTCTGCGGGATTGCCTCGCTCATAGGTACTGTCGAATACCGTTCCGTTGATGAGCTGACCTCGATAATGAACAGAAACTGTATCGTGCATTTTTGGACTCACTTCACCCGTACCTTTTTCGAGAACTTTGTACTGAAGACCGCTGGGCAGGACAGTAACTCCTTCCTCATTTTTAATTTCATCGAGGAAGTTTTCCCCCTCTTCTTTATTTTTGGCAGCGAGCTGTTCGACGAATGCTTTTTGTTGCTCTTGAATTTGTTTTTGAAGAGCAGTAAGAATTTCTTTGATTTCGTCTCTTTCAAGAGCAGGGTTCTTTCCTTCAAGTGCATCTGTGAAACCTTTTTTTAAGAGTTCAGGGTCGATGTCTTTGAATTGGCCGCGGATATTGCCTCCAGCTTCTAGACCGATGCAATAGCTGACCTTCTCGCGATTACTTTGCATGGAAATTCTCCTTTGATAGTGTTTTTCAACAGTCTAATCGAGTATACTGTCTATATGCAAACCAAATCTTCTCAAAAAATCCCTTTGATCGATCTCCTTTGCCAGATGGCGCCCGACAGCTCGAAAAACACTCTCCGTTCTTGGATTGAAAAAGGCAGAATCGAGATCGACGGTCATGTGGCAAAGAGATCCAATCAAATTGTTTTACCTGGGCAAGAAGTGGCCATTGGCTTAAGGCCAAAGTTTCTCCCTCGTGGTCTCAAAATTATCTATGAAGATGAGGCTCTTGTCGTGGTAGATAAGCCTGCGGGCCTTTTAAGCGTTGCAACCGAAAATGAGCAGGGGACAACAGTTCACGCTTTTCTCAAGAGGCGGTTTAATAATCGACGAGTCTATCCAATCCATCGGCTCGATCGCGACACATCGGGTCTCATGGTGTTTGCTTATACGGAAGCTGCCCGCGACCATTTGAAAAAGCAGCTCGAGGAGCGGTCGATGCATCGAGAGTATCGCGCACTTGTCCATGGCCATCCAGGAAAGGGGACTTGGCGCTGCTTTCTGAAAGAAAATAAGCAAATGGTTGTCTTTGTCTGTCCTCCATCAAAGGGGAAAGAGGCCATCACTCACTTTGAAACAGTGGAAAAGAGAAAGAAACACTCCCTACTCAAGCTCACTCTCGAGAGTGGACGTAAGCATCAGATTCGAGTCCAAGCTGCGCATGCTGGATTTCCTATTGTGGGCGATTCAAAGTACGGGCTTACTGAAGATGGAAGAAAGGCATTTCAGCTGAGGGCAGTTTCTCTCAAGTTCCGCCACCCCCTTACAGAAAATCCATTTATCCTAGGTTGAGCGATTTTTCTCCTAAGAGTCGACTGGATCGGTTCATGAGGAGGGCATCTGCTAAAACAAGGGCCCCCATTGCCTCGACGACGGGAACGGCGCGGATGGCAACGCAGGGATCGTGACGTGACCCTTCCGGAAGTGAAAAGGTTGCGGTGTGTCCCTCCTTATCGAGAGTGGCTTGGGATTTCATAATCGAAGAAGTGGGCTTGAAGGCAACTCGAACGATAAGAGGCATTCCGTTGGATATTCCACCTAAAACTCCCCCTGCGTGATTGGTTGCTGTAATCACGGTTCCTTCAATATTTCTCTGAAAGAGGTCATTGTGCTCAGAACCCTTCATATCTGCACATGAAAAACCCGATCCAATTTCTACTCCCTTAGACGCGGGAATCGATAGCATGGCTTTTGCCAAATTGGCATCGAGCTTTTCATAGATAGGATCGCCGAGAGTTGCAGACAAGCCCTGTGCGCGTAGCTCGACAATTCCACCCAAAGAATCTCCTTGTTCTTTCGCTTCAGTTAGAGCTTTCAACATCTCTCGTTCGGCTTCTCTGTCAGGACAGAAAATGGGACTTTTCAAGGTCTCTTCGCGAAGAGAATGAATCTCTTCATGTTCGGGTTCGATGGCATTGAAATGGGCAATTTGTGAAATAAATGCCCCGAGTTCAATGCCAAACTCCATGAGGAGTTTTTTCGCAACAGCTCCTGCGGCTACTCGACAGGCTGTTTCTCGAGCCGACGCGCGACCTCCTCCTCGGTGATCGACATGGCCATACTTCTCTTGATAGGTATACTGCGCATGGCCGGGCCTGAGGAGGTCTTTGATACTCTCATATTTTGACGAATCGATATCTTTATTGGGGATGAGGATCGAGATTGGAGTGCCAGTTGTGTATCCCTCATAGACACCCGAGAGAATTTCAGCATGATCGAGTTCTTTGCGAGGAGAAGTATAGAGGTTGTTTCCCGGACGCCTGTAGCTGAGTTCGAGATGAATCTCTTCTTCAGATAAGGGGAGTCCACTTGGACAACCATCGATCACAACTCCGATTGCTTTTCCATGAGATTCTCCCCATGTGGTGATGCGAAAGATCTTTCCAAATTGATTACTCGCCATAATTCCTCCAAAACTTGCTCGTCAGATTTTCCTTCCAGATCCAGCCTGAAATCACAGATTCTTTCATATTCAGTGATTCTTGTAGACCACATTTTTTCGAAGGATCCAATGGGATCATTTGGGTCGAGAAAAGTGGGAAGTGGAGGAGAGAGGAGCCTTTTTTGAATGAGGGATTTCGGGGCATTTAAGAAAATGAGCTTGCCCAGTGCTTTCAGATGGGTAACCGATACAGGACTGAGAACAGTGCCTCCACCCGTTGCAATGATGTGGTTTTCCACTTCTAGAGAGGCGAGAAGTCTCTCTTCTGCTTTGCGAAAAAAGTTCAGACTCTTTAGCTGGACGATTTCCCGAATGGGTCGTCCCTCTTTCTGTTCGATGAGATGATCGGTATCGAGAAAGGGCAACCCCAATTTAGAACCAAAATAAGTCTTTCCACATCCCTTAAACCCGCACAAGATCCAATTCAATTTCAGCTCCAATTGCGTTCATGTCTCGAGCAAAGGAGGGATAGCTCTTGTCGATCCACTCGACTCCTTCAATCGTTGTTGGACCTGTAGCTCCCATTGCCGCAACAGAAAGAGAGAGAGCAATCCGGTGATCTCGATGAGAATTTACAACAGCTCCTCTAAGAGTTGACTGTTCAATAATCAAACCATCTGGGCGCTCGACGATTTGAGCCCCAAGTTTGTTCAATTCCATTGCAATTGAATGGATTCGATTTGATTCTTTTTGGCGGGCTATAGCTCCGTTGTAAAGGCGCGTTGTACCGCTAGCGTAACATCCCAAAACCGCGAGAATCGGAAGGGCGTCGATGCAATGATTCACATCGATGTCAATTCCTTTGAGTTTGCCGGGTTCAATAAGGAGGTTTTCTTTTTTCCAGGAGATTTTTGCGCCCATTTTCTTTGCAATCTCGAAGACCATGCGATCTCCCTGAACGTCCTCATTCGAAAGGCCCGTTAGAGTGAGAGGAGACTCGGTAATCAGAGCTGCAGCCATTGGATAGGCTGCGCTACTATAGTCGCCCGGAACCGTATAGTGAAATCCGCTGTATGACAGGCCCCCTTTGACGAGATAATGGCGATAGTTTTGATGAGTCACCGTCGCTCCCAAACGCTTGAGCCAATCGAGAGTCAGATCGATCCAGGGAGTCTCTCCAGGTTCATCGACAAAGATTTCACTTGGTCCATCCAAAAACGAGGTTGCGATCAAGAGCCCCGAAACGGGTTGGGAGTCTTGTCCATCGAGTTCACAGATTCCTGGGTGAATGGGCCCGCAAATCCTCACAGGTGCATACCCATCACCGCGAACACTTTCTGCAAGAGCTCCGAGTTGTCTGAGAGCACCGAGGAGGGGTTTGATCGGACGCCTTCTGCATACCGATCCATCTCCTGTCACTTCAGTGTAGGTGGGGAAAAGAGCTACTAATGCTGAGAGAAAACGGAGGATTTGTCCTGAATTTTCGGCATCAATGACCTCAGAAGAGGGAGAAAATCCAGCCGTTACTTCGAGCATATCTCCTTCTTCTCGACAAGAGGCACCCAATTGTTCAATTGCTTGCCGCATAGCTCGAATATCGGGAGAGTCTAGGAGGTTTTCAATGCGGGAGATTCCTTGACCTTTCATCGCGAAAAGAAGAGCGCGCTGGCTATGAGATTTGGATGGGGGAATTTGAATTTCTCCCCCAAGAGATTTAGGATGGACGGTAAAAGTTCTCATGCATCCAGTCGAGGGTCTTTTCCAGAAGAGGAAAGTCTAATTCATCACAATATTCTCCGTCAAACGGCAAAACATTGCCGATCGACTCCAACATTACAATCCGAGGGCTTCCTAGAATAGATTTTTTATCACGTGCGAGGACCGACATCCATTCATCCAGAGAATGCTTGTGTTCATATTGAAGTTCGATTCCATATTTGAGGAAAGCTATTTTGATTTCATCTGAAGTCTCCTTATCGAGGTATCCCAATTGGGTGCTGGCAAAGCATGAGCCCAAGATACCGATGGCAACAGCTCGTCCGTGGTCTAGTTCGTAGTGTTCCATCACTTCAAGGGCATGGCCGAAAGTATGACCTAAATTGAGCATTCTGCGAGATCCTTTCGCCTCTTCGGGGTCTCGTTCAACGATTTCTTTCTTGATCACTACACTTTCGTAGATTCTCTCGAGGATAAATTCTAGATCGCGTGCCTCGATGCGATCACTATTTTCCTTTAGAGTTTCAAATAGGGAAGGCGAGGCGATGAGGCCTGCTTTAATCATTTCGACAAGTCCATTTCCCCATTGTCTTTCGGGAAGGGTTTTGAGAAAAGCGCTATCGATCCAAACTTCTTCGGGGGGATAAAAAGTGCCGATCATATTCTTTCCGTAAGGAGTATTCACCCCTGTTTTTCCTCCGACAGAGGAATCGACCATTGCCAGAAGAGAGGTAGGAACCTGAATATAGGGGACGCCTCGGCAGTAGGTGGAAGCCAAAAAACCCACCACATCCCCGACAACTCCTCCTCCAAGGGCTATGATCACTGTATCGCGTCCAAAATTGTGAGAGAGGAGATGGTCTTCGAGCATCTCCTTGGTCTCGCGCGTTTTGCTTGCCTCTCCAGCTGGAAAGGAAAAAATTTTGAGATCGAGGAAAGATTCGAGTTGAGATCGATAGAGTTTTTCAAGGTAGTTATCTGTAACGACTACTATTCGAGAGTTTGATTCCTCAAATAGCTCTTTGAGTTTGGCTGTAAGTGCAAAATCCACTCCAAAATGGATCAGGGTGGTTTGTGATTTCCAGCTCGTTTTGAGTTTGAGTTCTTTTCCCATGTCTCGTTATTATTTGGCTATGCTCATCGCTTGTATCACAGGGCCTGATTTTCCTTCAGTGAAAAAGCAGCTGGAAAAAGCGCATGCCCTCTGTGATGCAGTCGAAATCCGCAGTGATTTACTCGAAAAAGACTTAGATCTGCCTCCGATTCATCTTCCCATTATCGACTGCTCTGAAATTCCCTCCTATCACAACTATGAAGAAACACCCAAAGACCTCGATGCCCTTCTCGCCTCCATGCCAAAAGAAAATGTGGTCAAAATCGCTACCATGGCAAATTGCATCACCGATTCTCTCCGTATGCTCGATCTTGTCAGACGCCATAGAAATGTCGCGGGGATGTGTATGGGCCCTTATGGGGCGATCACCCGGATCCTCGCACCTATTTATGGAAGCCTCATGACCTTTGCCTCGGTGGGAAATCCCGCAGCTCCGGGCCAACTTGACGCAGAAGAATTGATCGAGCGTTACCGGTTCAAAAAACTCTCTCCATCCACAAAGGTTTTTGGGCTAATCGGAAATCCCGTCTCTCAATCGCCAAGCCACATTACCCACAACGCCCACTTTCAAAACCTCGATCTTGACGCCGTCTATGTCAAAATGAAAGTGCAAGAAGAAGAGCTCCCTCTCTTCTTTGATCTTGTAAAACGACTTGATTTCAAGGGGTTAAGCGTGACGATTCCCCACAAGGAAAAGATGTTTCCCTTTGTCGACCAAGTAGAAGAAAAGGCACAGGCCATTGGAGCCATCAACACCTTGACTTTTGGTAATGAAATCATCGGGGCCAACACCGATGCAGATGGTGCACTCGATGTTCTTGAAAAGCGAATACCTATCTTAGGCAAAAAAGTGGTTATCCTCGGTGCAGGGGGCTCAGCCAAAGCTGTGGCATATGAGGCAAAAAGACGAGGAGCTGAAGTGACGCTGTGCAGTCGGAGATTTGGCAATCTCGATCAAATCCCTCCATATGAAATTCTCATCAATACGATTCCCGTCGATGTGGATCACGATCCGATCCCAGGTTCGATCATCTACGACATCAACTTCAATCGCAAGAATTGCCCTCTCATGGAGAGAGCAAGAGCAAAAAATTGTAAACTCATCTTCGGCGAGGAGATGTTTCAGGCTCAAGCAGCCATGCAATTTGCTAGATGGAGCCTTTAGAGAGTTCTTTTAATAGAAATTTCGATTTGAAAGATGATTTTGAGAAATTTTTGTTTTTGGAGTCAGAATCCGAATTAGGTGCGAAAGGTAGACAAAAAAGGGATCCACAAATTAAGGTATCCCGTATTTCGTTGATATTAGCCAATAAAATTAGGAGAAAAAATCTATCTTATAGCTATTCCAGAAAGCTTTAGCAACTTTCTCCTACTTGATGAGCTCAAGCTAAATGACAATCAGCTCATCTCTCTTCCAGAAAGCTTTGGTGGGTTTGCTAGCCTTCGACAGCTCTGGTTACATAATAATCAGCTCGAATGCCTTCCAGAAAGCTTGGGAAATCTTACCCAACTCAAACTTCTCGGGCTTCGAAACAATCGGCTTCAAAAACTTCCCGAAAGCATCGGCAACCTTCAGAACCTTGAAAAGCTCTGGTTACAAAATAATCAGCTCGAATGCCTTCCAGAAAGCTTAGGCGATCTCGATCAGCTTCAAGACCTTAAATTGAACTCCAATCAACTCACATTTATTCCGGAAAGCTTGGCAGAGCTTACTAAGCTTCAAAATCTTTACCTAAACGATAATTTTCTCACATTTATTCCGGAAAGTTTGTTCTACCTTAAACAGCTGCGAACGCTTGAATTTAAGAGAAATCCACTTGAATCTATTCCAAAAAGCATACGGCAATAAGAGATTTGAAAATTTACAAGGTGGAGCTAATCGATATCAACATAGATTGCCAAAGATACTTACCAACGCGAATTCGCGTTTTCCATTATCAATTGGGGGACGTATTTTAAATAAAAAAAATAACTGGGTAGAATAACTCCAGAAAAAAGCTCTGGCTCTAAGAGTGTATTTCAAGGTTAGAATTTACCTTTCATCTCTGTGACTCAAAGTGCCATGCAGTTTGCAAGATGGAGCCTTTAACAAGGTTCTCTTTGAGTTTTTCTAATTTTGATATTGGATCCCGTTAAATAGGGTCGAACACTTTCTTGGTGAGGATGTTCTTCTCGCCTTCACTTTTTGCGACAAAGACTGCGCAGCAGCCGTCGGCAAACAGATTCGTCGTTGAGCGGAACATATCCAAGATCCGATCGACTGCGAGGAGCAATCCAAGACCTTCGGGAGGGATACCGAGGACGCGAAGAAGGATCAAGATGATCACAAGGCTTGCACTCGGAACGCTTGCGATTCCGATGGAGGTGAGAAGTGTCAAGAAGAGGAAGACGAACTGAGCGCCAATAGAGAGATCTACACCGAAGCTCTGGGCAATGTAGAGAGCAGCCATTCCCTCATAGAGTGCCGATCCCGTGAGATTGATCGAAACGCCCAAGGGGATTACCAAAGAACAGATCCGGTTCGAGATGCCAGCGCGTTTTTCCATACACTCGAGAGTGATGGGCAAAGCTGCCGAAGATGAACTGGTCGAAAAAGCTGTGATCAGGGCTGGGGCCATGGCGCGGAATTGATTCCAGGGATTCACCTTCGACACGAACTTGAGGAGCAGGGGAAGGGCTACGAGGACGAAGATGGCTAGGGCCAAGAGGACTGTGAAGAAGAACATCCCCGCTGATTTGAGAGCTCCCAATCCCGTTTCGGCGAAGACACGAGCGACGAGACAAAAGACCCCAATGGGAAGAACCTTCATGATGTAGTGGGTGATGTTGATGGTCGCCTCAAAAACTCCATTCCAAAAATTCATGTGAGTTTCAGCAGCTTTGGCGCTGATGTGGGTGATTGCGTATCCAAAGATGATGCTGAAGAAGATGAGCCCGAGCATATTTCCCTTGGCAAATGCATCGAGGACATTAGGAGGAATCAGGTCGAGAAGCATGCTGACAAAGGCATCTCCTGAATCGTAGTTGATATTTCCAATGTCGGCCATTTGCTGCTGACTGACCAAATGTTCTGTCATTCCGACGTTTGCTGTGCCCGGGTGAAAGAGATTGATGATGAGGACTCCAATGATAATAGCGATGATTTTAGTCAGAAGATAAAAACCGAAAGTTTTGAGTCCGATGCGTCCAAATTGAGCATCTCCACCTATGCGTGCTACCCCTGTGATAATTGAAGAAGAAACTAGAGGAACAACGATGAGAGTGAGTGAGTTGATAAAGAGCTTTCCGACTACATCGAATATAGAATAGAAAGAAAGGCCAAATATGCCCACTTTTTTGCCCACAAAAGTCCCAACGATAATCGCCAGGGCGATTGCAATGAGCACGGGCCAAGGTTTTTCTTTTTTCTTCGATGTCATTCAAACTCCTTGAAATTAACTAAAACTCTTCTTGAGTAGGATTCGTTTTTCCCCCTCTGATGCAGCGATGATCGCGGCATTTGCCGTGTAGCTGAATAGATTGGTACTGGTGCGAAACATATCGAGAATGCGATCGAGGGCGGCGAGAAGGCCCAACCCCTCAATAGGGAGGCCCATGATGCGAAGAAGGGTGAGCGATGCGACGAGCCCTCCTCCAGGTACAGAGGCGACACCAAAGGAGACCAGCAGGGTTACAAAAGCGTAAAAGATCTGGGTGCCAAGAGACAAATCAATCCCATAAACCTGGGCGATAAAGAGTCCTCCCATTGCATTGTAAAGAGCGGTACCCGATAAGTTGAGGGAAGTCCCCAAGGGGATGACGAGGGAGCAGATTCGATTAGAAATTTTGCCCCTTTCTTCCATACATTCGAGGGCAATTGGAAGTGTAGCCGCGGAGGATCCCGTGGTGAAAGCTGTAACGAGGGCGGGGGCAATCGCGCGAAAGTAGTTGCGTGCGCTGATACCAGCGAGCAGCTTAAGCATAAGAGGAATTACGCCAAAGGAAAAGAGTGAGAGAGAAAAAAGTACGGTCCAAATGAAATGTCCCATGGGTTTGAGGGTCTCAAGTCCCGCATCAGCAAAGATCTTGGCTCCCAAGCAAAAGACTCCCAAAGGGAGGAAATACATAATGCCATGGACAATTCTGAGCATGGCCTCAAAAACTCCTTTCCATATCTGAAGGTGAGTTTGTAGGTGGATTCTCTTGATTTGGGTAATCGCATAGCCAAATAGAAGGCTGAAAAAGATGAGACCGAGCATGTTGCCCTTGGCAAAAGCTGCGAGAATGTTGGATGGAATGATCTCGAGAATGAGTTTTGTAAACATCCCACTCTTTGCCAAATTGATATTTTCCGGTTGAGCGAACTGAGAAGTCGCAATATGGACCGCAGATCCTGGTTGAAAGAGCCCCACGATGACCATTCCGATGATGATTGCGATGAGATTGGTCGCGAGAAAGAGGAAAAAAGTTTTGGCTCCCAATCTTCCAAATTGGGCTTCACTGGCAATTCGCGCTACGCCCATGATGATCGAAGAGGCAACAAGGGGGACAACGACCAAAGTCAGAGCATTGATAAATAGCGTTCCGAGAACATCAAAGACTTTATAGAGATGAATCCCCAGAAAGATGGTCTCTTTTGTGATGATCGATCCGACAAAGATTGCCAGGGCTAGGGCGATCAGGATAAACCAGGTTTTTTTCAGTTGTCTCTTTTGCATTAGAAGGAACTTATGCATGAAAAAGCTTTTTTTTGCAAATTTTGACCCTTCTGTTTATACAGAAAAGGGATAGACAAAAATTGAGGTTGACATGGGAAATACGGTCACACACAAGATTATTGAATCGCACTTGCTCTCGGGAAAAATGGTTCCCGGCGAGGAGATCGGCATCAAAATCGATCAGACTCTCATGCAAGATGCGACAGGCACAATGGTCATGCTCGAGCTCGAGGCTATGGGAACAAAGTCGATCAAAACTGAAGTCTCATGTCAATATGTCGACCACAACATTTTGCAGACCGATTTCAAAAATGCAGATGATCACGTTTTTTTGCAGAGTGCTTGCCGCAAGTTTGGGATCCATTTCTCTCGCCCTGGAAATGGGGTGAGCCATCCCGTTCACATGGAAAATTTCGGAAAGCCCGGAAGGACGCTTTTGGGTTCAGATAGCCACACCTGTGCTGGTGGATCGATGGGAATGCTAGCTATTGGAGCGGGGGGTCTCGAAGTGGCCTTAGCAACAATTGGCGAGCCCTTCTATGTGAAAATGCCGAAAGTTGTCGGAGTCAAACTCACTGGATCCTTCCCAGATTGGGTGAGTGCTAAAGATGTAATTCTCGAAATGCTCCGCAGACTCGATGTCGATGGTGGAGTGGGAAAGGTGATGGAGTATTATGGACCGAGCCTGAAAAATCTCACTGCCATGGATCGCCACGTCATTGCCAACATGGGAGCTGAGCTTGGAGCAACGGGAACAGTTTTTCCATCGGATGAGATCCTTAAGGAGTTTTTGCAAAAGCAGGGGAGAGAAAAGGATTGGATTGAGCTGAAGGCGGATGACGATGCTCAATATGATGAGCATATTGAAATCGATCTCTCTAAGCTGGAACCCCTCATCGCCTGTCCCACGAGCCCGGGCAATGTTGTCCCCGTTTCCCAAGTTGCGGGCAAGCCTGTCTATCAGTGTATGGTTGGTTCTTCGGCCAACCCCGGTCTTCGCGATTTCGCAATTGCAGGGCTGATTTTGAAAGATGAAAAGGTCTGCGACCATGTCTCTTTTGACATTATTCCTTCCTCAAGACAAATCCTTCAAAACCTTGCTCGCGACGGGCAGCTCGAGATGTTGCTCGGATCGGGATGTCGCATCCATCAAGCAGGATGTAATGGCTGTATTGGAATGGGACAAGCTCCTCCAACAGGGAAAATCTCTTTGCGGACAGTTCCTAGAAATTTTCCCGGGAGATCGGGAACAAAAAATGACCAGGTCTATCTGTGTAGTCCCGAGGTGGCGGCAGCTTCTGCAATTACGGGAGTGATTACCGATCCACGAACTTTGGATAAACCCTATCCGAAATACAAAGAGCCCAAGGAGTATATCCTCAATCCTCAAGCGGTTTTGGGCCCCTCGGATATGGAAGGGCCCAAAGAGCTCGAGATGGGGCCCAACATCAAACCTCTTCCCAAATTTGGACCGCTTGAAGATCACATCAAGGGGCCTGTCCTTTTGAAAATGGGGGATAACATCTCGACGGATGAGATTTTACCAGCAGGAACGAAGGTTCTCCCTTTTAGGAGCAATATCCCTGAAATCAGCAAATTCACTCTCGCTCAAATCGATGAGAACTATTATGACCGGGCGATGAAGCATCAGAAGAGTGGATCTCTTCTGGTTGGGGGAAAAAACTATGGGCAGGGGTCTTCTCGAGAGCACGCTGCCATCGCTCCCAGATATTTGGGGGTGCGCGCAGTCATTGCCAAAAGCTATGCGCGCATTCACAGAAAAAATCTGATCAATTTTGGAATTTTGCCGCTCGAGTTTGAAAACCCAAATGATCACGATGGAATCGATCAAGAAGATATCTTAGAAATCGAACATGTGCATAATCAGCTCAAAAGTCACGGCCCAATTACGGTCAAAAATGTGACGAAAAATACGAGTTTTCAATGTAAAAACACAATGAGTGAAAAAGAGCAAACGGAAGTTGAAGCTGGTAGCTTGATCAATGTGTTTTTAGCCAAACACTCTTGACCAAATCGCTCGTTTAATTCGACTGAAAATATTGGGTCTATCCAATTCTTGGTAAACAAAGAAAATTGGTTTGTCTCCAATGTTTGTTGCATAGCTCTCAATTTGCTCAGCGAGTCGATCAGTTGTCTCAAGGTTGAGAAGCCCCACATTAGGATCGAATATGACGAGTTCATCAGAGGCTTTGAATAGAGAGATGGAGTGAATTCCCGTGATACGGATATGCCAGAGGCCATTTGGAAGGGTATTTAAACTATTGATGAGATCAGTGCGGGATTTGAGGGACGTATTCTCCAAAGAAAAGAGCGTCTCTTTAATGCCGAGAAGAGGACAGTCGACTCCATAAAGAGATTGCAAAAGAGCCGCTTGAATGGGTTGTCCTTTTTTGAAGATTTGAGAGATAGCGGTCATGTATTCCACGAAAGTGTTGCAATTTTCTACAAGATCCGTTTTTTGGTAAAATCCCAAAAGGAAGAGATAGTTGAACCAATTGACCGCCCCACTGCAGAGCCCCCCTTCGCCCAGGTTAAACGTCACCTTATCATACAATTTTGTCAGATGCTCTCGGATAAGAGGGTCTTTCAAGTTTTTTCTCGGAATAGATTCGAATTCAGTGATATACCGCGCATCTGGAGAATAGGTGTTGTAAGAGGCAACTACGCGCCTTGCTCCCCAAAATAGCTGTCGGATAATGCTGTCGCTATATATCTCGACGGACTGGGCCTCAAAACCAAGCGCTGTCGCCGCTTTTTCAAAGTAGGCACAGTAAAGTAGAGCTGAAGTTGAGCGGAGGAAGATCGAATAGACAATCCGGAAGGGGAGGGTTGACAGGACCCACATCACCTCAAATGAAGTATGATATTTGGACCCTTTGGGAAGTTTATAGTCTGAGACCGGCAGAGAATCGAGGGTGACTAGCTCTTTCTGACCGGAGAAAAGCTTTTTCCTAAGAGAATGAACGTCGTTCAGATCTGAGGGGATAAAACGATTTTCTATCAAAAAAAATACCTCTAAGCGCTTTGTTTTTGGGGCTGGGAGGACTCATATTGCTCAAAGTAGATATGAGACCCTGGGTTTTCTTTTACGTAGTAGTTCTTGAGGACAAAGTCGAGTAATTGCTGTGGAGTGTGCAGATAAAGACCATACGAAGGGTCCCAGGTGTATTGCTCTCCATTGGGTAGTTTGATGTGGACAAGACTGTGTTGATAAACGCCAACTCGGTAGATTCCCGTAGGCAAAGTTTCAATTTTTTTGAGCGCAGAGGC
>Ga0307436_1000434_pt1 | contig 19665 bp, 21 predicted proteins | sample SalMarWE160440MG_FD_202513 | JGI IMG/M metagenome (GOLD analysis project Ga0307436, IMG submission 202513) | Salt marsh sediment microbial communities from the Plum Island Ecosystem LTER, Massachusetts, United States - WE1604-40 | ecosystem: Environmental > Aquatic > Marine > Intertidal zone >...
CCCACTCGCCGACTTGCGCGACAGGCCCATGAAGCCGCGGCCGCTGGTCACGGATATGTCGTTCCGGTCGCTCGAACAGCTCCAGAATGACGCGCTCAGACTGTTGCGCACCCTCAGCGCCAACTGACTTCCGCCGCCATTGGCGCCCACTTCGAAGGTGGCGCCCGGTTTGTCGCTCATACACCACAACCACAGCGAATGGTCATGTTCAAGGAAGTGTGGGAGATCGCCGGCATAGTCGATGCCATGCTCAAGCGCGGCGTCGACACCGTTGCCGGCAAATCCCTGGAAGGCCGCCCAGGTGGGGCTGCCGATGAATGTCGCCTTGCGGGCGGCATTGGTCAGATTCAACGCGCTCGCCTGGCTGTCATGCAGGGCGTAGATGGCAAAGACATCCATCACCTGCCAGATGCCATAACTCTTGAGATCGGCGATCAGCTTGGTGAGGTTGTAGATTACTGAGCCCGATGGCCGCACGCTCATCAGTGCCAGGGAGTCGAGAGCCTCTTGGCTGATGGCATAGGGGCCAGCTGCAGCAAGCGCCGTCTCGTCGTAGGTCGCCGTGCGGGCATCAGGCGCCGGCATGGTGACCGAGGTGGAGATCGTGCTGGTGTCAAGGAGAGAGACCGAGGCGCTAGACATCGAGATTCAATCCACCCACGCCGTTGATTTTGCCAATGAAACAGGTTTTCTGCCACGTCTCGTCGGGATTTCGCATCTCGAATTCGTAGGCGTTGACGGCACCCATATCGAGACTGCGCGTCTGCGCGATGGAGAGGCGCGGCTTGAAGATGGCGATATTGACGGTCGCTCCGAGTGACACCGCAGTCACGATCTGAAATGCAGCCCCACGCAGCGGAGCGATGCGCAAGATGCCGATATAGCCGGTGAAATCGCTGTCGACGTCGCCGGTGACGGTGAAATCAGCGCCTTCGTCGCTGTTGCCGCGCCACACGGAAAAATCAAATTGCTGCGGGAACGAACTGCTGGCCATGTGGTCGACTCCGTTAGGGATTTCCGCGCGGCCCCCCATGCGAAGGCTTGGCGGCGGTAGGTGTTAGGGCGAACCCGATGTTGGGCGTCGCACCTTGGTCAGTGCGGCTGCCGCTTGGATGGACAGGCGAGACAACACTCGAAGCATTCAGTCGCTGGAGACTGATTTGGCTCAGCTTGGCCAGCGCGCACTGGCCGCATAGTCGGCCGGGATCGGCTCTTGGGTTGCGAGCGCCTTTCCCGCCGCCTTGATGGCCTGGATAGCCTGCCAGGCGGCCTCAAGCTGGGCGCCGCGCGCCTTGTCGGCATCGCTGAGGGTGGCGGCCGCCTGCTTGTCGCGTAGCGCGTTCCATTCGAGTGCCATGTCGGCGCGCTCATCGGCATCGGCGACGAGGTCAACGCGCCGGCGCATCTCGGCTTTGACATCGGCTGCGGTGGCAGGGGGGGCTGGCGGATGCGCTTTGGCCTGCCATTCGTTCCGGTCCATGCCGGCCCAGTGGGCTTCGATCCGCTGCTGCGCCTTGGCCGGCAGGTCGGAAATGTCATCATCCGGGGTGACGGTGCGGCGATGATTGCCGCCGTCGTTGCGGGCGTAGAGCAGGCTGACCGGCCATAAACCGGCTGCAATCTCCATCCTAACGAACTGCATGTCTCAACCTTTCTGGTAGACGCCGGTCACATTGATGTCGATGTTGCTGGTCGAGGCTGGGATGTGCGTGGTGATCGCCCAGTTGCCGCCCGCGCCGGATACGCACATGAACAATCGCAGGTAGTTGACCCCGTCTTCGAACACGGGGACCGGCAACCGCCCGGTGCCGCCGAAGTACACATTGCTGAAACGCCCGCCCATGGGATAATAGGCCACAAGACTGTTGCTGTGCGCCGCAAACGGCAACCCCGTAATGAGGAAGTTGCCGCTGGCCGTGGTGTAGGCGTTGGTGTTGAACAACACCCGCAAGGAGAACAGCACCACATCGCCGAAGACCAAGTAGTCGCCATCGTTCCTTGTGTAGGTGGGCGAGAAGTCGCCCGGCGTGTCGAACGTCACTTGCGGGTTGAACGTGCCTGTCTCGCCGAGTCCTGATGGAAAGGCGACGACGCCGGTGTCCTTGTCGATCAGGATGCCTTCATGCCAGGTCGAGCCGTCGGGCGAGACCTTGGCATGGAAATTGTCATCGCCGGTGAGACCGAACTCGGCCCGGCCGCAAAAGTCCGTCTGGAACAGATGCGAGGCGGTGTCTCCAGCGGCGGCCTTGTTGACCTTGACCTGACTATCGGAACCGTTGTGGTTGAACAGCACTGCATCCGAAGCAGCGCTGAGCTTGTTGGTGGCATCAGCTGTGGTGTTGATGCCGAGCATCGAGAGGTTCTGCAGATCGGCACTCGCGATCACGCTTCGCCATTGGCTACCATCGTGAACCAAGAACCGCGCCTCATCGGCGATCCATAGCCGCCAACCGGCCTTCGGCGTGTGAAACTGCCAGATACCGTCCTGAAAGGCGACGATGGCGCTTTCATTGCCGGTCCAATCGCCGGTTGCCGGGCTTGCGACCAGATACCGGTCCCCTTCCTGGGGGCTGGCAGGAGGATCGGCAACGGCGCGGCTCAACGCCGAAAGCTGCACCAGCGCATCAAGATCCAATAGAGCGTCATTGTGGGTGACATGCTTTTGCGCCTGCGCCGCCATGATGAATGGCAGATCGAGCAGCGGGGTCGATTCAGACATTGAAGGTTTTCTCCGCGAAAGACCCTGGACCATAGGTCGCACTTGACTGTGCAACCCGAACATGAAGCGTTGCCGGCAGCGGGGTGCCGAAATCCGCCATCCGGTCCGCCGCGCTGTAGAGGTAAGCGGGCGAGGTGACCTCCACCTGGCGCGCTACATTCGCGCCATTCAGAATTTCCAGCACGTAGGCCTCGCTGTCCTCGCCCAAAGGAATGTCGATGCCCTGCCAGCTGTCGGCGCCGATGCGCGAGCGCCTGATCCATGTGATTTCGATATCACCACCAGTCTGGCGGGCACTCACATGCACCGGTCGCAACGGTCTGAGACCCAGTCCGGAGGGTGTCAGCGTAAACGACAGGTAGGAGGCATCAGCCGGATCGCGCGAGGCCGGTCCGGCTGCCAGCTGCAGCATCAGGCCGAGATCGGCGCTTGTCACATCGAGCTGGAGGACCGCCCGGTCGAGGAGCACAAAGGTGCTGCCGATGGCCACCTCGTCGACCATTTCCGGATCGGAGCCCGCCTGACCGCGCAGCAGAAGCGATAGGCGGTAGGTGCGCTCGCCAATCAGTTCGGCATTGGCAAACTGCAGGACTTCCCATCGGCCCGTCGCGCTCTCCACCGCTGCGGCGTTGCCGCCTGCGAGCAGGTCGCCCACGGAAATCGACTGCAGCGTTCCGGTGACCAGCTTGACCTCACAACTGGCATGCCGGTCATAGCGGGCGAGCGGCCCGCTGGGCAGGACCGTGGTCAGCTGCCCGAACGCGGCCGGCCGCGTCAGCAGCGTATCGAGGGAATAGCCCGCATCTCCTGCACGCACCACAGCGATCTCGCCGGGCCACGGCAGCGCCGCTGCCGCCATCCAAGGAGCATAAGGGCTGGCATCGTCGGCGATCAGCGGCAGGTCAAGAGCAGCAATTGCCGGTTCGCCGAACACGGCCGGCCGATAGACGGGAGCGCCGCGTACTGGCACCTCTGGCGGCTCGTAGACGTGCGGATCGAGACTGCGCGCCAGTATTTCCCGGGACGGTGCATCGGAAATCTCCTCGATGCGGAAACGCCGCTCGCCGCCGGGCGTTGCGAGGTCGATGGCATCGCCCGGTTCGAGCGCCAGGAGATCCGGCGGCAGGATGAAGCGGGCACTCTCGCGTCCGGCCCAGGCTTCGCCCAAAAGCACTGCTGCACGTGCCGCCGCCGTGGACTGGGGCAGGACACACGGGGCATCGATGCTTACTTCCTGGATAAGCGAGGCCGATTGCCGCCGGGCATCGGCCATGGCGCTAAAGTAGTCCCCGGACCCTTCCGTGTAAGCGACCTTGACTGTGGTCGGCAGCTCGCTTTCCTGCGCGCGGGTGAAATCGACGATCGGCTTGTCGGGGTCGGCTTCGACGAGCTCGTCATGGGCGACGGAAACCACGCCGCGCTGAAGTCGCGGGCGGAAGACGATTTTGGCGTTCGATTCGACGCCATCGAAGGCAAACAGCCGGCCCAAGGGCTCGACGGCATCGCGCGCCGACATGGGCCGGTCGATGAGATAGCCATCGACGACAGCATCGAGCTCGTCGCTCACTGCATCATCGAAGCCGTAGCCGTGACAGATGTCGGCCACGAGGTCGTCCAGCGACACCGCGCCGAGACGCCCGTTCAGCCAATGACCACGCTGGTAGTTGGCCGCATCGGCCCATATATCGCTGCGTCCCGGAAAGGCCGGAAACGGCCGGGCATCCCAGGCCCACACGAACAGCCGGTCGGGATCGACCATCGGGCCTCCGTAGACGCTCGAGACGGGATTTCCGGTGCCGCTGCGCCAATAATCGGCAACCGCCATAAGGGCCTGCCGCTGGATCAGATCGTCGCGCACGCCGCTGGAGAAATAGGGCAGCGCGCTTTCCGACGATTTCGGGTCGTAGAACACATTCGGCTGGTTGGTGCCGAGATCGACCGCCGGAATGCCCAGCTCGGTGAACCAGATCGGCTTGGACTGCGGCACCCATTCGGTGGGCGATGCACCTTCGACACCACCCGGCCGTTCAAAATGCTGGTTCGACCACCAGCCTGACAGATCCTTGGGGCGGAACACCCATGGCTTGCCATAGGCGCCGTCGCTGATGGTGGTGCGCTGCTGCGACAGCCGGTCGGCATTGCTGGCATAATACCAGTCGAAATACTCTCCGCCCGCAATGTTGGCCGTCAGGTAGCCGGGATCATAGACAGATGCCCAGCCGGCCTCGGCGTCGACATGCGCCGCCCCGGGCCGCCAGTCGCTCAAGGGCAGGTAATTGTCGATGCCGATGAAATCGACCGCAGTGGAAGCCCACAAAGAATCGAGATGAAAGAACACATCGCCCGAACCGTCTGCCGGTTGGTGACCGAAATACTCCGACCAGTCGGCCCCATAGGAGACCTTGGCGCCTGGCAGCACTGTCTTCACATCCTCGGCCAGTGTCTTCAAGCGGGCGACAGCGGGGTAGCTTGAGGCACTCTCACGCAAGGTCGTCAGGCCGCGCAACTCGCTGGCGATGACGAACACATCCACCCCGCCGGCCAGCGCGCACAGATGGGCATAGTGCAGCACCATGCGTCTCAGGCCCCATTCGCCCGGCCCGGAATAAATCACGGCCCCGCCGGCGGTGGAAAAGTCGGAGACCTGTGCGGCGCCGAAGAAATGATCGACATCGGCCGTCAACGCCGCGGTCTTGTCGGGCGAGTTGGCCTCGCCCGGCGCCGGGTCGCAGGTGATGCGCCCGCGCCAGGGATAGACGGCCTGCTCGCTCCCGCCATAGGGATCGGGAAGGCCATTGCCTTGCGCGATGTCCATCAGGATGAACGGATAGAACACCACCTCGAGCCCGCGTGCCTTGAGATCGGCGATTGCATCGATGACCGACTGGTCGCTCGGCGTGCCGCCGAAGGCGGGACTGCCGGCTGATTGCGAAACCACGTGGGCATCGCCGCGCGTCAGACCGGCCACGCTCCAGCTCAGCGGCGCTGTCTGCTTGTCGGCAGTCTCCACGCCGGGCCTGAGACTGGTCACGCCGCAGCGCAAATCATCGCCGAACCAGGCGACCACCAGCGAGGCGGCCGAAACGTTGGGACAGATGCCGGTGAGCTGGTCGAACGACACGGTCCAGTCGGATTTGAGCGCCGAGGCATGGGCGTTCTCGCTCTCGGTCTCGCCCCAGCCGGCGTTGCGGGTGATGATTTCGGGCTCATAGCCGAACTCGGTCGAGCCCGGGATGATGCATACCGCCCGCAGCCGGCCCTCGACCGACTCAAGCGGATGAAAGATCTCGAAGGAAAACTGCGGCACGCGGTTGCCGAACTGGGCGAGCGGCAACTGCTCCAGCACCACGTAAGCCAACCCCCGATAAGCGGGTGCCGCATCGGCACCTTCCTTGGCGAGGATGAAGCTGTCCGGCTCCTGTGTTTCATCGCCCTGATAGAAGCGCCACGTAAAGGCATCAAGGTCGATCTCCTTGCCATCGGCCCAGACGCGGCCGATACGGGCAATCGGGCCTTCTGCGAGGCCAATGGCGAAGTTGGCGAAATAGTCGTAGCTGGTGACGGTCGAGGAGGGACCCGACAAGACGCCCTTGCCGCCGTAGCTGCTGGTCGAGACGACTTCCTCTAGCTGGGTCGCCCAGATGATCTGGCCGGCGATCCGCATGCGGCCCCACGCGCGCGGCACCGGCGCGCCCTCTGTCGAAGCCTGCACATAGAGGTTGCTGAGGCGCGGTCCATCTCTGTGCCGGGTGGGCGGGCCAAACAGGGTCTGGTCGATGACGTTGCCGGCGATTGCACCAGCGGCGCGGCCGATGATGCCGCCCAGCGGGCCGAAGAGTCCGCCAAGCGCCTGACCGGCTGTCTGCAGAACCAGGGTTGCCATCGTTGCTCGCTATCGGTTGTCGGGAAAGCGGAAGGCGTAAGCGAGATGCCTCAGCCACCACGGATTGAGCGCCACCTCGCAAATGGCAGCACCTTCCTGGGCATGGATCATGCGCGTTTTGCTAACCGCGATGCCCAGATGCTTGGCCGGCAGATGCCGGCGCCAGCGGAAGAGAAGGACATCGCCGGCGGCAAAACACTCCTTGTCGATCTCCAGCAAATGCCGGCGCGCCGCCACGGCCAAGGGGTCTTCCGGTGCGACGGGCGTCTCCGCCCAGCTGCCCGAATAGGCCGGCACCGCTTCCGGCTCGGCTCCGTAGAGTTCGCGCCACACACCACGCACCAGTCCGAGACAGTCGCAGCCGATGCCGCGCAGGCTGGCCTGGTGGCGATAGGGCGTGCCGATCCACCCGCGCGCCGCACTGATTACACAGTCCGAAAATTCCTCTATCCCGCTCATCACGATCCCGTCAGGCTGCCGCCGTTATTGTTGATGTCGCTGCTGTTGGGATAGCGCACGACGAAATCGTTGCCAGGCATGTGCGGAAAGCCACGGAAGTTGATACTGTTGGCGAATTTCGACCGGCAAGTGGAAAACTGCTTGTCGCAACCGGCGACGATGCCAAAGCTGTCGCCGACTGCGATCGCAATCGGCAGCAATTGACGCAGTTCAATCTCCACTCCTGAGCTGTCGACGTGATGAGCCTTGACCTCACTCTTGCGCCCGGCATTGCCGCCGCCGGTCCACGTGACAAGGCCATCGCGAAACCATCCGTCCGCGAAGGCATCGAGGCCGCTGACACGGAAGCGCCAGTCATCGAGCGTAGCGGAAGCCGTACCCGTTCCGGCAAAAGCCGAATCGGCGAGATTCACGCCGCAGCGCTGATCGCCCAGAATGGCATCGCAGCCATATTCGAAATTGCGCCCCTTCGTGAGGTTCAGCCGATTGGCAAGGCCGCGGATTTCCACCGTGAAGCCGACCTCGCTGCGCCGCACCTCGCCGAGGTTGCCGCTCCTCAACAAGACCCGCTGAGCGGGATCGGACCAGTCCACGGCCCAGATCTCGACGCTTGCATCGTCATAGCGCCCGGCCAGGAGATCGTCTTCCGTCAATGCCAGCGAGGACAGGGCCCCGGTCACCTCCAGATTGTCGACACTGAGGCCCAGGCTCGACTGCATGTCGCTCGCGGTAAAGCCGGTGGAAGCGCGATAGGTGAGGCCGTCGAAGGTGATATCGCGGTCGTGATCGGTGAAACCAAGCGTTGTTCCGTCACGCGGGCTGACTTTCCAGCACCAGCACAAGGTCGTCGTGCCGGACGCAAGCGCGGCTTCGAGGCCGGAAGGAAGCTGTCTCATTCGAGCACCTCGACGAGCCTGATGTCAGGGATCTGGCCTGCTCCGAAAGCCGCCAGGTTGACTTCGAGAAGATCGGCATCGAAACGCACCGGCACATCGAACTCGAAGCCGGCGGTGATGGCGGCGCCGGAAGCCGGTATCGAACCCGCCTGGAACGTGACGATCCCGGTGAGCGCATCGACGGAAAAATCCGCGGGCGCGGCCAATTCGTTGCCGCCGACCGCCATCCGCACGGTGCCGTCGACCGGCTTGGTAATGTTGCGCAGGTAAGCCTCGGCCCCTGTCCCGTAGGATTTGACGAGCTGGAACGTTGCCGTTGTGCCGTCTCCGGTGCCGACGGCCTGGTCGCCGGGAGCGGGCGTGGCATCGGGCGCACAGGACTTCCAGTCGGCGTGATCCTTCCAGCGAAAGCCGTAAAGCCGTCCGCGTCTCGCCTCGAAGAAGGCGACCACGCCATGGATATCGGCAAGGCTCTTGATGCCGTAGCCGGCGTTATAGCGCCGTCTCGAAGCGTACCAGCGGGTATTGCGCTGCTCGGCGCCCGATCCTGTGACGACGATTTCGGTGCGCCGCTCGGGTCCACCGGAAGCGCCGCGCGCGATGGCGACGGGAAAGCGAACGTCGTGAAAGCTCATGCCCGTTGCCTCGCTAATTAGAGGTTGCGCTGACCGCGATCGAGGGCGCGCAGCAGCATCGCCGCCACCTGGGTCTGTGAGCGCTGGAAGCCCACCAGGTCAGGCGTCGAAATGTTCATGTTGACCGTGACCTGGCTGGCCCCTTGCGCCTTCACGCCGAGGCGCCCGTCAGCTCCGCGCGTCAGCGGCATGACAGCTTCAGGCCCCGCCTCGCCCATCAGCCCGACGCCACTGCGCATGGCAAACAGCGTCGGGCTGTTGATGATGCCGCCTTGCGCGAACGGCATCACACGGCCGCCGGAAAAGGCATTGCCGTTGGCGCTGGCAAGAGCGGAGCCGAAAACCCCGCCGACCAAGTTGCCCAGCGGGCGCAGTGCTGCTCTCAGCGTTGAGTTCGCGAGCGACAGGGTGAGCGAGCGCAGCACGTCCGACAGCTTGCGCCCGCCCGTGACGGCGCTGGCGAAGGAACGGACCAGGGTATTGCCGAAGGACCGGCTCAGCCGTTCGAGATCCGTCAGGCCGGTGCGTAAGGCCGATGTGTCGAGATCGATACTGAAGGACAGTCCTTGCGCCGTCGTGGCCATTGTTCATTCCTCACAGGTTCGGTCGGGAAAGGCCGCCATCAGCGTCTCAAGCGCGTCCCGACTGGGCGCTCTTGCCCCTCGCCGCGGGTTGAGGGCCGAAACGGCAGCGGCATATTCCTTGGGCGTCATTGCCCACAGCACGTCCGGGGCCAGGCGCAGCCGGCCGAGGCCGACGGCCATGATGTCGCGCCAGGGAAAGCCCCCTTCCCCGGCGCCGGTCAGTTTCCCGCCGGCTCGGCTCCCTCACCGGCAGGCGAGAAGGTGACCTGCAGAAGCTCGGCGCAGATCGCCACATAGCCGGCGGCGCCGGCGGCGCTCGCCATCAGGGCCACCTCCTCGTCCGATATCTCCCCGCCGGCGCCGCGCAGGCCGGCGCCGATCAGGCGGATCGCGTCGCGGGCGCCGATGCGGCCGGTCTCGAAGCGCTCGGCCAGCGCCAGCAGGTCGGTGTCGCCATAGGCTTGCTCCAGTTCGGCCAGGGCACCGAGCGTGAGGCGCAGGCGCAAGGTGCGGCCGTCGAGCTCGGCCTCGATCTCTCCGCGGTGACGGTTTGCCATGGCGGCCTCAGGCGGCGGTAAAGGTGAGCATGCCGGCCGATTCGAGCGTCAGATCGAAGTTCATCTCGCCGTCGTGCTGGCCGGCAAACTCCAGCCCTGAGATCTGGAACGGCCCTTCGACGGTGCCGAAGGCGGGAATGATCACCTGCCAGGAGCGAACGGTGCCGTCGAAGAAATAGGTGCGGATGGTGGCATCGGATGAGGCGTCCTTGAAAATGCCGCTGCCGCGGATGCTCGCCGACTTGATGCCGGCATCGGCGAGCAGCTCACGCCAGGCGCCGGCCGATTCCTGGTCGGTGGCATCGACTGTCTGGGCATTGAAGGTGAGCTGGTTGGTGCGCAAGCCGGCGACAGTGACGTAGGTGCCGGCCCCGTCGCTGTCGAGTTTCAAAAGCAAATCACGTCCCTTCTGGGCGGCCATGGGCTGTCATCCTCGTTGAAATATCGATCCTGTCAGAGTGGCTCGGTGACGGCGCGCAGGCGCACCACGCCGTGATAGGAGGCGCCGTCGAGATCGCGCAGCGCCGTCCAGAAGACGACGCGCAGGTTGATGAGCTGGTGATCCTCCAGCGTGAGCGCGGCACCGTCGAGCACGGCGTCGATGCGTTCGATGATCATCTGCACCTCGCGCCGCCCGCGCTGTTTCGACCAGGCGTGAATGACCACGATATGCTCATGGCCTTCCTGCGTCTGGGTGCTCCAATCGCGGGTGGTGACGTCGCCGATCACCACATAGGGAAAGGCGGTGCCTTGCGGCACGTCGTCATAGACGTTTGCGCCGATGACGGCGGCCAGGCCGGCATCGGCGGCAAGCGCGGTGTGGACCGCCTTTTGCAGTGCCAGCGATGAATTGGTGGTCAAGTCTTCATCCTCCGCTGGTGTGAAAACGCCCACCGGCGCTGAGCCAGGCCGAACGCAAGAGGCGGGCAATGCCGTCCTTGGCCCCGTCTACGGCAGCGGCCAGCTCGCGATGGCGCGCGGTGAGGACGAGAGCTGCGCCCTCGCCACCCGTCACCACCTTGGCAGAAACGGCAGGCCGGCCACCGCTCGAACGCAAAAGCCCATCCTCGACCACGCGAGAAATCTCGGGTGCAGCCATCGCCAGGGCATCGGCAGCCTGGGCGGAGGGGTCCTTGCCCGGTCGCCCGCGCAAGATCCTGAAACTCGCGGCCGTCACGGTGATCTTTCGATGCAGTAGCAGACCAGCCAGCGGCGGCGGCCGTCGGGATCGGCGACGGAGACGATGTCAAGTTCAAGGCCGTCGAAGCCGAAGCGCATGTCGCTGGTGACATCGGCGCGATAGCGTAGGGTGACGCTGTAGGGACTTTCGGCCGTCTTGGCCTCGGCCCACTGCTTTACCTTGCCCTTGAGCGAGACCACCTGGGCCCACACCGTATCGCGGGTGGACCAGTTGACGATGCGCCCGCCGGCGCCGTCGTCCGATTCCACCGGCTCGAGCAGTTCGACGCGGTGGCGCAACTCGGCGATCAGCTTCACAGCCGCGTCCTCCTGAAAGGCGCGATGAGCTGCAGAACGATCGGTGACAGGCGCCCCGGCTTGGCCTGATAGTGACCGCCTTCGCGGTTCTCATAGGCTTCGGTGACGAGATGCATCACCGCCTGGCGCAGCGGCAGCGGTATGCTGGCGCTGTCGGCGCCGTAGCCGGCGGTGAAGTCGATCTCGATGCCGCCAACCTCCAGGCCGGGTTTCGTCCACAAGCGCGTCGAGCGCAGCACCAGGCGCGCAGGGCGTGAGGCGGTGTCGACCAGATAGTCAGCCGGGTCGACCACCGAGGCCACGCCGTCGGCGTCGATCTCGCGCACCTCGTCGATGGAGACAACCGGCGCCAGCATCAACTCGACCGCGCGCAAAGCGGGCCAGTCGTCGAGCAACAGGCGCCAGCCTTGCGTCAACAGCGCGAGGCCGGCGGCGGTCTCGATGCGATGGCGCGCAGCGGTGATCAGATCGCTCACCGCCACGTCGTCATCGCTGCCGTCGAGCCGCAGGAACGACTTGGTCTCGGCAAGGCTCAAGGGTTCGCCCTCAGGGGGCGTCACGAGCATCAAAGGCATGGGGGTTCCCGGAAGGTGAACGGGTAAAGGGTGGTCCGCCGCCCCCGTCAGAAGCGGCGGACCGGGCGGGAGGCAGACTACGACACAGCAAACTTCAACAGCTTGATCGCTTCGAAATTCTGCACGCCGCCGCCAACGCGCTTGGTGGTGTAGAACAGCACGTAAGGCTTGGAGGAATAGGGATCGCGCAGGACCCTCACCCCCAGCCGGTCGACGATCAGGTAGCCGCGGCGGAAATCGCCGAACGCAACCGAAGTGGAGCCGGAGGCGATGTCGGGCATGTCCTCGGCCTCGGCGATGGGAAAACTCATGAGGCTGGCACGCCCGTCGGCGGTGGCCGCCGGCTGCCACAGATAGTTGCCATTGGCATCCTTGAGCTTCCTAATCTCGGCCTGGGTCTTGCGGTTCATCACCCAGTAGGCGCCCTGGCGGTAGCCGGCCTTGAGGCTGTAGACGAGATCGACCAGCACATCGGAGGCATCGCTCGCGGGAAAGGCGCCGTCTGCCCCAGTCGGCACATAGCCGATATTGCCCCAGCTCCAGGAGCTGTCGGCAACGGTGGTGTAGTTGAGGAAGCCCTGCGGTTTGTTGGTGCCGTCGCCGCTGACGAAGGCTGCTCCTTCCTGCTCGGCGAACACCGTCTGCACCTCCTCGGCGATCCACTGATCGACATTGACCGCGGCATCATCGAGCAGGCTCTGGGTGGCCGCGGCATGGCATAAAGCTCCATGGTGGGAAACTGCAGCTCGGCCAGCGTCGGCGATGTCGTCTCGGTGCGCGCCGCCGTCTCGCCCACCCAGCCGGTGGCAGCGCCGGTGATGGCAAACGGCTTCTTGTAGACAGAGGCCGAGACCTGGCGGATGCCGGCGATGGCGCGGATCGGCGAGGCAGCAGCCAGCAGCCGGCCGATCTCGGTCTCGGTCTCATCCGGCACAAGATAGCCGCCGTCGGGGTCGGAGCCTACCGACAGGCTCTTGCCTTCCAGATCCACCAGCGCGGCCGTATCGCCGCGGCGCACATAGCGCTCGAAGGCGGCCTTGTGCTCGCTCGGCTGGTAGACGCGCGTCTCATCGCCGTCGCGGCCAAGCCGCGGGCGGCTGGCCTTCAGGGTGAGCTGGTCGATCTTCGCCTTGTGCTCATCCAGCGCGGCATTGAGGCGATCGACCTTGTCGCGGGTGACGACGTCGGCGCTCATGCGCCTTTCCATTTCGTCGAGGCGCTGGTCATTGGCCTCGCGGAAGGCTTCGAACGTCGTCATGAAGCCGTCGAAGGCCTCGTTCACGTCGCGCGAGACCGCGTCGACCTTGGTTTCAAGCTGCGGAACCATATCCATCTCTTCTTCAATGCTCCTCATGACATGGACAAAAGCATCGCCCGCTGCGCCTCATCGAGGCGGCGGACAAGGGCGGCACGGTTACCGCCGTCTGCTCCCTGGGGTCCGCCTGAAACCAGGCGGGCCCGGGGATGCATGGGGAAGGTGACAAGCGACACCTCCCAAAGATCGATTTCGTGGATCAGGCGCAGGCCGCGCTTCTTGTCGTTCGATGCGCGCACGGTACGAAAGCCGATCGACAGCCCGTCTATGGCCTTGTCGGCGATCAGCCGACCGAGGTCGTCGGCGGTGGAAACGCCGGCCGTCAGATGACCGCTCACCCACAGGCCTTTACGGTCCTCAGTGAGGCTCAGCCATCGGCCGATGGGTCGGTTCGGATCATGCTGCCACAGCATGCGGACACCGCTGGGGCCCCGCTGCGAGAGGCTCCTCGCAAAAGCTCCCGCATGATCACGTCGCCCGCCGTGTCGGCCAGGTTGAACAGGCTGGCATAGCCCGCGATGCTTACCGGGCCGGCGGCCATGTCGGACGCCGGCATTGCATTCGCTGATGCGGCCATGGGACTAAGCGGTCTTCGCTGCGGCGTTGTCGATGCGGTCACCGTCGGGCAGTGGCCCATAGCCGACGGCCATGCGCTTTTCGTTGACGGTGAGGAACTGCGCCTGCTGGACGCGTGTCCACAGCGCCTGGCGCTCCCCCGACAGGGCCTCGATCTTGTCGGCATCCAAGCCGAGCATGATGCGATCACCCCAGACCGGGCTCACCCAGTGGCTGATGGCCGCGGCGGTGCGCGTCACCAGCGGCAGCACGGTCTGGCGCCAGAATGTCCGGTTGGCCTCGGCGTAATTGGCAAAGGTGTTGTCACCGGGAATGCCCAGCAGCATCGGCGGCACCCCGAAGGCGAGCGCGATGTCACGGGCGGCAACGTCCTTCAACTCTATATGCTGCATGTCGCGCGGGGTGAGCGACAGGGGCTTCCAGTCGAGGCCGCCTTCCAGCACCAGCGGGCGCCCCGCATTGACGGCACCCTGATAACTGGTCTCGAGCTCGGTCTTGAGGCGGTCAAACTGCTCTTCAGTGAGCCCGCCCGCATCGCCGCCATTGTAGATGAGAGCGCCCGAGGGACGCGCCGAGTTGTCGAGCAGTGCCTTGTTCCAACCACCCGCGGCATTGTGGATGTCGACGGCGCGGGCGGCGGCCTCCAGCGGCGACAGCCCGTAATGGTCGTCGGTGGGGTTGAACATGCGCATGTGCATGATCGGCGGCAGCGGTGCGGCATCCTGGTTGAAGCGCACCGAGCGCCCGCCGATGGTATATTCATAAGCATCCGGCCAGCCGCTCTCGCCCATCACCACGCGCATGCGGTCGGGACGCAGGGCATGCAGCTCGCGCACCGTGCCATCGAGGCTCGCCGCCTCCATGTAGGCGTTGCCGGCGATGTAGAGATGGCCGTAAAAGGCCTCCATGAGCGAGCGGCCGTCTTGCGCCGGATTGGGCCGGGCTAGCAGGTCGAGCAGGGGATGACGTGTCAGCTCGTGCTCGTCCTCATAAAGCAGCCATTCGACCGAAGCGGCCGCCTCGGCGATCATGCGCACGCAGCGATAGCCCACCGCGTTAGTGACAAAGCCTTCCTTGGCCAGCGCGGCATAATTGCGCGGCGTCCACACCGGCTGGCGGCCGGTCTGCAGCGCGATGAGGGGTCCGGTGCGGCTGCGCTTTGCCTCTGGCGGCGAAGCAAGCCGTTCGCCCCAGAGACGGGCGAGCGAAGTGAGCCAGTTCGGCATGAAGCCTCCACGAATTTTCCACAATTTTATAATTGTCGAATGCGTGGCGCGGCGCGCGGCCGGCCGAGCATGAGATCGGTGAGCGCCCAGACAAGGGCATCGAGTCGGTCCGGGCTGGGTTCGGCTTCGCCGCCGAGACCCACATAGCTGCACATTTCGTCTTCGAGCTCAGGGAACGCCCCCACGTGGGAGACCCTGCCCTGTTCATAGAGGGCGGCGACCGGCTCGGCCCTGAGGCGCTTTCCGTGACGAGCGTGCACGCTACGGAAGGCCACCGTGTCATCGACCTCGCGGATGAGGGTGGCGACCAGATCGCCGCCCAGGTTGACTTCGGCCACCAGCCGGTCGGCGCAGCGGGCGTGATAAAGCCCCACTGCACGGCTCGCCCACATCATGGGGCTGGCGCCCTCGATGGTCAGATCGTCGAGCACATAGCCGCGACCGTCGGCACCGAGGCCGACACAGATGATGCCGCAGGCAGCCGATCGGGGCCCGCGGCTCACCGGCGGATCGACCGCCACCACGATGCGCGTAAGCTGCGGCGCGGCGTTTGCGCGCCCCGCTTCGATCAGGTGGCGCGAGAACAGGGCACCGGCCACATCCTCGATGATCTCGGCATCCAGTTCCTGGCGCCCGAGACGAGTGCCGCCGTAGCGGGCCGTCACATGATCGAGAAACCCTCGCGCCAGGAAGCGGGCGTTGTCGGCGGTCCTCGCCGTGGTGGCGAGGGTCGCCGGATCGGCCATCAGCGCCTTCAGCAGCGGTATCGGCCGCGGCGTGGTCGTCACCACTGTTTGCGGATGCCGGCCCAGCCGCATGCCAAACTGCAGCATGTCCCAGGTGGCACGGGGCTGGCGCCATCTGGCCAGCTCGTCGCACCAGGCGGCATGAAACTGATAGCCGCGCAAGCCGTCCGGCTCCTCGGCAGAAAAGATTTGCGCAATCGCGAGCCCCGGCCATGTGATCTGCCGGCGCGAGGGCTCGAACTGCGGCCGGATATCGCCATTCGCGTGAATGGCAATGAGGCCCGATGGCCCCTCCACCATGATCTGGCGCACGTCGTTGAGGCTCGGCCCCACCAGCGCGATGCGCAAAAGGTCCTCACCCTTTCGATCATTCTTGGCATCGAGCACCTTGCGGCGCACCCATTCGGCCACGGCGCGGGTCTTGCCGGCGCCGCGCCCGCCCATGAACAGCCAGGTGGCCGGACCGCCCTCGCCTTGCATGACCGCATCGGGCCATTGGTCGTCGCGCGCAAGGGTTGCCCAGTCGCTTTCGAGAAGCCTGAGAGCCTCGCCCTCAAGCGCGCTCAGGAAGTCGCCGACCGCTTGCCTGCTCGAGCATTGCAACAAGCATCTGCGCAAGCTTCTGGCGTCGTTCATCGACCTCTTCCGGCGTCATCGTCCTGTTCGTCGTGGCCTCGCCCGTTCTTCGGGCGACCTCCAGCTCATCGATGCGCGTGACCAGACCAAGAAGCGCGCTCAGCGCCTTGGCAAGCCGCTCATGGCCGGCAAGCCCGGCATCCTCGTTGCCGCTCATTGCCTCCAGCGCCGCGATGTGGCGCTGCGCCAGCCGGCGCATGCGCGCAATCAACGCGGCCTGCTTGTCGTTCGCTGTCGCGTCCCGCTCACCCGGCTTTACCGGTCTCCGCAGCGCCCAGCCCTGTTCGCGCACCAACTCGTAGAACCGGCCGGAGGTCAGGTTGTGACGCTTGAGGATCTCGCGCACGGTCACCCCGGCTTCGAGGTAGTCATGCGCGATGGCCGCCAACGACTCATCGCGCCCGTCATTGCCGGCGCGCGCAGCCGCAACGGTCGTCATCGAAAAACCTCTTCGTGTCGTGAACACGCGACCGGAATGCTTGCGGCCACCTGGAGCGACCGCCACCTTGCCGGCGTCTTGCCTCAAGGCCCATTTGCGGAGCGTGGCAAATTCATACCCGAAGAGCGCAACGATGTCAAGGAAAAAATAACAATTATCAGAAAAAATTTTAACTCTGTGATTTTTAGTCCGTTTTTTCGATCAATCGATAAGATAGTAACCCAATTCCTCCTCGTCCACCTCGTTTTCCGAGATCACATGCCCTTCGACCGACATCCCGGCCGCCTTCACGCTCTTTTCCTCGCCCGAAACCAGCGGATGCCACCACGCAAGCTCGCCGCCTTCGGCCAGTACCCGATAGGCGCACGTTGTCGGCAGCCAGGAGATTTCCCCCACATTTTCAGGCTCAAGCCGCACGCAGTCGGGAACCAGCGCCTGCCGGTTGGCATAGTCGCGGCAGCGGCAAGTACCGGTATCGAGCAGCCGGCACACCACCGAAGTCCGATGGATGCGTCCGGTGTCCTCGTCCTCCAGCTTCACCCGGCAGCACTGGCCGCAGCCGTCGCACAGCGCTTCCCATTCCTCCGGGCTCATCTCGATGAGCATCTTTTTCTCCCAGAAGCGCGCATCGAGAGTCATGGACGTTAACCGGTTGCAGGGTCTTTGCTGTGGAAGTATCGGGCATATGCGCTATATAGCAAAGGCGGCCGTGCCGATATGGGCGACAGGAATGCAAGGCCGCCCCGGCGCGGATTGCGCGCGAGCTTGCGTCAAGCTGGCGCCGAAGCTTTCGCTCGGATGAGAAACGGCCGCTCGCCCGGCCGCAAGAGCAAGACAAGCGGACCAGACAAGGTGTCAGAGTTCAAGCCGTCACACCCCGTTTTTCGCTGGTTCATGCGCCTCGATTCGCTCATCAGCTCGGCGCTGTTCGAGGCATCGGCAGCCATGCACTATGGCTGGGCGAGCTATACATCCTGGCTGGAGCGGTTTCGCATCTGGGGCCTCAAGCGGGTGGTGGTGGATCTCATCGACGACGGCCTCACCTTCGGCCTCGCCATCGCTTTCGGCCTCGTCATTTACGCGCTGCCCACCCTGCACGAGACCGACGATGTGTGGAACCGCGGCCGCCAATACGCCATGACCTTCACCGACGTCAGCGGCAACATCATCGGCCGGCGCGGGGTGCGCCAGGACGACGCCATCCCCTTGAGCGAGATCCCGCCTTACGTCATCCGCGCCGTGCTGGCGACGGAAGATGCCCGCTTCTACAGCCATTTCGGGCTCGATATCCAGGGAACGCTGCGCGCCCTTATCGCCAATATCAGGGCCGACGGCGTCGTTCAGGGCGGATCGACCCTCACCCAGCAGCTCGCCAAGAACCTCTTTCTCAGCCCCGAACGCACGCTCAAGCGAAAGGTGCACGAAGCCTTCCTCGCCCTTTGGATCGAGGCGCGCCTCACCAAGGACCAGATCCTCAAGATGTACCTCGACCGCTCCTATCTCGGCGGCGGTACCTACGGGGTGGAAGCGGCAGCGCAATACTATTTCGGCAAGTCGATCCGCGATGTGAACCTGTCGGAGGCGGCAATGCTGGCGGGCCTGTTCAAGGCGCCGTCGAAATTCTCGCCCACCGTCAACCTCGAAAACGCCCGCGCCCGCACCAACGTGGTGCTCTATCGCATGCTTGATGTCGGCTTCATCTCCCAGGGCGAGCTCTACGAGGCGCGCCGCCATCCGGCCCAGGTCATCGGGAAGGTGGATCACTACAGGCCCGACTATTTCCTCGACTACGCCTACAAGGAGACCCTTGGTCTCATCGAAACCCAGAACCTGCAGAACGACTACGTCATCGAGGTGAAGACCACGCTCGATCCTTCCATCCAGGAGGCGGCGCAGAAGGCGGTCGACGACATGCTCGATGCCAAGGGTGCGCAATACGACGTGAGCCAGGCGGCGCTCGTCAGCATGAAGCCGGACGGGGCGCTCAAGGCCATCGTCGGCGGGCGCAATTATGAGGAAAGCCAGTTCAACCGCGCCACCGAGGCCAGGCGCCAGCCGGGATCTTCGTTCAAGCCGTTTGTCTATCTCGCCGCACTGCGCAACGGCTACACGCCCGAAACCATCGTCACCGATGCGCCCATCACCATCGGCAACTGGTCGCCGCAGAACTATTCCCACCGCTATCACGGGCGCATCACCCTGACCACGGCGCTGATGCACTCCTACAACTCGGTGCCGGTGCGCTTGATGACCCACATCGGGCGCAAGGCAATCATCGACACCGCCCATCGCGTCGGTCTCAAGGCCAAGCTCCTGTCGGTACCGTCGTTGCCTTTGGGGACCAACGAGGTCACCGTCATGGACATGACGACGGCCTATGCCACCTTCGCCAACGGCGGCAAGCTGGCGCGCGCCTATTCGGTGCTGGAGATCCGCAGGCCGACGGGAGAGCTCCTTTACTCGCGCGCCCGCAACGCTCCCGAGGCGCCGCAAGTGATTGCGCCGGACAAGATCGCCGAGCTCAATCACATGCTCAACCAGGTGGTGCTGCACGGTACCGGGCACCGGGCCAATCTGGGCTTCACGCCGCAATGCGGCAAGACCGGCACCACCCAGAGCTATCGTGACGCCTGGTTCATGGGCTACACGGCGCAGCTTGTGACCGGTGTCTGGTTCGGCAATGACGATTCTCGCGAGACGCGCCGGGTGACCGGCGGCCTGTTGCCGGCAATGACATGGAAGGCGTTGATGGAGGTTGCCCTTGCCGGCGCGCAACCCGAGGCTCTCGCTGGAGTTCCCGTCGACGGCACGTATGCGAAATACGACACCAACCGCCCTGACAACTCCGTGGCGTTGCCCATTCCGGCCTTCAAGAATGCCGCCACAACCGATACCACTGTCACATTCGCAGCCCAGCCCCAG
>Ga0307436_1000436_pt1 | contig 19659 bp, 15 predicted proteins | sample SalMarWE160440MG_FD_202513 | JGI IMG/M metagenome (GOLD analysis project Ga0307436, IMG submission 202513) | Salt marsh sediment microbial communities from the Plum Island Ecosystem LTER, Massachusetts, United States - WE1604-40 | ecosystem: Environmental > Aquatic > Marine > Intertidal zone >...
AAAGCGGCGCGTATTCATCGGTGTCGGCCCTGATATCAGCAACGTAAAGGAAGGCGGCCTTTTCGAACCCTATGTCGACGAAGGCGGACTGCATCCCGGGGAGAATTTTCACTATCTTCCCCTTATATATATTACCCACGAGGCTTGCGTCGCGTTTTCGCTCGACATAGAACTCCACCACCTGTCCGCCTTCGAGCAGTGCGACCCTGGTCTCCCCCCTGGTAACATTGATCAGGATTTCGCTGTCCACACCTTTTCACCTTCCAGCGGCTCGACCCAGCCGCCCTGCCAGCCGAACATGGCCGTTCTCGTCGCCTCCAGCTCCGCCGGCGCGCTGTCGAAGATTTCTGAAAGTACCTCGTCAAGCCGTACCTTCACGTCCCCGATGTCACGCACGGTAATACGGACAGTATGATCGTCTACCCTTTCCACTTCCTCTAACATCCGCCTCAGGTCTATGGGTGAATCCTTTCTCATTACGAACATTTCATCTCCCCCCGAAAATTTCTCCGACAGGGAAAGGCCTTTTTCTCTCCTGATTTCGTAGGTATATCTTACAATAAAACTGTTGAGGGATTTCTCCCTGGCGTACAGGGCCGTAATCCTGTCGGCACGGAGCCCGTCCGGCAGTGTTGAGTTGAGCTTCATGAGGGCCCCGGCCGTGTCAAAGGGCAGAAAGACCTCGAAATCGAGATATTCCTTCAGGCCGCCCGTGCCCACCGCGAGCGCCGGTCCGAATGAAACCCTGGGAGAGGGATGGAATCCGCTCGAATACTTCAGGGGGAATCCCGCCCTCCGCATCGCCCGTATCAGCGCCGTCGTCAATTCGAGGTGTGAGAGATACACCGTACGGCCGGTCTTGGCATAGCGCATCCTAAGGTTTACCGAAACGCCCTGAAGGGCTTTCCCGGCCGTCCCCGGCGAAAACTCCGCATTTTCGCGCCCCGCGGTTTCACCTTTCCCGGACGCGCCGGGTCCGCATTCAAGACCGCACCCATGGCACTGCTTCCTGCAGTCGATGGTAAACCTTCCCGAAAGCGCATTGCCGTATTCTCTCCACAGATAGTCCTTGTCGACCCCTGTCGAAATATTGTCCCATGGAAGCCTGGAGCCGGGCATGTATTCCTTCGCCGCGAGATCGAAGGCGTCTATCCCGGTCTTTTCCATCGCCTTTTTCCATTTTTCAAAATCGAATAACTCGGTCCAGGCATCAAGCCTGCATCCCGATGCCCAGGCCTCCTCGATAAGTCCGGAAATGCCCGCGTCTCCGCGCGCAAAGGCCGCCTCCAGCAGGGACATCTCTTCATTATGGCCCTTGTACTTGACCCCTTTTTTCAAAAATGCCCTCTTCAGATAACCGTCTTTTTCCTTCAGTGCGGCGATATCGTTCTGTCCGAACCACTGGAAAGGGGTATGAGGTTTCGGTATAAAAGGAGAGACTCCGACACTCAGGTTCAAGTGTCTTCCCCTGAGTCTTTTCGATATCTTTATCGCCTGAAGCACCATTTCCGGGATGGCGGCTATGTCCTCCCCGGTCTCGGTAGGCAGACCGGTCATGAAATAGAGCTTGAGATTGTGCCACCCCTCCCTTAGGAGCGTCTCCAGGGCCTGGAGGTATGTCTCTTCCCTGAAATCCTTGTTGATCACCGCCCGCAGACGTTCCGTCCCTGCCTCAGGAGCGATCGTAAACCCCGTCTTTCTTACCGAGCGTATCTCCTTCAGCACCTCGCTGTTGACCGAAGCGACTCTCAGGGAAGGCAACGATATCGCGACCCTGCTGCCGGAAAATTTCCGGTTGAATTTCTGAAGGAGAAGGGAAAGGCAAGAGTAGTCCCCGGAACTGAGGGAGGTAAAGGAGATGTCCTCGTATCCGGTGTTTTTCAGCGAGGATTCGGCGAGTTCCAGTATCTTCCCGGGGGACCTTTCGCGGACGGGCCTGTATGCCATTCCGGCCTGGCAGAACCTGCAGCCCATCGAGCAGCCGCGCGCAATCTCGATATTCACCCTGTCATGGACTATGCCCGTAAAAGGCACCACCGGGGCAACCGGAAACGGAGCATCCTCGATGGAAGGTATGACGCGGCGCCTGACTTCGCGGTCCCCGCCCAGGGCCGGTACGAACATGCCGTCGATCTCGCGGAGGGATTCCAGGAGCGATATGCGGCTGCCCGCTCCCTCTTTTTTCCATTCATGGTACGCCGCTATCATCTCTTTTATGGCTTCCTCGCCGTCTCCCACGAGAAAGGCGTCGATAAAAGGGGCCATTGGATGGGGGTTCAGGGTACATGGGCCGCCGGCTACAACGAGAGTCCCCTGTTTTCTGCCATGGCGCTCTTCGGACCTCAGGGGGATACCGCCCAGATGGAGCATGTTCAGCACCGTGGTATAGGAAAGTTCATGCTGAAGGCTGAAGCCCACGATATCGAACTCCTTGAGAGGGGTCCGCGATTCAAGCGACGCGAGGGGCGTCCCGCTCTTTTTCAGATGGTCTTCGAGGTCGGTCCAGGGAGAAAAAACCCTTTCGGCAGACGCATAGGGGATATCATTGACAATAGAGTACAGTATCTTGAGCCCCAGATGGGACATCCCTATCTCATATACATCGGGGAAGGCGAGAGCCACATTGACAGTCGCTTTTTTATGGATCGAATTAAACTCGCCGTTGATGTACCTGCTGGGCCTATGGAAAGGGGAAAAGTTCACTTTTAAAGATACCACCCGTGGGAGGCCTTTGGCAAGTTCGCGGAGTACCCATCCCGGGGTCCGCGTATCGGAACGCCGGTTCTCCTAAGCTTGACTTACAGACAGGGTTGGCGTTTTAATAAAGCGATGAAAAAATTGCAGTTACTGTCTCTTGTCTTTCTGGTAAGCCTCCTTTTTTCGTGTTCCGGCAAAACCGCTGTCAAGCCGACCGAAGTGGGATTTAATGCCCAGAGGTCGTTTGCTAAGGCAAACAAACTCATAGAAGACAAGGACTATAAAGAGGCCAGGAGGATCCTCACCGAGATAAAGAACCGGGACCTCTCAGGAAAATTTGCCCCGCTGGCTCAGCTCAAGATCGCCGATTCCTACGCCAGGGACGACGAACCCGAACTGGCTGCGGCGGAATACAGAAAATTCATCGAAATGTTTCCCGACCACAGGCTTGCATCCTATGCCCAGTATCAGATAGCCATGATATATTTTGACCAGATAGAGGGGCCCGAGAGGGGATACAGCGGCGCCGCGCAGGCACTTGCCGAATTCGAGAAGCTAAAGAGGGACTACCCCCGGAACCCTTACAGGGAGATCGTCAACCTGCGTATACAGAAATGCAGGAACACGATCGCCGATTACGAGTTCCTTGTCGGGAAATTCTATATGGACAAAGACTCCTATAACGCTGCTATCGGAAGGTTTGAGGGGCTGGTCGGCAAATACCCCAAGTACAGAAACATGGACCGTGTCCTGCTGGACCTCGGGATCTGCTACATGGAGAAGGGCCGGAATGACAAGGCCTCGGATTATTTCACCAGGCTTCTCGACGGATATCCGAACAGTCCCCTGGCGGCGAAAGCCAGAAAAAAGCTTTCATCACTTGAGATCGGCAAGAAATAGCACACAAGAACCTGCCCGGTGAACTATTATCCCGCATTCCTGGACCTCAGAGGCAAGAGAGCGGTCATTGTCGGGGGTGGGAGGATCGCCGAGAGGAAGATCCTTTCCCTTATCGAGGCGGGCGCCGACGTCACCGTCGTAAGTCCCTCCCTTACGGAAAGACTCAGACAGGAGAAGTCCGACAACCGCATCAGCCATCTTTCCAGGAGTTACCGTAAGGGTGATCTCCTGGGAAGTTTTCTTGTGATCGCGGCAACGGATTCGGAAGAGATAAATTCCAGGGTTGCAGGGGACGCACCGGCACTTGTAAACGTAGTGGACGTGCCTTCAGAGTGCAATTTTATCGCACCTTCGGTTGTCCGGAGGGGACCGCTTACCCTCGCGGTATCCACGGGCGGCGCCAGCCCTGCCATGGCAAAGACCCTCCGGAAAGAACTCCAGAAGGCCTACGGACCGGAATTTTCAGGCTACCTGAGATTTTTAAAGCAGGTGAGGGCGGAGGCCCTTGCCGGTATCGGGCAAAAGGTGAAGAGGGAAAGATTCCTGAAGGGCCTGGCCTCGCAGAAGATGGTAAACATGTTGCGGACTAAGGGTCTCAAGGCGGTCAAGGAGAAGATACTGGAGAGACTCAGAAGACTGAGCAGCAGTTGAGCCACAAAAAGCACATAAACCACAAGAGAATTAAATTCCCTTTCCAACTTCTTGTTTCACTTATGTGATTTTTGTGCCTTTTGTGGCCACCCGTAGTTTTCAGAACCATGGGTCAGCGTCTCTCCTTCAGTTCCCCCACTTTTTTCCTCAGAAGGTCGGCGAAGTACTGGTAGTCGTCGGTGTTTCCCTTGTTGCCGGAAAAGTCCAGGGAGGACGCCAGGAGGGGAGGGCCGAAAGTAATACGTATCTTCCTGAACCTGGGGAAGACCGCGCCGCGGGGGAGCGATTCGAAGGCGCCTTCTATACAGGCCGGTACTACCGGGATGTCCGTCTCGACCGCAAGTATTCCTACGCCCTTCTTGAATTCCATAAGAGTGCCGTCGAAGGACCGACCCCCCTCGGGAAAGACGACCAGCGAACGTCCCTTCGTCAGAACATAGGCCGACATCTGCAATGCCTTGCTCAGGTATGCCGAGGAATCGATGGGGATCACATGGGCCGTCCGTGCAAACCAGCCCTTTATATGCCCCGCAAAAAACTCGCTGAGCCCCAGCGCATACATTCGTCTGAAGTACGAAAAAGGAAGGGCCAGAATTGCCACGAAGCCGTCAAGGTAACTGGTGTGGTTCGCGGTGATAATGAAATTCCTGCCCGCAGGTATATTTTCGAGACCGACTGCTTCGATCCTGAACAGTAACCTGAACAGTAACCTCAGGAGCGAATGGATAATGAAAGCAGGCAGCATTCTTTCTTCGGGCTCTTCGATGGAGATGAGACGCAAGTCGGCCACGGAGGGCTCACGCGAAAGGATCTCCTTCCATTCGGCGGTGCCGGACGTACCGGCGGGGGAAGTCGTCTCTGCTTGCCTCCTGATTTTTTCCGTAAGTTCCCTTACGGTGCTTATATCAGAAAGAAAATCTTCCGCCAGTTTTACCGAAAAAGCCTTCTCCAGCGACACCACGAGTTCGATTTTCGAAAGCGAGTCAAGGCCTATATCCAGTTCGAGATTGTCCTCTTCACCCGGTTCCTTACCCTCCCCGAGGAACTGTTTCAGCAAGTCGAGGACCTTTCTGGAAGTCTCGTCGGCAATGGCTTTGCCTCCGCTCTTTTTTTCCCCTTCGGTCTGCACCGGCGCTGTCTCCGTTATCATGAATCTTCTCGGTTTGCCCAGGGGTGTCCTCGGCAACGGCTCCGTGCGAAGCGACAGGCCGGTGATCTTCAGATAGGAAGGCAGTCTGCTCGATATCTCCCGGACCTCCCATTTGATTTCCTCCTGAATGTTCGCAATACGTTTCTCTCCGGCATAATCCAGATCGGGGACGATCACCGCGTGAAGTGCATTGCCGTCTGCCGTGCCGAGGACACATATCTCCTTGATCAGGGGAGAAGCCAGGTAGGCTTGCTCCACCTCTTCGGGATGGATGTTCTTGCCGGAACTGAGGACAATGATTTCCTTTGAACGTCCGGTTATGAAGAGATAACCCTCCCTGTCGAGCCTGCCGATATCTCCGGTCCTGAACCATCCGTCCTGCAGGGCTTCCGCGGTGGCTTCAGGGTTCCTGTAGTACCCCTTCATGACCATCGGGCCCTTTATCGCGATCTCTCCTTCTCCGGCACCGGAAGGCGACAGAATCCTTATTTCAACCGATGGCAGGGGCCGGCCGGCCGATCCTGGCTTTCTCTTCGAGAAGGGGTTGAAGGTCACCACCGGGGACGTCTCGGTCAGGCCGTATCCTTCGAGGACCATGAAGCCCAGGGCCTCGAGGTCCTTCATTATGGAGGGGTCCAGCCTCGCTCCGCCGCTGGCGAAGAACCTGAAGTTCTTCCCGAAGGCCTCATGTACGCGGCGAAAGACGATGCGGCCCGGGTTGATATTGAGTTTTTCCTTCAGAAACCCTGAGACCTTCCGGAGGGCCGCCAGGAAGACCGGAAGCGGTCCGGGCATGCGTTCCATCTTGTCCAGTATGGCGGTTCTTATCATGTGGAGGAGCTGAGGTACGCCAACAAGGATGCTCACGCCGCGTTCCCGGATGGCCGACATAAGATCCGGCCCCTTGAGGCTTTCCGGATAGGTTATGCAAGCCCCGAGAAAAAGAGGGACCAGGAAGGTGCACATAAAGGCATAAGTATGATGGAGGGGCAGTACGGCAAGTACGTTATCCTTATGGGAAACGATCCCGGCCTGGATGAGCGAAAGCGCGTCGGAGCAGAAATTCCCGTGAGAGAGCATGACCCCTTTGGGCTTGCCGGTGGTACCGGAGGTATAGATAATGGATGCGATTTCTTCTCCGCCCCTCTCCGGGAAGGAACCGGCCGGCGCGGACTTTACAGATTCGGCATAGAGCGGCGAATCGAAGTCTATCAGTGAAAGGGTTAAACCGGAAGCTGAAAGTTTCTCCCGGGCGGCCAGGACACCGGGAGCTGTCTTCCAGCTGTGAAATACCGTCTTTGATTCCGAGTCGCGCAGAAGGTTCCCGATCTCTTCCGGGCCAAACTGGGCGTCTATCGGAACGGCTATCCCTCCTGCCATAATGATCGACAGATAGGCGGCGCACCATTCCGGCCTGTTTTCAGATATTATCGCCGCCCTGTCGCCGGCCCCGAGCCCTTTCCCGGCCAGACGGGATGCCAGGCATTTTACCTGCCGGGAAAATTCTCCGTAGTCAAGGGTCTTCCAACCATTGCCGAAATATTGGAAAAGGACGTTTTCAGGATATGCCTTTGCGGAATCGAGAAATCTTCCGGTAATGCTTAACCCTTGGTCCGCATCCATTCTGCAATCTAAAGAATACCCCATTCTCTGCATCGGGTGGCATTCGGTTATAAGATTCCCTGCAATATCTTACTGCATCACGTGCTGCGGCTCGACGGTAGACACGAAGACATCGACCAGCCAGGGATCGAACTGCGTACCCGCCTTTCGTTTCAATTCCGCCACCGCCTCGTCAAAGCTGACCGGGACCCTGTAAGACGTCGTACTGATCATGGCGTCGAAGGCCTCGGCAATACAGATGATCCGGGACTCCAGAGGAATATCATCTCCCTTCAGCCGCGAAGGGTAACCGTTTCCGTCATACCATTCATGGTGATGGAGGATGAAGGGGGCGATGTCGGAATAGAAATTGATCGGCTTGATCATTTCGTAGCCGACGGCAGGATGTCTCATGAACTCTTCCCTTTTGAAGGCATGGTCGGAGTTTATCTTCAGAAACCCCACATCGTGCAGGAGACTTGCGAAGTAAAGCTTCTTTTTTTCCTCGTCGGACATATCGAGACTCTTGGCTATCATGTTGCTGTATCTTGCGACCCTTCTTGAGTGCCCTTTCATTTCCGAAATATGGAAGTCTATGGCCTCCAGCAGCATGTCTGTCAGGTGGATCTCGTAGTTCTTCTGGTCCTCGTAGAACCTCGTCTTCGTTATCGATATCGCCGCCTGTTCCGCCAGATAGGTAATAATCTCCTCGTCCCGTTCCCGGTAAGTATATCCGCCCTTCTTGTTCACAAGTTCAAGCACGCCGATAACTTCCGATGACGTTTTGAAAGGCACAGAGAGGATGGAATTTGTTACGCACCCCATCCTTCCATCGACTTCGGGGTCGAACCGGTTGTCCTTTGCAACGTCGGGAACTCGCGCCGTCGTGCCTCTTTCGGCAACCCATCCGGCGATACCCCTGCCTGGCTCGACCGCCGCGCCGACAAGGTCCCCCGATTCTTCCCCTTTTGCCACCTTGAACACCAGTTTCCCGTCGTCGACCAGCAGAATGCACCCCGCGTCGGAGTTCGTCATGGAAAGTGCATTGTCCATCACCTTCTCCAGAAGGATGTCTTCATACATCTCTTCTCTCAGAACCTTGGTGACGTTCAGTAATTTCTGCAGGCGGCTGCCGTAGTCCCTGACGATACGAAGGACCTGCCTTGACATCCTCAGTGAGAGAAAGAGGCCCACGATAGAAAGGAAAAAGGTGATACCCACGATAAGGCTGATCGAAACATCGGGAATAAAGTTGAAGGTGGCAGCGAGGGGTTTATACAGATACCGGACGATAACTGCGAACAGAGTGACAATCACAAAGGTTATCACTGCGATCGAAAGACGGGTTTTTCTTATTATTTCCTGGATCGCCGAATTATCACTTGTACGGCCGTCGTCCGACATAATCAACTTTACTGGAGCAGCGAAAATATGTCAATAACAACTTCTCTTTTTGTTTCCTGTTCCTTGCCGGTTTCTGCCGAAAACTTGAATAAAAACCGGTCGACGCATTAGAATTTAGGGATGCGTATCATCAGGAAAAACAAAGAGATAGCGGATTTCACAGAGAGGCTCCTGTCACGTGCCTGGGACAACGGCGGACCCGTCGAGGAGGACGTAAGAAAGATTCTGGAGGACATCAAGAAAGGCGGAGACCGTGCGGTACTGAAATATACCCGCCGCTTCGACGACGCAGGTGCCGCCAGGCTGAGACTGAGCCGTGCCGAGGTGAAAGATTCGGCTGACAAGGCTGACCGGAATGTTGTCAAGGCACTGGAGACCTCGGCGCGAAGGATAAGAAGATTTCATGAGAAACAGAAGGAACGCTCGTGGTCATTCACCTCCGGCGACGCAGTGCTCGGGCAGATTATACGTCCGCTGGCAAGGGTCGGGGTCTACGTCCCCGGCGGAACGGCGGCGTATCCTTCGACTGTGCTGATGAACGTCATCCCATGCCAAGTGGCCGGCGTGAGGGAGATTGTCATGTGCGTTCCCGCGCCCCGCGGCGAGCTGAACCCCTATGTAATGTCGGCAATACGTATGCTCGACATCAAAGAGGTTTACAGGATCGGGGGGGCGCAGGCCGTCGGGGCCATGGCATATGGAACAGAAAGCATAAGAGGCGTTGACAAGATAGTGGGGCCGGGAAATATTTACGTAGCCACGGCCAAAAGACTCGTCTTCGGGAGGGTAGACATCGACATGATCGCAGGCCCCAGCGAGATACTTGTCATAGCCGATGAATCGGCCGACCCTTCCTTTGTCGCGGCGGACCTTCTGAGCCAGGCCGAACACGACGAACTTGCATCCTCCATACTCGTTACCGATTCATACGGCTTTGCATTAAAGGTCTCCAGGGAAGTAGAGGATCAGCTCATTGCGCTTAAAAGAGGAAAGATAGCCCGGGCGTCGATAGAAACCTACGGCGCGGTGATTGTCACAAGGGATCTGTCGCGGGCGGCCACTCTCGCAAACCTCATAGCGCCCGAGCATCTCGAGATAATGACGGGGGACCCGTCGGAGATCCTTCCCATGATCGAAAACGCCGGTGCGGTCTTCCTCGGTCCATGGAGTCCTGAATCACTGGGAGATTATGCGGCAGGTCCCAACCATACCCTTCCCACGGGAGGGACCGCCCGGTTTTCCTCGCCCCTGGGCGTCTATGACTTTTATAAACGATCGAGCCTGGTGGGATTTACCCGGAAGGCCTTTATGAGGATATCACGGACGGTCGAGACCGTCGCAGATATCGAGGGACTCGAGGCGCACGGCAACACCATAAGGGTCCGTCGAAGAAGGCCGAAGAGGGCCGGACGGTGAGGTGGAAGTAAGCGGATGAAACAGACCTTCAAGTTGGGAACCCGTAAGAGTCGTCGTCATACCCGCGAAGCCTGTCCTCGAAGGTAGCAGTCGGGGAGCGGGTATCCAGGGCAGATACAACAGTTATGTGAAAAATTGAATTCCCGATTGAGGACTTCGGGAATGACGATCAGAGCAGAAATTATTTATGACACTGTCAATAAAGCAAGAGAAAGGACAGCACATGAGCCCAAGAAAAAAAATTCTCCGGATAGGCCTTCCTAAAGGGAGCCTTCAGGAATCGACGCTGAAACTCTTCCGGAAGGCAGGCTACCATATTTCAGTCTCCGGACGCTCCTATTACCCCGTGTTTGATGATCCCGAGATCGAGTCAATGCTCATACGGGCGCAGGAGATGGCGAGGTATGTTGAGAGCGGCATACTTGACTGCGGTCTCACCGGGTATGACTGGATAATGGACCAGGCCGCCGACGTGAAGGAAGTCGCGGAGTTGATTTACGCCAAAGAGGGGTTCAAACCTGTGCGGTGGGTAGTTGCGGTACCCAACGATTCGAAAATCAGGAGCATCAAGGACCTGAACGGCAAGAGGATCGCCACAGAACTCGTAGGATTCACAAAGAGATATCTCAAGGAACATAAGATAAATGCCCAGATCGATTTTTCATGGGGCGCCACGGAAGTAAAGCCTCCCTACCTCGCGGACGCGATCGTCGAACTTACCGAAACGGGGACGTCGTTGAGGGCGAACAATCTCAGGATAGTCGATACGATGCTTGAGTCGACCACGCGCTTTATCTCAAACAAGAAGGCGTGGCGGGACAGATGGAAACAGGAGAAGATGAGGAATATCGTGATGCTCCTTGAGGGGGCGCTTTCCGCAGAAGACAAGGTCGGACTGAAGATGAACGTGTCGAGCAGGGACCTGAAGAAGGTCATGAGCCTGCTTCCGTCCCTGCATTCGCCGACCATCTCGGCCCTTTCCGACGAGGGATGGTACGACCTGGACGTGGTGATCGACGAAAGGACGGTCCGCGACCTCATCCCGGGGTTGAAAAAGGCGGGAGCGTCGGGAATCGTCGAATATCAGCTGAACAAGGTCATCCCGTAAACCGAGCAGGACAACTAATCGGTTTTGACGCTCTTTTGACTTGACAATGCCGACAGTTTTACTATATCATTTTTAGCTTAAGAGCGCATGAGGCGCTGAATCAGAACAGGTGAAGGGGGGTAGAGGATTGCATGCTTTAGGTACCCACTTATTGGTAGAATTGAGGGAATGCAACCCCAAGATTCTCAAGGACCTCAACAGGGTCAAGGACGCTCTGGTCTCGGCCGCCAAAGAGGCCAAGGCTACGATTGTAGATATCTCCTTCCACGAGTTTAATCCTTTCGGCATCAGCGGTATGGTTGTCATAGCGGAATCACATCTCTCGATACACACATGGCCGGAATATTCATATGCCGCCGTTGATATTTTTACCTGCGGCGACGTCATCAAGCCGGAAGTTGCGGCGTCGTTTCTAATAGAGCAGTTCGAAAGCAGGAGCCCATCCGTGGTCGAACTGAAGAGGGGAATACTTTCTCACACCAACGAGAAGCTGCCGCACAAGGTTTCCGATTCATTATACGAACATGCGCTCTGAGTTTCGAAGGCTCCGGCAGGGCTGATCTGTTCGATCCACGAGTGGTATCAAGACCAATAACCCCCGGTGTGCGCCTGCTCACCGGGGGTTATTAATCGCTCAGCGCCGGTGTCAGTGATTAGTGCCCGTAAAGCATCTCTTGCGGACTTACGCTTACGACTGACGTCGACATCCTTCGTGACTACTCGGTCTTCCTGTCGGTAAGCGAGGCTATGCCGGGCAGTTCCTTTCCCTCGAGGAGCTGCAGGGACGCGCCTCCTCCCGTCGAAATGAACGAAAGCGCATCGGAGACCCCCGCCCTGTGCACCGCGAGGTCCGTGTCTCCTCCTCCCACTATGGTCAGGGCGTAGGCATCAGCGACGGCGTGTGCGATGGCGAAGGTGCCCCGCGAGAAGGCGTCGATCTCAAAAATGCCCATCGGTCCGTTCCACAATATGGTTTTCGCATTTGCGAGAGCCTCGGAAAAGAGCTTTACCGTGGCGGGGCCTATGTCCAGTGCCCTCCAGCCCTTCGGGATCTCCATGGTGGGGACGATCTTTGTCTCCGCGCCCGGCTCCAGTGACTGGGCGATTACACAGTCCACCGGGAGATAGAACTTTATCCCCGCCGTCTTCAGTTTTTTCCTGATCCTCTGGGCCGTATCTATCATGTCTTTTTCCACGAGAGAATCCCCGACCTCGTAGCCCATCGCCTTGATGAAAGTAAAGGCCATTCCGCCCCCTATCAGTACCTTGTCGACCTTGGCTTCGAGGTGTTCGAGAACGCCTATCTTGCCCGAAACCTTTGCGCCGCCCAGTATCGCGACAAAAGGACGCACCGGGTTGTTCACGACCCCCTTGAGATACTCTATTTCCCTCTTCATAAGGAAACCTGCCGCCGAGGTCAGGAACTTGGGGATTCCGACAGTCGATGCGTGCGCCCTGTGCGCCGTCCCGAATGCGTCGTTTATGTAGAAGTCCGCAAGTCGCGAGAGCATGCGCGCAAATTCCTCATCGTTTTTTTCCTCCTCCGGGTGGTATCTCAGGTTCTCCAGAAGGATGACGTCCCCGTCGTTCATCTTCGCCACCAGGCTTTCCACCTGCGGCCCCACGCAGTCAGGCGCAAAGGTCACGTCCTTCCCGAGCAGCCTGTGGAGCCTCTTGGCAACCGGCGCCAGGCTGTATCTCGGGTCCGGCCTGCCCTTAGGCCTTCCGAGGTGGGAAGCCAGTACCACCTTGGCGCCCTCGTCGATGGCGTAGTTGATCGTGGGGATGGTGGAGCGTATCCGGCTGTCGTCGGTAATGCGGAGGTTTTCGTCTAGGGGTACGTTGAAATCGGCCCTTATAAAGACCCGCTTCCCACGTATGTCAAGTTCGTCGACGGAAAGCTTGTTGAGGACGTCCTTGATCGAAAGGGTGTTTGAGTTGCTTTTCCTGGCCATAGGTTGTTATCCCGTCTTTTTTATGATGAAGAGTATGAGGTCCCTCAGCCTGGAACTGTATCCCCATTCGTTATCGTACCATGAGAGCACCTTGGCCATCCTCTTTTCCATGACCTTGGTTACCGATGCGTCGACGACTGAGGAATGAGGGTTGTTGTTGCAGTCAATGGATACGATGGGGTCCTCCGTATACTGGAGAATGCCCTTCATCGGCCCCTCAGCCGCCTTCCTGAGGGCGGCGTTTATCTCTTCCGCCGACGTGTCCCTTCCAAGTTCCGCCACGAGGTCGACCACGGACACGTTCGGTGTCGGTACACGGATCGCCATGCCGTCCAGTTTACCCTTCAAACCGGGGAGGACGAGTCCCACCGCCTTGGCGGCGCCCGTTGTGGTGGGGATCATCGAGACCGCCGCTGCCCGCGCCCTCCTCAGGTCCTTATGCGGGAGGTCGAGGATACGCTGATCGTTGGTATAGGAATGTATCGTCGTCATGAGTCCCCGCACTATGCCGAACTCGTTCATGAGCACCTTGGCGACCGGGGCGAGGCAGTTGGTGGTGCAGGAGGCGTTGGAGATTATCCTGTGCTTTGAGACGTCGAGGGTTTCATCGTTAACCCCCAGGCAGACCGTTATGTCCGGCTCCTTTGCAGGAGCGGATATCAGCACCCACTTTGCGCCCGCCTCGATATGCTTCGATGCCGAAGCCCTGTCGGTAAAAAGTCCCGTAGATTCCACGACGATGTCCACACCGAGGTCCTTCCACGGGAGCTTCTCGGGCGCGGTGATGGCCGTAATCCTGATCTCTTTCCCGTCTACCGAGATGCCTCCCTCCGTATCCCTTACGTCGGCATCGAAAATACCGTGAACGGAGTCATACTTCAGGAGATGGGCGAGTGTCTTTGCGTTCGTAAGGTCATTTATGGCCACGATCTCGAATTCCTTGCGCCCTCTGCTCGTCCTGAGAAAGTTTCTCCCTATCCTGCCAAAACCGTTAATTGCCACTCGCACAGCCATGAGGTCCTCCTCTAAAAAGTATTTTTAAAGACATTCAATACCAAGCCGGTCAGAAGCTTCGGGTAAAAATACGTCGATTTGGGCGGCATCCGGAGAGACGCCAGCGCGACTTTCTCTACCTCGCTTACCAGGGTCGGATTAAGGAAAAAAGCGGCTTCGAACCTGCCGTCCCTCACCAGGTCCAGACACTTCCCGATGTCCATTTCGTATGTGATGCCCTCTGGATGGAACAACCTGCCCAGCACAAGCTCGTGCAGGACCGAGACGTCCAGTTCGGACAGCACGGGCGGGACGTCCGAGACGAGGTCTCCCCGGTAAGTCAGCATGTACCATTTGTCTGCGTCGCCCTTATAAAATCCGATCACATGGCGCCGGCCGGCGAGGGTATCGGATATCCTGAAATTTCCGGCTACCTCTTCTATCTCAAAATGGGCTGAGAGCCTTTCCATGCAATCCGCCGGCAACTCCTTTACGAGTCTGTGGGTCGGGAGGATGGTAAGCCCCTCCTCGGCCATATTTGAAAGGAACATCATCACATAATCATAGGGCCGCGGACCTTCCGCCGGACCCTCTTTCTCCCTCATCTCCCTGCAGTATTCGAGTGCCGTCTCGTACCGGTGGTGGCCGTCGGCAATGAAAACGGGCTTTTCCGCAAGCTCTTTCCTGATCGTCCCGAGTGCGACGGGATCGGATATCTCTCTCAGCCTGTGGACTGCAAGGTCCGCGTCTCTTGTCTCGATATAAGGCGGCCTTTGGCCTGCATCGGTCAGCACCCCGGAGATGCCCCTCTCCCTGCTGCTGTATAGGGCGAAGATTGGGCTTACGTTGGAGCTGCTTGCTCTCATGAGATCCAGCCTGTCTTTCTTGGGTTTGGAGTGGGTGCACTCGTGGGGGTGTATATTACCCTTCCCCAGCTCTTCAAGCCGTACGAGCCCGAGAAAGCCCCTGAGTGTCTGCTCCCTGTCATCAATTGTATAAGATATCTCGTAGAAATAGAAGCGGGGCCCCTCGCTGCGTATCAGCACGCCTTCCCGCAGCCAGGTGTCCAGGAAGGCCCTTGCCCTCGTGTATCTGTTGTCTTCCGGGCTGTCGTCGCCGAATTCCTTCCCGAAGTCGATCCGGATGATGTTGTAAGGGCTTCTGCTGTAAAGCTCCTCCCTGTACTGGGGCGTGACGATATCGTAAGGCGGGGCGAAAAGGCCCTCCCCGGACGAGACAGACGGACTTCGCATGTTGTATAAAACCCCTTTGAAAGGGACTACTTCAGCCATGAAGTGACATACCCCTGAGAAAAAAAGATTTGATATTTTAGCACGCTGTTTCCGATGAATTCCAGTACGGGCCTCTCCCTGTGAGGAGACACGTCAGTGTAACATTTCCTGAATCTCTTTACATGTAAGTCTGAGGAAAACCCATCCCGGGCTGAAAACCTCGATGACAGGTGTGTCGTCATTACCGCAAGAGGAATATCGCCCTCTTTGGCAAGGTCGAAGCGAACCCGCTTCGGGGGGGACGAGGGTAGATTTCCCGGCCGATGCGCACCCGATTACGGGACTTTTGAAAGCCGCCGTTAACCCGGCGGTTCCATTGAAAAATAACGCGGCCTTTTGTTACTATTTTAGATGTCAGAGGATCAAAGAAGAGCGGGGCTTCTTTTGAGGACGGCGGCGAAAATCATCGACGTCATTCTGATCGCGGCCGCCATGGAAGTAATTCCAAAGGCCGGATATTTTGCCGGGCTTGCCTATCTCCTTCTGGGAGACGGTTTTTTTGACGGCAGAAGTCTGGGCAAGAAGCTCATCAGATTACAGGTTCTGTCAAAGGGAACTCTTGCACCTTGCTCTTTCAAGGAATCCATCCTGAGGAACAGCACTCTTGCGATCGGATACTTACTCTGGGGTATTCCACTTATCGGCTGGGTCTTCATTCTTGGTACGTTCTGCGTTGAATTTGTACTGATTCTGGGAAGCAACGACGGTGAGCGTCTCGGTGACGTCATCGCCGGAACGATGGTGGTAGAAACCTGACGGCTGTTATGGAGGCACGATGTTCCAAAAGATACTCGGTTTATTCTCGAACGATCTCGCTATAGATCTTGGCACCGCCAACACCCTCGTTTACGTAAAGGGGAAGGGCATTGTGTGCGATGAACCGTCCGTTGTGGTGATAAGGAAAGACAACAAGAAACCCGTTGCCGTCGGGGCCGAGGCCAAGAGGATGCTCGGCAAGACGCCGGCCAACATAACCGCCCTCAGACCGATGAAGGACGGGGTCATCGCCGATTTCGACGCCACCGGCGAGATGCTCAAATACTTCATCAAGAAGGTCCATAACAGGACGAGCTTCGTATCTCCGAGAGTGATCATAGGGGTGCCGTCAGGGATAACCCAGGTGGAGCAAAGGGCCGTAAAGGACGCGGCCGAGGCCTCCGGAGCCCGTGAGGTCTACCTTATCGAAGAGCCGATGGCCGCCGCAATCGGCGTCGGGCTGCCGGTGGGGGAACCGTCCGGAAACATGATAGTGGATATCGGAGGCGGCACCACGGATGTTGCCGTGATTTCCCTCGACGGAGTGGTATACAGCAAGGCGGTCCGGGTGGGCGGCGACAAGATGGACGAGTCGATAATGGGATACATAAAGAGAAGATACAACCTGATGATCGGCGAGATGACTACGGAACAGATAAAGATAGAGCTGGGCTCGGCATACGTCTCCGAAGGCCGGGAAAAAAGGGTGATGAACATCAAGGGAAGGGACCTGATCTCGGGTATTCCGAAGACGATCGCCATCAACGAGGACGAGATAAGGGAGGCCCTCGCCGAACCGGTCAACATCATCGTCGATACCATCAAGGTGGCACTCGAGAACACGCCGCCGGAACTGGCCGCCGATATCGTCGACAGGGGCATTGTCCTTGCCGGGGGCGGGGCCCTTCTCCGCGGCCTGGACGGGCTTATCAAGGAGGAGACGAGCCTGCCTGTCATCGTGGCAGAAAACCCGCTGACCGCCGTCGTGCTGGGCGTGGGGAAGATGCTCGATGAGCTTGAGATGCTTCGAAAAGTAGCCATAAACTGATAATGCCAAAAAAAAGGACGCTTCTTTTTTTTACGGTGGTGATAATCGCCTTCGCATTGATGACCTACCAGAGCAAGAAGGATCACGCACGGTCCGGCAATTTCATAGATCTGCTCCTCGACAACTCCGATGCGGCGGTCCACTATCTTGGCGAGGCTGTTTCGGCGCCGTTCAGAAAGTTCACGCTGCGCGAAGAGGAGAATGAAAGGCTGAAGCGACGGGTCGACGAGCTGCTGACGGAACGGCAGAAATACAGGGAAGTCCTGCTTGAAAATGAACGCCTGAGAGGGCTCCTTGCGCTCCGGAAGGAGAAACAGACCTTTGTTGCCGCTGCCGAGGTCGTCGGACGCGGGGTCGACAGGTGGTCCCACATCCTTGTCATAGACAAGGGCCGCAAAGAGGGAGTGCAAAAAGACATGGCAGCGGTGACACCGATGGGGCTTGCGGGAAAGATACTGAACGTTTCGGGCTCATACGCGGATCTGCTCCCCCTCACTGACATCAATTTCTCAGCGGCGGTGAGACTTGAGGAGAGCAGGCGGGAGGGGGTCCTGTCCGGCACGGGCGGCAGCGTATGCATGCTCAGGTATGTTCCCCATGACGAGGATGTCAAGGTTGGTGAGGTAGTGGTCACGTCCGGTCTGGACCGGATGTTTCCTCCCGGCATACCGGCGGGTTATGTCTCGAAGGTAGACAGGGAGGGCAGAAGCGGGATGTTTCAGTATATCGAGGTGACCCCCTTCCAGGACGAGGCAAAGCTGGAGGAAGTGGCGATAGTAAAGTGAAATATCTTGCCTGGGCCATTGCCGTTTTTCTCGCTCTTTTCCTTCAGGGCAGGCTTTCCTTCTTCGGCGTTAAACCCGACCTCACCGCACTGTTGGCATACTATGCCGGAATACGCTATGGCGAGGGACGCGGCCTGCTGGCAGGAGGCCTCATCGGTGCCGTCGAGGACAGCGTGTCTTCGGTGATGATCGGACCCAACCTCCTTGCAAAGGGAATGATCGGTTTCCTGGCCTCCTTTTTCATCTCGGGAGGCATCTTCAGGTGGACCCCCCTTCTGGGGGTGATCGCGGTATTCATGCTGACCTTTGTCGACAACTCCGTTGTCTTCCTGCTCAGAAGCATTTTCGAGGGGATGCCGGCCATGCCTACCACCGCACTTTACATCGCCGCAATGCAGTCTCTTCTAAGCGCCCCTGCAGGCATATTCATAAGGCCGCGCCATGCTGACTGAAAAAAAAGGCTACGAGAAGATCGCTGTCATCGGTTATCTCATTGTAATCGGGTTCCTGATCATCGTTGTCAGGCTCTGGCAGCTCCAGATACTCCAGGGCGACGAATTCAGGAAGATGTCGGAGTCGAACCGGATGCGGATCATAGGTATCCCCGCCCCGCGCGGCATCATATACGACAGAAACGGGGTCGCCCTTGTGAAGAATGTCCCTTATTTTTCAGTTGCCGTCATGCCCGCCGATTTCGACAGGAGCAGGATACCTGCCCTGTCCGCCATGCTCGGCATGCCGGCCGGGGAGATAAAGGAGAAACTTGTAAATACGTCCCGCAGCCCCATGATCCCGGTAAGGCTGGAGGAGGGCCTGTCCTTTGCGGAGGTCGGCTTCATCGAGGCCCGCCGCTCCGACTTCCCCGGACTTTTTATCGACGTCGGGGTGAGCAGGAAATACCTCTACGGTTCTGCCGGGGCCCATCTTATAGGATATCTCGGAAGACCTACCCCGAAACAGGCGAAAAATCCGGCGTTCAGCGATGTACCCCCCGGTGCTTTTATCGGGCAGTGGGGCGTGGAGAGGCTTTTCGACAAAAGCCTGAGGGGCGTTGCCGGTCAGAGGATCATCGAGGTGGATGCCCTCGGGAGGGAGATAAGGCTTTTGAAGGAGACCCCGCCCGTGAAGGGAAAGAACCTGGTGCTCAGCATAGATATGGCCGTGGAGGAGGCCGCGGACAAGGCGTTCAAAGGGAGGACGGGGGCCTTTGTGGCGCTTCAGCCGGGAACAGGGGAGGTTCTGGGACTGGTGAGTTCTCCTGAATTCGACCCCAACAAATTCGTGAAGGGGATAAGCTACGACGACTGGCTCGCCCTCAGTGAGAACGAGAAAAAGCCGATGCTCAACAGGGCACTCCAGAGCCAGTATCCGCCGGGCTCGACATTCAAGATAATCGATTCCATCGCCGGCCTCGAGGAGCACGTCATCGACGACAAGACGGTAGTCGACTGCAAAGGCCAGATAAGAGTCGGCAGGTGGCGCTTCCGCTGCTGGAAACACAGCGGGCATGGCCGCATATCTCTCCACAGGGCGCTGGTCGAGTCCTGCGATGTCTATTTCTACGAAGTGGGGAAACTCCTGGGCATAGACAGAATACATGAATATGCGCTGAGGTTCGGCCTGGGAAGAAAGACGGGCATCGCCCTCGGCGCCGAAAAGGCGGGACTGATCCCCGACACCAAATGGAAGGAGAGGACGAAGAAGAAGCCGTGGTATCTGGGGGAGACCTTCGTGAACGCGATCGGACAGGGGTATGTGTCGGTGACGCCCCTGCAGCTTGCGGTGATGATGAGTGCCGTTGCAAACGGCGGAGATGTTTACAAACCCCTTATTCTCAGGGACGCCGAACCCATCCTTGAGATGAAAGCGGGCGTGAGCCCCGCGACGCTGGAAACGGTCAGG
>Ga0307436_1000438_pt1 | contig 19573 bp, 20 predicted proteins | sample SalMarWE160440MG_FD_202513 | JGI IMG/M metagenome (GOLD analysis project Ga0307436, IMG submission 202513) | Salt marsh sediment microbial communities from the Plum Island Ecosystem LTER, Massachusetts, United States - WE1604-40 | ecosystem: Environmental > Aquatic > Marine > Intertidal zone >...
CGAAAGTGCGTGTTCTGCGGGCTCCATGTATGGGCCGTTGCGATACCGCGCCGGTGTGCGAAGTTGGTCATTATTTCGTGGACAACGCCACGCCCGAGAGCGTCGAGGCCGCAGTGAAAAGCGGCAAGCGCGACCCAGATGTCCCCAAGTATAAAGATCTTGCCGCCTACCGCGCTGGCGGCGGTTACGCGATATTGGAAGAATGCCGCGCGGGGAAACGCAAAGTCGAAGACGCCATCAAAGAGATGTCGGACGCGGGTTTGCGCGGCCTCGGCGGTGCGGGCTTTCCGGCTGGCAAGAAGTGGCAGATCGTCCGCTCCTATCCCGGCCCGCGCCTGATGACGATCAACGGTGATGAAGGTGAGCCCGGAACCTTCAAGGACCGCTACTACCTCGAGCGCAACCCGCATCAGATGTTCGAGGGCGCGCTAATTGGAGCATGGGCGGTGGAGGCCGAGCGCATCTATCTCTACATGCGCGACGAATATCCCGCGGTGCTTCATATCTTGGCGCACGAGATCGCTGCGCTCGAAGAGGCGGGCATCATCGAGAAGGGCGGTATCGAACTTCGCCGTGGTGCCGGCGCGTATATTTGCGGTGAAGAGTCGGCGATGATCGAATCCATCGAAGGTAAACGCGGCTATCCCCGCAATCGTCCTCCCTATATCGCCGAGGTCGGGTTGTTCGATCGCCCGACTCTGAACCAAAATGTCGAGACGCTTTACTGGATTCCCGAGATCCTGAAGAAGGGCGCGAAGTGGTTCGCCGATCACGGGATGAACGGCGGAAAGGGCTTTCGGTCCTGGTCGGTCTCGGGCCGTGTGAAGAAGCCTGGCGTCATCGTTGCGCCAGCCGGCGTCACCGTAAACGAGCTGATTGAGCGGGCTGGCGGCATGGAGGACGGCCACGAGTTCAAGGCCTATCTCCCGGGCGGCGCATCCGGCGGCGTCCTTCCCGCGACGCTCGGCGATGTGCCCCTCGACTTCGGCACGCTGGACAAGTACGGGGCATTTGTCGGCAGCCATGCCATCGTGATCTTCTCGCAGCAGGATCGGATCGCCGACGTCGCGATCAATCTTCTGCAGTTCTTCAAGAACGAGTCCTGCGGTCAGTGCACACCTTGTCGCGTGGGGTGCGACAAGGCGGTGGCCTTGCTCGACAGTGATAAATGGGACGGGGATCTCTTGAACGAGCTTGCCCAGGCGATGCGCGACGCCTCGATCTGCGGTCTCGGTCAAGCCGCGCCGAACGCCTTCGTCACCGCACTGGAATTCTTCTCCAATGAGTCCGCCCGCGCCGAAGATGCCGGCCCGCCGGCTCGATATTGATGGATGACGCCATGACTGATCAGTTGCTGTTCACCCTCGATGGAGAAGTGGTCTCTGCCAGGCCCGGTGAAACGATTTGGCAGGTCGCGAAGCGCCACGCTATCGACATCCCGCATCTGTGCTGGCTTCCCGAGCCCGGCTACGCGGCCGATGGCAATTGCCGCGCCTGCATGGTCGAGGTTGAAGGTGAGCGCACACTCACGGCCTCCTGCATCCGGAAGCCTACGCCCGATATGATCGTAAAGACGGCAACGGATAGGGCAGTGAAAGCGCGCCGCATGGTGATGGAGCTTCTGCTTGCCGATCAGCCGCCACGTGAAGATTCGCCAGATCGCGTGTCGCCGTTCTGGCATTGGGCCGAGGCGCAGGACATCGAGACATCGCGCTTCCCGGCGCATGGCATCATCAAGCCCGACCTGTCGCACCCCGCCATGGCGGTCAATCTGGACGCGTGCATTGACTGCGGACTCTGTGTGCGCGCCTGTCGCGACGTCCAGGTGAATGACGTCATTGGCATGGCTTTCCGCGGCATCGGCGTGCGGCCGGTGTTCGATTTCGACGACCCCATGGGGAATTCCACGTGCGTGGCCTGCGGTGAATGCGTCCAAGCTTGCCCTACCGGCGCGCTCATGCCGAAGTCGATCGTCGATCCGATTACGCAACATGGAACGCGAGAGGTCGACCGCGAGGTGCACTCCGTATGCCCCTATTGCGGTGTCGGCTGCCAGATCAGCTATCAGATCAAGGACGAGAAGATCGCCTTCGTTCAGGGCCGTAATGGCTATTCGAACGAGAACAGGCTGTGCGTCAAAGGCCGGTTCGGCTTTGACTATGTCACCAATCCCCAGAGGCTGATGAAGCCGCTGATCCGCAAGCCCGGACTGCCGAAGAGCGTCAATGTCGATCCGTCGAACCCATACACGCATTTTCGCGAGGCGAGTTGGGACGAAGCGCTTGAGGCCGCGACATCCGGGTTGGCCCGCATCGCCGATGAATACGGCGGCCAAGCAATCGCCGGCTTCGGCTCCGCCAAATGCTCGAATGAGGAAGCCTATCTGTTCCAGAAGCTGATCCGTACGCGCTTCCGTACCAACAATGTCGATCACTGCACACGGCTGTGCCACGCGTCCTCGGTGGCGGCGCTAATTGAAGGAATTGGGTCGGGCGCAGTGACGGCAACATTCAACGAAGTTGAGCATGCCGACGTTATTGTCATCATCGGCGCCAATCCAACGGAAAATCATCCGGTCGCCGCGACATTTTTCAAGCAAGCGGCACGACGTGGCGCCAAGTTGATCGTCATCGATCCCCGAGGCCAGGCACTTCGCAACTATGCGACCCACATGCTGCGCTTCAAATCGGGAAGCGATGTGGCGTTACTCAATGCCATCATGCACGTGATCGTCGAGGAGAGGCTTTACGACGTTCAGTATCTGCAAGCGCACACCGACAACTTCGAACGTCTCAAAGAGCATCTCGCCAGCTATAGCCCGGAGTCGGTTGCTCCTGTCTGCGGGGTTGACGCCGAGATTATCCGCAAGGTCGCACGGATCTTCGGTAAAGCCGAGCGCGCCATGATCTTCTGGGGCATGGGTATCTCGCAGCATGTGCACGGTACCGACAATTCACGGTGCCTGATCTCACTGGCACTCATGTGCGGCCAGATTGGGCGTCCCGGCACAGGACTACATCCGTTGCGTGGACAAAACAACGTGCAAGGGGCTTCGGATGCTGGTCTGATTCCCATGTTCTACCCGGACTATGCGGACGTGGAAGCTGAGCCAGTCCACAAGAAGTTCGAAGAGCTGTGGCGGACGCCGCTTTCCGACAAGACTGGCCTGACCGTGGTCGAGATCATCAACGCTGCCAATGCGGGTGAGATCAAGGGCATGTACATTCAGGGTGAGAACCCCGCGATGTCAGACCCCGATCTCGATCATGCGCGTGCCGGTCTTGCCAAGCTCGAGCATCTTGTGGTGCAGGACCTTTTCCTGACCGAGACGGCGATGATGGCTGATGTGGTCCTTCCAGCGTCGGCATGGCCGGAGAAGACGGGCACGGTCACCAACACCAACCGTCAGGTTCAGATGGGCCGCAAGGCGCTCGATCTGCCCGGAGACACGCGCGAAGACCTTTGGATCATTATCGAGATGGCCAAGCGTCTCGGACTGCCCTGGACGTACACCCATCCGTCCGAGGTGTTTGAGGAGATGAAGCGCGCTATGCCGTCGCTGGACAACATCACGTGGGACCGGCTGGAGCGCGAGTCGTCCATCATTTATCCCTGCCCCGAGCCCGATCATCCGGGCGAGGCTGTCGTGTTCGGGGACGGCTTCCCGACAAAGACAGGTCGCGCTTATCTGGTGCCAGCCGATTTGTTGCCGCCTGCTGAGGTGCCGGACGACGAATACCCGCTGATCCTTATGACGGGGCGGCAGCTCGAGCATTGGCATACGGGCGCCATGACCCGGCGCGCCGGCGTGCTCGATTCGCTGGAACCGAGTGCCACGGCAAGTCTGAATCCAAATACGCTGGCGCATTACGGCATCGCGCCAGGCGATCTGATGCGCGTCACGACGCGCCGCGGATCGATCGAGCTAACGGCCCGCGCCGATTGGGCGGTGCAAGAGGGGACGGTGTTCATTCCGTTCGCCTATGTCGAGGCGGCTGCCAATATCCTGACCAATCCTCAGCTCGACCCGTACGGCAAGATCCCCGAATACAAGTTTTGCGCAGTCAGGGTTGGCCCCGCGGAAGGGAGGCGTCAGCACGTCCCTGAGCCCAGTATCGACGTGACAGCCTCGGGCCTCTAGCCGTAAGATTCCGCATGGTTTTGCCAGACGATGTCGTCGGTGTCCTGCTCGCGGGCGGCAAATCGAGTCGCATGGGCGGCGGCGATAAGTGCTTGCGGAAGCTCGGCGGGCGAACAATCCTCGCTCGCATCATCGATCGGCTGAGACCCCAAGTCTCGGATATCGTCATCAATGCGAACGGAGACGCCTCTCGCTTCGCCACTTTTGGAGTCCCGGTCGTCCCGGACAGCATTGTTAGCTACGCCGGGCCGCTCGCCGGTGTACATGCGGGGCTCGAGTGGGTGAAAGCCAACCGCCCCGATGCTGTTCATGTGGTGACGATGGCGACTGACATACCATTCTTCCCCACCGACCTTGTGCGCCGGCTGCTTCAGGCATCGGACGATAGATCCGCGCTGCGCATCGCGAAGTCCGATGCGGGCACGCATTACGTGATCGGAGTTTGGCCGGTGACCCTCGCGGATGCGCTCAAAGTCTCGCTTGAACGCGGCGAGCGGAAGGTCGGGGCCTGGACGGAGGAGCATGGCGCGGTCGAGGTCTTCTTTCCGCCGGTCGATGTCGCCGGCCAGAGCGCCGATGCCTTCTTCAATATCAATGCGCCCGAGGACCTCGCCGCGGCTGAAGCCCTTGTGCGTGAGAAGGCGTTATGAGCCCGCCTATTTTCGGCGTCGTGGGCTGGAAGAATTCCGGAAAGACCACGCTGATAGCAAATCTCATCCGCGAGCTTACGCAACGTGGCTTCGCCGTTTCCGTAATCAAGCACGCCCACGCAAAGTTTGAGATCGATTATCCCGGGCGCGATTCCTTTAAGATGCGGGAGGCGGGCGCGCGGCAAGTCATGCTGTCGTCGCCCCGCCGCTTCGCCTTGATGCATGAGCTCGGCGACGCTCCGGAGATGACGTTCGAGGAGCTGCTGCCTTACGCCGGCCCGTGCGATCTCGTCTTAGTGGAAGGTTACAAACGCGAGGCCTACCCGAAGATCGAAATCCGTCGGGAAGGAGCAGCGTCGCGGGAGCCTCTGTCGGCGAAGTGTCCTCAAGTCGTTGCCGTTGTCTCGGACCGGCCAGACAATGAGCAGGACGAATTGCCGGTCTTCCATGTCGATGCGATCGGGCCCATTGTGGACTTGATCGTCGCGACAGTGGGCTTAAGCGCGCATGACATTTAGGCTAGTCAACGATTGCTTTGTCCTCGATAAGGACCGGCTTCCGCACCACGAGGCCTTGAGTATTCTCAAGTCGCGCGTGCGCCCTGTCGTTGGGGCCGAGAAGGTTCCGCTTGCCGATGCGACCGGCCGCTTCCTGGCTGAGCCGATCATCGCACCGCGGCCCATTCCGGCACACGACAATGCCGCCGTCGATGGTTACGCCTTTGCTGCGTCGAGCTATGATGCAAAAAAGGGCACGACCCTGAAGGTCGTCGGCGCGGCGGCAGCCGGGCATCCCTTCGTGGGTCCGCTCCCCGCAGGAAGCGCAGTCCGCATCTTCACTGGCGCTGTGATGCCCCCTGGACTCGATATGGTGGCGATGCAGGAAGATGTTCGCGTAGAGGAATGGAACGGAGCGTACTTGGCCTATATCCCTCAGGGGCTTAAGGCAGGTGCCAATCGCAGGCTTGCCGGCGAGGATACAAAGGCCGGCGAGACGCTCGTTGCGGCCGGTACGCGGCTAAGGCCTCAGGACGTGGCTAGTGGAGCTGCAACAGGGCTTGACGCCCTATGTTGTCATGCGCCGCTCAAGGTCGCCGTCTTTTCAACCGGAGATGAGATCTTACGTCCCGGCGAGCCGTTCGTGGAAGGCAAAGTCTATGATGCAAATGCGCCCATGCTTCATGGCCTCATCGCGGCCGCAGGGGCTAAGGCTATCGATCGCGGCGTTCTGCCGGATACGCGAGACCGCGTAGTGGCCGCGCTTGCGGAGGCGAGCCGTGAGTTCAACGGCATTGTAATCTCTGGCGGCGCCAGTCAAGGGCAAGAAGACCACGTCGTGCAGAGCATTGGCACGCTGGGTAAGCGTCATCTCTGGCAAATCGCGATCAAGCCGGGGAGGCCGATGAGCTTCGGCCAGATCGATGACTGTGTGGTGCTCGGCCTTCCTGGAAATCCCGTGGCCGTATTCGTCTGCTTTCTGATGTATGTGAGACCGGTGCTCACGCGACTAGCGGGAGGCAAGTGGCCGGAGCCCGCGCGGTACCTCGTGCCGGCGGCCTTCATGCAAAGGAAGAGGAAGGGTCGTCGGGAGTTCTGGCGTGCGCGACTGGCGGAAGACGTAGATGGACGTCTTGTCGTCACCAAGTTCCCGCGTGATGGGTCGGGACTGATATCGTCTTTGCGGGAGGCCGACGGGCTTATCGAAGTTCCAGAGGACGTGGAAAGCGTCCGTACGGGCGAATTCGTAGACTTCATCCCCTTCTCGGAGTTCGGTCTAGGCTAAAATTGGGATGGCCACGGCCCGGAACGACCACGCTCTGGAAGCGTTCCCTGTCGGAGACTTCGCCATGCGGAATTTCAAGACGGACCGCGAACGCGTGGCCAACGATCTAGCGGAGCGACTGTTTTTCGAACTGGAGAAGCAGGGCAACCGCTATTCGCTCTGCCGCTAGATCGGTGACCATGCGCGGAGAGATAATCTGAGTCTCGACGAGGTCGAGCGTTTGCTCGAACGCTGGAAGCCGCCCCCACGGCGGCTAAAGTCTGATCCTATTGCGAGTCGGGCAGCTCGATCTCGCCTTCAACCACGTGCTTGAGATCTGTTCCTTCGCCGGTCAGAACCATCTTGACCTTAAGTTTTCCCTTGCCGGCCAGATTCTCTTCCCGCACCAACTGCTCGATGGCTTGCTGCGAGGTGACGCCCACCTCCTTGAGGTATTTGCGCATTGAAATGTTAAATCGTTCCATCGGTTTACCTCCTGTGCCGTTCGTTTGCTCCTATGGGTGCAAACGGGGCTTATCATTGCCGCCGGATGCATGACTTTGCAGTGCAGCAGGGGGCCTTCCAATATGCTAAAGACGGTCGTGCCAGATGTCTGCCTTCTAGCACGAAGCGGACATGCCGACTGATGAGGCCCAGTTCCGCTTCTGACCCAACGCATTCGCCAGTAGTCCCGAATCGGAGGTTGGAAATGGGCGGGCGCGGTTCATACAGATCTCGATGGAGGTGGCAATGGCAGCGCTTTTTTACGGTTCTTTCTGCTACGTCCTCTTCCTGCTGGCGTTTCTCTACGCCATCGGATTCGTGGGCAACATCATCGTGCCTAAGTCAATCGACAGCGGTGTTCCTGGCTCGATGATGGAAGCGCTTGTAGTGAACGTCATCCTGCTCGGTCTTTTTGCCGTTCAACACAGCGTCATGGCGCGCGGGGGATTTAAGCGCTGGTGGACGCGGATCGTGCCGAGCTTCATAGAGCGCAGCACCTATGTCCTCGCGTCGAGCCTCATATTGATCCTCATATATTGGCAGTGGAGGCCAATGCCCAACGTGGTCTGGCAAGTGACCAACCCCGTGGGGGCGGGCGTCCTTCTTGCACTGTTCTGGCTCGGTTGGGCGATCGTGTTTGTGAGTACGTTCTTGATCAGCCACTTCGACCTATTTGGATTACGGCAGGTCTACGCGCATTGGCGTGGAATCAAGTTCGAACCGCCTGGCTTCAAGACGCCCTTGTTCTATCGGTATGTCCGCCACCCGCTCTACTTCGGGTTCCTGCTCGCCTTTTGGGCCACACCTGTCATGTCTGTCGGCCACTTGCTGTTCGCGATAGCGACGACAAGCTATATCTTCATCGGCATATGGCTGGAGGAACGTGACCTCATGACCTTTCATGGCGACGCCTACGTTCAATATCGTCGTCGTGTCTCCATGATCCTGCCGATGCCGCCGCGAAAGAACTGATCAGAGTCCGCTCCTGGCACTTAGCGGACATGACGAGGGTCCCGCAGCTTGTCTTGATATCAATGCCATAGGGCCGCGAATTGAGCTTGTTGAGCGGCTTGGCTTCCGCGACCGGTACGCGGCGGAGATGCCATAGAAGGCCCGCAAGCCGGTCGACCAACTCGCGCTCGAGAGCGCTGTCAGGCTCCAAATCGGCCATGAGGTCCTCACGGAAGGCCTCAAACTTCTCAGGCTGCTCGTTGACGATTGCAATGTCAGTCGCGGTTAGGCCGTGCGTTACCGCATGTCGCCTTGAGTGCGCCTTGCCGCCTGAGCTTCTTGGCCCAGTGCTGCGCTTTGCAGTTGCACGATTGGCGCTGATCTGTTTGCGCGAGGCCACTGCGATTACTGCTGCAGCGGGTTGTCGAATGCCACCTTTTGGCGAAGACGATCAAAAGCGGCTTGAGAGCCAAAGCGTTGCCCAAATCGTCTTGCTGAATCCTCAACCCAGCCAAATTCGGGAAAGTCACAGTCTGCTGCTCGAATAGTGGAGGCCTCAGGGGGGTGCACCGAGGTCGAGCCCAGAAGTAGCCCGAGTCACCTAGACAGTTTCCCTAGTTTCCCGATTCCGCGTTTACCGCGCATTAAGCAAAGTCTCAGAGATAGTTAGAGGCGGCTTTCAAGCGGTCGCAAAGCGGGGTCTGATCTCATTTTTTGATCGGGTGGGGCTTTGCGTTCGGCGCTTCGGCACCTACATGAGGGTTAACGAACGTGAGTGGAGATCTGCTATGACTGCCGCAAGTTGGGCCCTCCAGCGCAGCATCTTCCAAGCCCTGGCGAGTTCCCCCGAGCTGACGTCGCTTCTTGGTGGCAAGCACATCTACAGCAACCCGCCACCGGCGGCGAAGTTTCCCTTCATTACTCTCGGGCAGACCGTGAACCTCGACTGGAGCACGGGCACTGAGGACAGGACCGAGCACAGTCTGACCCTGCATATGTGGTCGCGCGCCGACAACGTGGCCGAGGTGCACGAGATCATCGAGGTCATCCGCGCGGTGCTGCACGATCAGCCGCTTACGCTGGACGACCATTATCTCGTAAACCTGCGCCACGAATTTACCGAGGTGCGGATCGATCCCGATGGGGAAACCTTGCACGGCATCGTGCGCTATCGTGTCGTGACCGAGCCTGAGCAGCAGGCTGCGGCGTAAACATTCCTGTCGTGATGCGGCCATGCGCGCCCCTGCGGGGACTCGCGTGCCTGGGCCTTACTGCGCTATAGGGGCTTCGCGAAAAGCGTAGGAGGAGCCCCGATGACGCTGTGGACCAAGCTCAAGGATCTCGTTGAAGGCGTGGATTCCGGTGCGCGCGCCGCCAATTTCCGCGAGGAGGAGCTGCGGGTGTCCGCAGGCGCGCTGCTCGTCACGGCGGGCGGCATTGATGGACATTTCGACTCCGACGAGCGCCGCAAGGTCAAAGCGCTTCTGAAGAAGCAGTTCGGTCTCGACGACAAGGAGACCCGGCAGCTGTTCGAGGCCGCCGAGGCGCGCGAGCGGGACGCGGTCGATCTCTACCGCTTCACCAGCGTGCTTTGCCGCGAGCTCGACCAGGAGGGGCGCAAGCGTATCGTCGAGATGCTGTGGGAGGTGGTGTTGGCCGACGGCGTCGTGGACGAATTCGAGTCGAACCTCGTCTGGCGCGTGGCCGAGCTGCTCGGCATCTCTACGCGCGACCGCGTGACGTTACGCAAGATTGTCGAGGCGCGTGCGCTGGGGTAAGCGCTCCCGCTTAAGTACGATGAAGGCAAGGGCGGCTTTTGCCGCCCCTTTGTTTGTCTTGAAGACATGAGGCAGCTTCTCGCACATCCCAACCGCGACCTCGTGGGGTCATAGGCTGCAACTGCAACAACGGCTAGTCAGCTAAGGCTTGTTAGGCTTGGCCTGCGTCTCCAGCGCCGCAGCCTGCGCCGGCTTCGGGCATTTCGCGGACTCGGGTTCCGGCTTCGGCAGGGGCGGTGGCTCTTGCGTCTTGGGGAAGTCACGAATGTCGGCGGCAACCTCCGGAAACTTCGCAGCCAATTTCTCGGCATCGACGAGCTCGACATCGCGCGTGGGGTCCACGCCCGGCCATTCAGTGCTGCTACCTAGGAACCAGCGGCGGTGGCCGGTGATGCGTGCGGTGTGGAACGTGCCGCCGGGAATGAAGAGCTGCACGAGCTCTCCGCCGACGACATTCGGCCCGACGACGACGAGCTCGCTGATGCCGCTCTCGTAGAGTAGCAGCACCTCGATCGGGTCCCCTTGATAATAGTGATAGAGCTGATCGTTCATGATGCGGTGAAGCTTCACCGGCGCTTCCGGCGTCACCATGAAGAACAGCGCCGTGCCGACCGGGCGCCCCGTCTCGAAGGGCTTGGGCAGACCGCCCGGCGCGATCGAGAGCGCACCCTTATAAGTTTCGCGCGCATAGCCGCAGGTTTGGTTGGGCTCGAGCTTTAGAGCTTTGCGGATCTGCTCCGCGGTGATGTCGGAGGGCATGGGCTTACCGGGGTTCACCAAGGGGCCGGCGAGAGCATCGAGCGAAAAGACCGGCGGCGCGCCGGTCTCCGGATCCGGCATCGGCGGTATGGTCGGCGTCGGCTCTTCGGCCTTGGCCACACGTGCCGATAACATTGCGGCGCCAGCGAGGCTCGCGCTTTTCAGAATCTGCGGCGGCCGACCGGAGCTTTGTCTTCAGGCATGACGGGTCCCATGATGGCGACTCTCCCAAAGAGCGCCTCTCATAGCACAAACGGCCCAAACCAATTCTGTCGGTGACTGTCACATGGTTGAGCGCAGGACGATCCTTGCGGCGCTTGGCGCCAAGGTGGACGATGCCGCCGCCGGCAAGCCGAGCGCGGGCAAGCTCCCCTGGCAGAAATAGGCCTAAGGGCAACCGTTCATGCGCCGTTCATTGGCGCTCCTTTAGGTTGCCTCCTAAGAAGGGATATTGGGACTGAGATGATTTGTCGGGCGATGAAGCGAACGGCCTTTGGGGCGCTCACTGCGGTCATGCTGGCTGCGGCGAGCGCGCCCGCGGCGGCCGGGTGCGTGCCGTGGAAGTCGGCCGGCGCGCTCATCTATAAGAACTCGCTTATCCCCGGCAACCGGCTTGTTGCCATGGTCCAGTCCAAGACCGGAGGCAAGGTGATCTCCGCCACGCTTTGCCAAAGCGGGAACAACTTCTTCTACAAGGTCAGTGTGCTGGGGAAGACCGGTACGGTGACGAACCTCACCGTTGACGCCCGTACAGGGAGCTTTTAGGAGGGCGCGCGGCGCGTCCTGAACCCTTGGGAGGGTATTCGTTTTGCGGCTTCTCGTCGTCGAGGACGATCCGGATCTCAATCGCCAGCTCGTGACAGCGCTCGGCGATGCCGGTTACGCCGTCGATACCGCGTTCGACGGTGAGGAGGGGCACTTCCTCGGCGATACCGAGCCTTACGACGCGGTCGTGCTCGATCTCGGCCTTCCCAAGATGGACGGCGTAAGCGTTCTCGAGCAATGGCGGCGCGACGACCGCAAGATGCCGGTCTTGATCCTCACGGCGCGCGAGCGCTGGAGCGACAAGGTTGCCGGCATGGATGCTGGTGCCGACGACTATGTGGCCAAGCCGTTCCACATGGAGGAGGTGCTGGCACGGCTTCGCGCATTGCTACGGCGCTCGGCCGGCCACGCCCGTAACGAAATGGAATGCGGGCCGCTTCGTCTCGACACCAAGACTGCACGGGTTACCGTCGACGGTCAGGCGATAAAGCTGACGTCGCATGAGTACCGGGTGCTCCATTACTTCATGATGCACCGCGATCGCGTGGTCTCACGCACCGAGCTCGTGGAGCATCTCTACGAACAGGATTTTGACCGCGACTCGAACACGGTCGAGGTGTTCATCGGGCGGCTGCGCAAGAAACTTCCCATCGACCTCATCAAGACCGTCCGGGGGCTTGGCTACCGCCTTACGGACAATGAAGATGGGGCCTAAATCTCTCGCCTTCAGGCTCTTCGCCTCGGCCGCGGCATGGACCCTCGTGGTCATCCCCGTCGCCGCCATTCTTCTTGTCTCCCTCTATCGCGAAGCCGTCGAACGCAATTTCGACGCGCGCCTCAACGTCTACATGATGAGCCTCGTGGCCTCGACCACCGAAGAGGGAAAGAGCTCTCCCACTGAGCCGGCAAATCTCGGCGATCCCATCTTCACCCTCCCGTTCTCTGGCTGGTACTGGCAGATCAAGCCGCTCAAGGGCGCCAAGCGTCCTCTTTATGTCTCCGACTCGCTGCTTGATCAGCAACTCCAGCTGCCAAGCCAGGAGGGCGTTTCCGCCGACGACACGTTGACACGGCGGAGCTATGAGCCGGGTCCCGACGGCCAGAACTTGCGCGTTGTCGAGCGCGAGATCAGGCCGGGCGGCCCCGATTCGAAAGCGTACTCCTATGCAGTCGCGGGCGACGCCGGCGAAATCGACGCGGATCTCTCCCAATTCACCACCATGCTCGTCTTGGCGCTCGCCCTGCTCGGGCTCGGCCTCGTCGTCGCGACCTTCTTCCAAGTGCGCTTCGGCCTGCTGCCATTACGCGCCATTCGCCATGATCTCGCCGCGATCCGCTCGGGCGATGCGGAGCGCCTCGAAGGCGAGCTGCGCGACGAAATCAAGCCGCTCCAGCAAGAGCTGAATGCGCTGATCCAATCGAACCGCGATGTCGTCGAACGGGCCCGAACGCATGTCGGTAACCTGGCGCATGCGCTCAAGACGCCGCTCAGCGTCATCAGCAACGAGGCGCGTACTCATAAAGGCGCGCTTGCCGACAAGGTGGTCGAGCAGGCGGAGATCATGCGTACTCAGATCACCCACCATCTCGATCGGGCGCGGGTTGCGGCACGGTCGAACGTGATCGGCGATCTGACCGAGGTGAAGCCTGCCCTTGACGCGCTGAAGCGGACGCTCGACCGCATCTACGGTGAGCGGGGCATCGCGCTGAACGTCCACACGGTTCCGAGCTTGAAGTTCCGGGGCGAGAAGCAGGACTTCGAGGAGATGGTCGGCAACCTGATGGACAATGCCTGCAAATGGGCGAAAGCCTGTGTCGCGGTTGAGGTCGAGCGGGTGCCGGGGGCCAAGCGCTTCACCGTGGTCGTGGACGACGACGGCCCTGGTCTGACGGAGGCGGAGCGCAAGCGGGCGGTCAAGCGGGGGCAGCGCCTGGATGAGAGCAAGCCCGGCTCGGGGCTCGGGCTCTCCATCGTGGCTGACCTGGCACATCTTTATAAGGGGCGGTTTGAACTCGAACCGGCGCCAAATGGGGGTTTGCGGGCCCGGCTAACCCTTCCCGCGGCCTAATTTTCGTCGGTTACGTGGGCGCAACCTATTTTAGCCAGATTTGTTATTCTTAAGGGCCATCAGGGACGCTAAACTTCAGCAACTCAGTCTCTCGCCGAGGACCGACTGGTTAACTCCAGGGGGATACCAATGAGAGTGAAGCGGATTATTGCGATTGCACTGGTGCCGCTCTTCCTTCCGGCCTGCGGGCCCGGGAACAAGCAGGGAACGGGCACTATTGTCGGCGCCGTCGCGGGCGGCGCGGCCGGCGCAGCGATCGGGGGCAGCAAAAACCGCATTCCCGGCATCGCTATCGGCGCTATGGCCGGCGGCCTGCTCGGAAACCTGGTCGGTGCGGATATGGACGAGCGCGACCGTCAGCTGGCGGCCGCTGCCGAGTACCGGGCCTTGGAATACGGTCAGGCGGGCCAAGTCACGCCATGGAACAACCCCGCCAACCAGCATCGCGGCCAGATCGTGCCGGGAAAGCCTTATCAGCAGGGCAACTCCTATTGCCGGCCGTACACGCACACGATCTATATCAGCGGCCAGCCTCAGACTGCCCGCGGCACGGCCTGCCGGTCGCCTGACGGCACTTGGAAGACGGTCAGTTAGCGGTTCTTTGCATGCGCGGTGGCGCCCATGCCCTTTCACCCATTGCGGGGAATTAATCTTCGTTCGCGCAGCGGACCTTGCCCTGGTTAGCGCCTTTTCCTATGCCTAGCCTTCCTTTGGCTTCTAGAGGTTAGGGCCCTTTCGTGCTCCTTTGGGTCATTCTCGCCGGCCTCACGGCGATCGTGCTGTTCTTCGTGTTGCGCCCGCTTGCAGGCGGCGGCGCAGCCGCGCCGATCCGCGAGGCCTTCGATGCCGCCGTTTATCGCGACCAGCTTCAGGAGATCGAGAGCGATCACGCACGGGGACTGATCGGCGACGCCGAGGCTGAGGCCGCCCGGCTGGAGGTGGCCCGCCGGCTCCTGGCTGCCGACAGCAAGATGGCGGATAGCGACACCGCGCCGAAGCGCAGCAAGCCTGCATGGGCGGCGCTGATCGGCATCGCCCTCGCGCTACCGCTTGCGGCCGTCAGCCTCTACCTCCTATACGGCTCGCCCCGTCTTCCCGATGAGCCCCTTGCCGCCCGCCTGCAAGATCCCGCCTCCGAGACGAATGTCGCGGCGCTGGTTGCGCGGGTGGAGGCGCGGCTTCGCACGCATCCCAATGAAGGCGAAGGCTGGGATGTGATCGCGCCAGTCTATCTCAGCATGCAGCGGTACGAAGACGCGGCCGAAGCGTATAGTCAGGCCATTCGGCTGCTCGGGGCCTCGGCGAAGCGTCTGTCGGGTTATGGCCAAGCCCTCGTCCTTGAGAAGGGCGGCGTGGTGAGCGATGCGGCGAAGCACGCGCTGGAGCAGGCGCATACACTCGATGCCACGCTGGTCGAGCCACGCATTCTACTCGCCATTGCCAAGGAACAAGACGGCAACTATGCGGGTGCTATTGTCGACTGGCGCGGGTTGCTCGATCGGCAAGGGGGCAACGAGGCCTGGCGCGCGATGATCGAGAAGCGAATCGCTGTTGCGCAAGCCCATCTTTCCGGCAAGCCCGTTGCCGGCACCGAGACGGCGCCGCAAGGGAGCGCGCCAGGTCCCAGCGCGCCCGGTCCCAGCGCGGCCGACGTTGCTGAAGCGCAGAATATGAGCCCCGCCGACCGTCAGGCCATGATCGAAGGCATGGTACAAAAGCTCGCGGCGCGGCTTGCACAGCAGGGCGACGATCTGGCCGGTTGGCTCCGGCTGGTCCGCGCCTATACGGTGCTCGACCGCAAGGACGACGCGCTTGCGGCGCTGGCCCGTGCCAAGACCCAATTCGCCGGCAACACGCAAGCCATCGAGCAGCTCGATGCACTGGCGGCAGAGCTTGGATTGAAATCATGACCCGGAAGCAGCGTAGAGGCGTTCTGATCGGCAGCTCACTTCTGGTACTTGGGCTCGCCGTGGGGCTCGTGCTCTACGCCATGAGCGATTCCATCGTGTTCTTCTACAGCCCAAGCGACGTCGCCAAGATTCACGAATCTCCGGGCAAGCGCTTCCGGCTCGGCGGACTCGTCGAGAAGGGCAGTGTCGTGCGCGATCAGGGCACGACAGTGCGCTTCGTCGTCACCGACGGCGCCAAGACATTGCCTGTCACCTATACCGGAGTATTGCCCGATCTCTTCCGCGAGGGGCAGGGCGTCGTCGCCGAAGGCATGCTCGAGCCCGACGGCGTGTTTCATGCGGACACCGTTCTCGCCAAGCACGACGCGAAGTACATGCCGCCGGAGGTCGCCGCGAAGCTGAAGAAGCAAGGTTTATGGCGGGGTGAGGCTAGCGGGCCATCGCCGAATGCAACCAACTAGATGGGTATGAAAGGATGATTGCCGAGACCGGACATTACGCTCTGATCCTCGCCCTCGGTGTTGCCATCGTGCAGATGGTGCTGCCAATCATCGGCACGCGCTATCGCGACCCGCAACTCACGGCAATCGCCGTTCCGGCGGCGCAAGCCGAGTTCATTCTCATTGCCATCGCTTTCTTTGCGCTGATGACGGCCTACGTCACCTCCGACTTCTCGGTGGCGAATGTCTATCAGAACTCCGCCTCGGAGAAGCCGCTGCTCTACAAGATCTCCGGCGTATGGGGAAACCACGAAGGCTCGATGATCTTGTGGGTGCTGATCCTTTCGCTGTTCGGGGCGGCCGTGGCGACGTTCGGCACCAATCTGCCGCGTCAGCTGCAAGCCAACGTGCTTGCGGTGCAAGGCTCGATCGCCGTCGCCTTTCTCCTGTTCATCGTTACTACCTCCAACCCGTTCGTCCGTCTCAATCCAGCACCGTTCGAGGGGCTAGGCCTCAACCCCGTACTGCAAGACCCGGCCCTCGCCTTCCATCCGCCGTTCCTCTACACGGGCTATGTGGGTTTCTCGATGGCGTTCTCCTTTGCCGTCGCCGCGCTGATAGACGGGCACATCGATGCGGCGTGGGCACGCTGGGTGCGCCCGTGGACGCTAGCCGCGTGGATGTGTCTCACGCTCGGCATCGCCATGGGCTCATGGTGGGCCTATTACGAACTCGGCTGGGGCGGGTTCTGGTTTTGGGACCCGGTGGAAAACGCGTCCCTCATGCCGTGGCTTGCGGGCACGGCACTGCTTCATTCGGCGCTGGTGATGGAGAAGCGTGACGCGCTGAAAGTCTGGACCATCCTGCTCGCCATCATCACCTTCTCCTTGAGCCTCATGGGGACGTTCCTGGTGCGCTCCGGTGTGCTCACCTCGGTGCATGCGTTTGCCGTCGATCCGTCGCGCGGCGTGTTCATCCTTGCCATCATGGGCGTGTTCATCGGCGGCGCGTTCGCGCTATTCGCCTGGCGTGCCCCGCTCCTGTCGCAAGGCGGCCTGTTCGCGCCGATCAGCCGCGAAGGAAGCCTCGTCCTCAACAACCTCCTTCTGACTGTGGCTTGTGCCGCGGTGCTTGTCGGCACGCTCTATCCGCTCGCGCTGGAAGCTCTTACCGGCGCCAAGATCTCCGTGGGGCCGCCGTTTTTTAATCTCACCTTCGTGCCGCTCATCGTGCCGCTGCTCATCGCCGTGCCGTTCGGGCCGATGCTTGCCTGGAAGCGCGGCGACCTCCTGGCGGCGGCCCAGCGATTGGTGGCGGCGGCGATCGCAAGCCTCGTCGTCATCGTCGGTGTGCTCGCATACACTCAGAAGGGGCCGTGGCTGGCGCCGCTCGGCATCGGGCTTGGCATCTGGCTGATCGTGGGCGCGGCGACGGATCTCGCCTATCGGGTCAAACTGTTCGGCGCGTCCAGAGACGAGGTGTGGCGGCGCTTGCGCAATCTGCCGCGCTCGACTTTCGGCACGACGCTCGCGCATGCAGGCCTTGGCCTCGTGGTGATCGGGATCATCTCGACCACCGCATGGCGCGCCGAGCGCATCGAGGCCTTGGCGCCGGGCGCCACCCTGGACATCGCCGGGTACCAGCTCACCTTCGAGGGCGTTACCGAGCACCAGGGCTCCAACTACAAGGCGCGGGTCGGCACGTTCAAGGTGACCCGCGGAGGAAGCCCGGTCACGGAACTTACGCCGTCAAAGCGCGCATATGTCGTCGAGAAGAACTCGACCACGGAGGCCGCCATCCACGATAGCTGGCGGGGCGATCTTTACGTGGTGTTGGGCGATCAGCTGAAGGACGGCGCCTACAGCGTGAGGGTCTATTTCAACCCGATGGTGCGGCTGATCTGGATCGGCGCACTGGTGATGTTTTTCGGCGGCGGCGTGTCGTTGTCGGACCGGCGCCTGCGGGTGGGGGCGCCGAAGCGCGCACAAGCGAAGGCCACCGCTGCTCCGGCGGGCGAATGATCATGGCTCTCCGCAGGTCGATCCTGGCTGCGTTTCTATCAATGGTCGTCGCTCTACTTGCGCTGAGCCCCGCCTTCGCGGTCCAGCCCGACGAGATGCTGAAAGACCCTGCGCTCGAGGCGCGGGCGCGGGCGCTGTCGGAAGGCTTGCGTTGCCTCGTCTGCCAAAACGAATCGATCGACGATTCCAACGCGCCGCTCGCCAAGGACTTGCGGCTTCTCGTACGCGAGAAACTGAAAGCGGGCGACAGCGACAAGCAGATCATTGATTTCATCGTGTCGCGCTATGGGGAGTTCGTGCTGCTCAAGCCGCGCTTCGAGCCGCATACTTGGCTATTGTGGCTTGCCACGCCGCTCGTCTTGTTCGCCGCGCTCGCCGCCATCATATTTGGCTATCGGCGGCGAGAATCGGTCGCCGAGGCGCCCAAGCCGTTGACCGCAAGCGAGAAACGCCGTCTGAAGAGGCTCGTTGGCGAGAGCTGACCGCAACGTGTCAGGGGAACCTTTGGGAATCCTGGTCTTTCGCGGCGTTGAACCTTACCGAAATTTAATGCCGTCGAAACGGCGGCGTAATCGGTGAAGGCCTATATCTAGAAACCTGGATGTTTGCCGCTTCACAGGGGCAAAACGATCAACGGGATTCTTCCTCAGGAGAGAACGACCAATGAAAACTGACCAGAGCTCTGCTGCGAATGAGAGCCCGCGGTTGCGGAAGCTAGCCCGCAAGCCCGCGCTCCTCGCCGCGACCGCCTTGATCGCCGCCGGCGCATTAGGGCTGACGTTCAGCACCGACGTGCCGTTCGCGTCGGCCGAGACGCCGCAGGCCGCGCAGACCGTCGAGACGCCTTACGGCCGCGCGCCGATTTCCTTCGCCGACCTGGCGGCCAAGGTCACCCCGGCGGTGGTCAGCATCAACGTCAAGGGGGAGGTGAAGGTCGCAGATAACGACGGGCCCATCCCCGGCATGCCTGACCTGCCTGAGGACAATCCGCTCTACGACTTCTTCAAGCAGTTCCGGAAAAACATGCCGCAGCATCCGGCGAAGCCTCACCCGAGTCTTGCCCAAGGCTCCGGCTTCTTCATCTCGGACGACGGTTACATCGTGACGAACAATCACGTCATCGAGGATGCCGACAACATCTCGGTGACCATGGAGGATGGTGAGAAGTACGAGGCCAAGCTCGTCGGCACCGATCCGCGCACAGATGTTGCGCTGATCAAGGTGATCAACGCGAAGGGCAAGAAGTTCCCCTTTGTGGAGTTCTCCCAGAAGGAGCCGCGGGTCGGCGACTGGGTGCTCGCAGTGGGCAATCCTTTTGGTCTCGGTGGCACGGTGACGGCCGGTATCATCTCGGCGCATAACCGCGACATCGGCTCCGGCCCTTACGACTATCTCCAGATCGACGCGGCGGTGAATCGTGGTAACTCTGGTGGTCCGAGTTTCGACCTTGAGGGCAATGTTGTCGGCGTCAACACCGCCATCTTCTCGCCTTCGGGCGGGAATGTCGGCATCGCCTTTGACGTACCGGCGGCGCTCGTTCAAGAGGTTGTGGGCCAGCTTAAGGCCCATGGCAGCGTCAATCGCGGCTGGCTTGGCGTCGTCATCCAGAATGTGAACGACGATATTGCCGACTCGATCGGTCTCAAGGAAGCCAAGGGCGCCATGATTACCAAGGTGACCGAGGACGGCCCTGCGGCGAAACAGGACCTCAAGGCCGGAGACGTGATCGTCGCTGTGAACGGCGATAAGGTCGAGGATTCGCGTGACCTCGCCCGCAAGATCGCCGACCTCCATCCCGACACTGAGGTCAAGCTGTCCATCGTC
>Ga0307436_1000440_pt1 | contig 19541 bp, 32 predicted proteins | sample SalMarWE160440MG_FD_202513 | JGI IMG/M metagenome (GOLD analysis project Ga0307436, IMG submission 202513) | Salt marsh sediment microbial communities from the Plum Island Ecosystem LTER, Massachusetts, United States - WE1604-40 | ecosystem: Environmental > Aquatic > Marine > Intertidal zone >...
GGGTTCAATTAAATATTCTTTATAAATCTGAAGACGAATATAAAAAAGGTTATGAAGAATTAATAAATAAATATCCTGAAGTGAATTTTATAGAAGAGCATGATTTTAAAGAACAAGTATTGAATTGGCTAAAAAATTCCCCTAATTTTGTTATGTTTGGATGTGATGATGTTATTTTTAGAGATTATGTTGATATGAATAAAGTTGTGGAGAAAATTAAATTAAAAGACACAATAGGATTTTCTTTGAGATTAGGGAAAGGTCTTACTCATAATTTTTATTTAGATAAAGAAATGAAAGAGCCAGAATATGAAGAAGAAAATGGAATTTTGAAATGGGAATGGAGAGATGCAGAGCAGGAATATGGATATCCTTTTGAATTGGCTGCGAGTGTTTATAAAAAAGAGTTTGTGGAAAGTATTATGAATTCTTCTAGTAATTGGGGGCATCCAAATCTGCTTGAAAGTCTTGGTACTAATTTAATAAAAAATTTTGATGCTCCAAAATATTTATATGCTTTTTCTAATCCTAAAGCAGTTATTATTCAGATAAACAGAGTTCAAGAGGTGTATCCAAACCAATTTTTTGATACTGGTTATGATATTGAAACTCTCCATAAACTATGGAAGCAAGGAAAAAAATTAGATTTAAATTATTATGAGAAAAAATTTAACTGCCCTTATATTGGAGATTTTGTCTTGGAAGGTGAAGAACAAGGAAAAGTATCAGTCATAATTCCCATCTATAATCAGAAAGAAGAATATTTTAAAGAATGTATTCAATCAGTTTTAGATCAGACAATTAAGCCTCATGAGATAATAATTGTAGATGATGGAAGTGAACCACCTCTTGAATTTGCATTACCCAATACAAAAAAAATTCCAATAAAACTTATAAGAAATATAAAAAATTTAGGTATTGGTGCGAGCAGACAGCGAGGTATAGAAGAATCAACAGGAGACTATATTGCTTTCCTTTCCAGCGATGATATTTGGGATAAGGATTTTCTAAAAACTATGTTAAAAACAACAAAACAACATCCAGGAAAAATTTTATATTCTAAACTCTTTGGGATAGATGGAGAATCTAAAATAGTAAAAGAATTCTCTTACATACCTTATAAATATGAAGATTTTTGTGTTGCTTGCTGGAATTCTGCTTATAAAGATAAAATGTTTGTGAATTTCTCAACTACTTTTTTCCCAAAAGAAGTTTTTGAAAAAGTCCAGTTTGATAAAAACCTTAGATTTGGGGAAGATCTTGATTTTTTATTAAAGAGCATGAAACATTTTGAATATTTTTTAGTTAATCAACCGATTGTTTATTATAGGATTGTAGATAATTTAACATCAAGAATCTTTGATAAGATTCCTAAAAATAATGAAAAAATAAGAAAAAAATGTCGGGAGTATTGGAAAAATGGAAGATAAAAAAATACTTTTGGCGAATTGGCGTCGGCGTGAAGAAGGTCTTGGTGGGCAGGAAAGCTTTTATGATATACTTTCTAAAATGCTAGAAGCAAAAATAATATCATATCAATCAGCAAATGAAGCCTTAAGATATTTTCCACAGGCAGATTTATTTATGAGGGGTCACACTATAGATAAATATTTAAAGTGGTATGAGGATTTGTTTGATTTAGATTTAATAATAAAGAATTCTGGAATAGGTGGATTTACAAAATTAAAAACCCCTCAAATTGTAGTATTTCAGGATCCTTTTTATAGTATCTTGATAAAGATGGTAAATAATAGATTTTTTTCAGCCTGTGATTTTTATCTTGCTCAAATTGAATTGCAGAGAAGAACAGCAAAACAAGGAAAAACAGTGGCTGTATCTAATTTTATGAAAAAAGATATGAAATCATGTGGAATTAGGTGTAATATGGTTCTTGAAGAGGGAATTGATGTAGAAAAATTTAACAGTGTAGATGATAAGGAAGAAATAAAGAAAAGTCATAATCTGCCTCTTGATAAAAAAATCTGTATAGCTGTCACAAAATTTCTTCATCAAAAGGGATGGAGTATTTTAATAGAATTAATTAACAAATTTCCAGATATTCATTGGATTGTTGTTCTTACTGAACCAGTTGGGAGCAAGCCAAAACTTAAAAATGTAACTTTTGTCGAATGTGCCTTGCCTAGAATTATGCCTCACCTATATAATTGTGCAGATTTTTTTATTAATCCAAGCCCTGTTGAAAGTTTTGGTTTGAGTGCCTGCGAAGCAGCTGCTTGTGATCTGCCAATAATTGTTTATAAGACTGGAATATTTTGGGATTGGTTTGATAAAAGATTAGGGTTTCGTGTAGATAATTGGGATACTAAATCATTTGAGGAAGCAGTTAAGAAAATGAGAGATTCTGATTTAAAAAATTTTTCTCCAAGAAAAAGTTTGATTAAACGAGGACTAACAGCTACTCGAATGAAAGAGGACTGGCAGAAATTTGTTAAGGAAGTTCTGAATAAAAAGGATTAAAAACATTTTTATAATCTAATAACTTTATTATCCTATGGCAGATTCAGATACAGGCATGTTACTTTTTGGATTAGCAGTCTTGGTAGCTTTAGGATTATTATACTGGAAAGCTTCAAGTTCTGGCACAGTCAAGATTACAGAATTTATAAGAGACAAAGATGGAAAAGTCATCCAGATTATTGAGAAATAAAATGGGATACGAGCATGAAATATTTTTAGCGGAAGAAATTGCAAATCAAGTTGGGAATAAAGTAGAGGAAACTGTAAAAACTTCTTTAAGAGAATCTAAAATTGGTGAAGCAGATAAGCCATCCGAACATATTAAGACAGAAGAAGCAAGGCCAAGATTTCCGCACATTATAAATTATTCAATTCATGAAGCCGATAAATGGTATGAAATAATGCTCCTAAAAAAAGGAATTAAAACTTGGAGTCTTAGTTTGAGAGAGAATTATGATATTAATTATTGTTTTGAGCCATCTCATTCCACATTTTTAACTTTAAAGAAGGGAGCTGTTTTAACAGAAGATACTGCTCCCCAAGGAGTTCATGCAATTTATGTCAAATGTTCTACTGCGAATGTCACGATAGAAGTGGAGCTATGGCGAGAGGGGGAATAAAATGCCAATGATTCGCCACAATCGAGGACTTCCGATTGAATTAATAAATCATGTTGATTTAGCCGACATGCCTGATATTTTAGGAATAGAAAGTTCACATGACGCACGATATTATACAGAAGCTGAATTAGGTTCAACAGTCGCACCATCAGGAGCTTCTTTGATTGGAGTTGAGGATGCAGGAGGATTTTTTGCAGGAGCAGATGTTGAAGCTGTTTTGCAGGAAATCATGGCTGTTATTCTTCCAGGAGCTTATCTTAGATTAGATGGGACTAATGTGCCTACTGCAAATTATAATTGGGTAACAAATTTAACCACCACTGGAACATTGCAGGGTGGAACAATAACAGATGGAGCTGTTAGTTTCACAGGTGGAGTTGGAACTGGTTTGATTTCTTTGACTGATGGTGTTGCATCTTGGGCAGGAAATAGCCTTACTGGATTTGTTAATATCACAGCTACAGGAACAATAACAGGGAATACTTTTACTGATGGTATTGCTACTCTAACAGGAGGAGCTTGGACTGGAGCAACTTATAATGGATTAACTATGGGTTGTGCAGCTAATGTTATATCAATCACTTGTGGCACAACAGACTTGACTGTATCAACTGATTGCACAATTAATCAAGATTTATCAAGTACATCAAGCCCAACTTTTAATGCATTGAATGTTACATCTCTTAATGGTTTGACTGGTATTGGATGTGTAGCTAATGTTATATCAATCACTTGTGGTACAACAGATTTGACTGTATCAGCTGACTGTGCAATAAATCAAAATTTAAATACAGCAGCAAGCCCTGCTTTTGCTGGATTAACTATAGGGGTTACTTTGGTTTTAGCTTCTGGTTCAATTACAGATACAACAGGAGCAATAAGTTTCGGAAATGAAACATTGACAACAACTACAACCGTTACAGCAGGAACTTTAACAATTGGTGGTGGAAGCATTACAGATACAACAGGAGCAATAAGTTTTGGAAATGAAAATTTGACTACGACAGGTACAGGAACATTTCAATATATAACAATAACTGCACCCTCCACAAATAATTATACATTTACAACAAGAGGGACTGATGTTTTAGTTTTACAATCTCAAAATGCAGGCAGTTATTGTGTTCTTGATTTGTTTACACAAACAGGAAATAGCACAGAAAATTGTTATTTTCAGATGTTTACATTAGGAACACCAGCAAATATAGCAAATAGAGAATTCTTAAATATAGATTTTCTTGGAAGTACTAATACTTGCCACATTTCGACACAGGCAGGAGGAATAGGAGCAGTTTATCCTATGATTATTTACACTGGAGCAAACACAAATCAATTATATCTTAATACTAATCATGATGTTGGAATAAACACAGTTCCAGATGCTACTTTTGAAGTAGCAACAACCTCAAGTGAGGGGCATCAAGCTATTACAATAGACCAAAATGATGCAGACCAGGCATTTATAGATTTTCAAGGTTCAGCATCATCTGGAGTAACAACAAATATAAGCACTTGCATAGGAGCGGGAGCTGTAAATGGTCCAAAGTATGCGAGTGGAGCAGGACAGAGTGGATGGAGTTTTTGTTATGGGAGTATGGTAAGAATGGAAGTTAATGGTTGTACATATTGGTTTCCTGCATATAAATCTTACACAAATCCTTAAAATGCAAAAGATATTTATGCCTCTTGGAAATGGACAGGCAATAATGCCAGAAGTAATGGAAGGAATATTAAAACAAACTATCAAATGTGTGGTTGTTCCAATTACATCAGAAAAAACAGACAACAAAGAGAATTGTTCTGGTAATCTTAATAACTGGCTCACTATCTTGGAATTAACAAAAAACAAACCATTTATTGGAATGGATAGTGATGTTGTAATGACAGATACAAAAACAATAAAAACTTTAATAAATATTCCAGAAGATGTCGATATATCAGCAATAATGACACAGAAGAAACAGCACAATATAAGTCATGAGAATAAGATTATGGTTCATTCCTTATTTTATTGTAAAATTCCAGACTTCTTTCTTAGATGGTTTAAAAGATTTAAGAAAGATAATTTTAAGATGTGCTGTTGGTGTGAAGCTTTGTATCAGCTTCTGAAAAAAGATGGAAGCAAATACAGGGTTTTTAAAGATCCAAAAGCAACAGAATGTAAGAGGTTATGATGGAAATAAATTTTTCAATACCAGACAAATATGTAAAAAAAATCAAAGACACATTTGAAATTACAACAGAAGAAGAATTTAAAGATAAAATCAAAAATGTAGTAAAAGATACAGTAAAACAATTTGAAGAAGAAAAAGCAGTTCAGGAAGCCAGAGAAAGCATTGTTGTTGAAGATGATTTAATAGGTTAAATTTATTAAGTTTAAATTCCTTTGATTAATATGAAAAAAATAGATTTAAATATAAAGATAGATGATTTAGTCATTGATGAGCAATTCAAGAAAAAAAAACCATTTGAGTTAGCAAAAGACTTAGCTTTTAATTTATATCAATTACAGCCAGATGCAAGAGGACAGCCAAGAGGTATGCCAATAAGTGAGCAGAGAAAAATCTATAAATTACTTGATGAATTAGACAAGATAAAAAATGGAATTCTTATCTTAGAAGATGATAGGTATGAATTTTTGAAAAAGATATTTAATGAAGTGAATTGGGCTGGAGGGACAAAAATTGTTGTAAGGATAGCTGATAAAATTGATGAAGCAGAAGAAGTTAAGGAAAAAGAAGAAAAGCCAAAAGAAAAAAATTTAAATAAAACAAACAATTAGTATCAATATGGACAAAGAAACTTTATTTTTTTCATTAAGTAATTGGGGAGAATTCGGGCAACGAAGATTTAGTTGTACTCTCTCAGCCGGAGAGAAAAGGAGAATTCCTATGCTTGTTCCAGCAGGAAGAAGATGGGTTGTGTTTAAATATAGATTTGGGAACATAACAGCAGATGTAATAAATTTCAGATTTGATGGGGTGAGGAATTATTTTGAGCAAGATATTTTGATTGGTACAGAATTACTTAATTTTGTTGTAGAGGCTATTCCTTATATTGTTGTATCTGGACATGATGGAGCGATAGTTATTGAAAACACAGATAATGTTGAGAGAGATTTTTCAATTGTCTTGGATTTCTATGTAATTGATGATGAAATACATGGAAGGATTAGAGAATTAATCTTAGCTGAAAGAGAAGATTTTAGAAAATTAATAACCCAATTGCAATACAAAACTCAAGAAAAACCAGAGTATATTCATAAATAAAATGGCATTGCAAATCAAAACACCTGGAATTATTAAAACGGCTCAGAGTGCTGATGCTACTGGTGGATTAACAATTTGGAATCCAACAACTGGAAAGAAATTTAATATAACTGATTTGATTGTATCTACAGATACTGCAATGTATCTCACTTTTTATGATGGGGTTACTGTGTTAATTGTAGTTTACCTTGCTGCAAATGGAGGATTTGTTTCAAATTTTCAAACTCCTTTAAATTCACAAACAGCAGATAATAATTTTGCTGTGACAGCTTCTGTGGCTGGTAATATTTCAATTACTGCATTAGGTTTTGAAAGTTAAAATGTCAATAGGAAATCAAGGTCCTGCAGTATGCTCTCCAACAAATACTCCTTATATAAGTACTGCAAACTCAACTGCTCCAACTAATAAGCCAAGACACCCTGTTTGGTATTATGATAATAGTTGGTGGGGAATCTTTTTTGTTCCTGATGCTGCTACTCCTGGAAATGGAGAATTCCATATTTTTAAGAAAAATGATAATTGGATTGATGAAACTAATGCTGGAAGGAGTGATATTGTGGATGGAAGAGATTCATCTAGACCCGATGTTGTTTTAAAAGAAAATGATTTGTGGGTATATTCAGTACATGGAACTCAAGCAAGAGTTTATAAATATTCATATTCTACTGGGGGGTGGCATACTGTTGCTGGATTTCCTAAAAATGCTTCTGGTGCAAATGATGCCACTGGGATACAATATACTAATACCTTTACAGTTGATACAAATGATTGGTTATGGGTCTTTTGGATACCTCCTGGAGCAGGAAATAGAGATATACAATATGCTTATTCAAATGATGAGGGAACTAATTGGACAACAGGTAATTTATCTGCGCTTTGGGGTACAATACCACAAGTTGGTCAAAATGATAAGATTTATGTATTAAAATTTAATGATGGAACATCAAGTCTTGGAATTGTAGTTACTGATGAGTTAAGTAATCAGATGGTATTTAATCACCGCCATGATTCTGATGCTATAAATGCATCTTGGAAAACTATGGAAATTATTGAATCAACTGCTAACTGGATTGATGACCATGTAGATGCTTTAGCTAAAGATACGAATGTTTGGGTAAGTAATAAAACAAGCATAGATGTTAATGGACAGCCAACAACTGTTTTATATAGGAGGGATTTTACTGGTGCTTGGATAAGATATATTGTTTGGAATCAGAGGGTTGGAAGAGGATTTACTAGACCAAGAATAGCAATAGATGATACTCATAATGAGATTTACATATTTGTAACTGCTCATGACGGTGCTTATTCTAATAATCATATCCAATATGTCAAAACATCTCTTGCTACTCCATCATTTACTCCAAATTCTGATGGCACAACAATAATAAACTTTCTTGATGTTGGAGTAAATATAAATAATGTTTGTATAACCAAAGAGAATCATTTAAATTCTTCAAGTGGAATTTGTTTTATGGCCTGTGATGATTTAAAAACTGTTGGAAATAGATATTATTACTGGGGAGAAATAGACATTCCCTCTCCTCCCACATTTATGCAAACTAAGAAATTTTGGTAAAAATCACATATGTTAAAGTTTTTATAGTTTTATTTCTTTATTAAAGAATGGCAAATCAAGGAGAATTAGTTGGGGAGAGTAATGCAAGCAAGACCTTTAAGAGTGTTGGTACTAATGAAACTAATTCCTTAAATGTCAATCAAGAAGAAAACTTTTGCTCTTTCACAGCAAACTATACTGGAGCCCAGACTGATTTAGAAATAATAAATCCAACATCTGGAGAGAGATTGCATATTTGTGGGATTTATGTTAATACAGCTACTGTAGCGACAGATGTTAATATAAGATTTGCAACTTCAAATAAAACTGTTTTATATTTTCATACAGCACAAGCCGCAAGAGATGCTTTACAGCCAATCCATATTGATGGAGCAATAGATGAGCCCCTAACATTATCTTGTGGGGCAAACACTTTTGTAGCTGTCTGCTATTGCTGTCATTGTTAAAATGGCAATCAAAACAATAAAATTTATGGAGGTAAAATAAAATTGCAATTCGTACAGTCATAAGGCAAGCCACAAAAAAAGAGCTTGAGGAAGCAAAAAAAAGGCAAGAAAAGAAAAACAAGCCAGCTGAAGAAAAACCAAAATAATTAAATAGATTTCTTTCTTAATTAATTTATGGTAAATGAGAATATTGCTCCAAAAGCAGAATTAGATATTGATGAAAGAATAGCTGAAATTGAGAAATTTTTAGAAGAGCAGGAAGCAAAAGTAGGAATTACACCTACTCCAACACAACCAGCAAAAAAAGTGTCGGCTGTCGGACAAACACCCTTTGAAGGAACATACAAAAGCCAAAGTGGATTATTTAAAGGGACAACAAGCGGGCAGGTTGCTGTGCCATTAGGAGATCCTGTTACAAATGAAGAAATGTTAAATGTATTGAAAAAGATATCCGAAAATCAGGAGATTGAGAGAAAGAGGTATGAAAGGAATAATTCTATCGAAGGAGATGAAGAAATTCATGATTGGGCGGAATCTACGATTGATGGAGGACAGATGGTTCAGTTTATTTATACTGTTCCAGAAGGAAGAGTATTTTACTTATCTTACCCTTCCATAACCCATAATATTGATTCGATATATTACATTTGGATTGATGGTCAATATCAACCGACTTTGTCTCAAGCTTTGATCGATTTTGGAGATCATCAAAAAGTGTATGTTCCACCATTTAAAGCATACAATAACGTTCAAGTTTGGGCTTTAAATAATTGGGTCGCTGCACAGACATACGCATGTTTCATAAAAGGATGGAATAGATGGTATAGAGCCATCAAAAGGGAAATAACTTATGAGAGTTTAAAGAAAGAAGAGCAAGAAACTTAAAATAGAAAACATTAAATAATTCTCTTTCTTATTATTTTTATATAAATTTAGAGGTAAATCAAATTGACTCGTATTTCGCCGAAAATTTTGGATGTCTACACAACCTCGACAGTTGTGCAAGACCTAAGTCCTTTGGCTGTGACAGATGTAGAAACTCTTGCAACATTTTCATCTCAAAGAAAAAGCTGTTTAATTTATAATGACGGAGCTCAAGATGTTCATGTAAATTTTGATGCTACAGCCACAGTAAATAATTTTATTATTCCAGCTTTAGATGCTTTACAGATTGTTTTTCCAGTTACTGTTTTGCATTTTATATGTGACCCTGGAAATATTTGCACTCTTTACATATTAGGAGAAAAATAAAATGGTTATGACCTTATTGACACGCCCAAAAAAAACAGTCGCAACTGTGGTTATCGCAACAGATGGATCAGGAGATTTTAATTGTGATGGAACAGCAGATAATGTTGAAATTCAGGCAGCTATTGATTCTTTGCCTGCTACTGGAGGATGCATTTATATTAAGGAAGGTACTTATAATCTTAATGATACAATTACAATTATTAATCCAAATGTTTCTATAATTGGTTGTGGAAATTCAACAATCTTCACAACTAATGTTGCTATTGACATTTTCACTATTGGTGATGGGCTTGCAATTATTGGACATAATAATATAATTTTGGAAAACTTTTTTATTGATGGAAATGCTGCTGCTAATCGGGGAATTTATGCTACTACTTGGGTGAATTATCTGAGAATTTTTAAACTTTGGATATATGATTGCAACCAAGAAGGTATTTATGCTTCTGGACCAGTTGATTCTTTTTGGACAATAGCTAATTGTCATATTCACAGTAATGGAGGGGGTGTTTTTCCTAATATTAATTTGATTGACATTACCTTATGTGTTATTTCAGGAAACACAATTTATGGAGGGGGGACTGCTATTGAAATAACAACTGGAGGAGCTAATATTTTCACATCAAATTATGTTAGTGCGACAATATATGGTGTTTATCTTAATGGTTGTTCAAATATTATTGTTAGTAATAATAGAATTTCTAGCACTGGTCTTGAAAATATTTATCTTACAGATTCTTCTTATAATAATATTGATGGAAATAATCTTGAAAACAGTAGTAGAGATGGGATTGAACTCGCTGGTAATTCTGATTATAATACAATTCACGGAAATATTATTGATGGAAGTATTAATTGGGGAATAAATATAAGTGTAGCTACTTGTAATGAAAATTTTGTTACAAATAACATTCTTGAAGATAATGATGATGGAACAATTATCGACTCTGGAACAAATACCCAAATATTTAATAATATTGAAACCTAAATAATAAAATGGTAAAAGAACAAGAAATAGATGAATTGGAAAAATTGTTAGAAACTTTTAAAAGGATAGTGAGAAGATTGAATGCACTAAATCAAATGAACTGGAAAGTATCAATAAAAATTCCATATACTGAAGAAACAATCACACACAACATACCAGAAGCAAAAAAACAAGCAATAATACAGGATGCAATAGACAAAAGAAATGCCTTAAAAACAAAAATAGATAGCATAGATTGGAATTCATTAAACTAAAATTTTAAATACTTCCTTTACTTTTTTGTATAATGGCAGAACCATTAATGATGCAGGATTTAGAAAATATTGATTTATTTGGATTAACTGTGCAGAGAATTGAAGGTGGTTATATGATTTTTGATGTTTGTACATTCCCAGATATATTTAGAAAAGATGATTATGTTGTACCAATTGATGAAATCCTTCAGGGATCAAATTTTCTAACTGAAGAGGGGATTTGGGGGTATATAGATGGGTTACCATCAGAAGAATTGCCAGTAGCCTTACAGATGACTACAGACCTTATAGCAGATATAAGGAAAGGGGATTACATGACTTTTACTTATGATAATGGTCAAATATTAAATGTTTATTTGCCTGAAATTTATGGACATGTATATGATTGGTTTTTTATAGCAAAAGATGGTTCAACTTATTATGATCCAGAATTAACACAAATAGCTGGGGAAGTGCCAGAAACCCCACCCATAAAAAAATTTCCTTCTTGGATATTATTGTTTGCACCCCTACTTTTAATTCCTCTTCTAAAGAAAAAATTTAAATAGAACTTTGTATTTATCATTATATGATAGAAATAATTGATGAAGAAGGAAATGAGGAAATAGAGAATTAAAATGGCAATTGTGTATGGAAAATCATATGAATCTACTAAAGCCGCAACTGGTGAACAAGTATATCTTCAGTTTAGAGTAGATAATATTGGTGATACTAAAGTAAATGATTGCTTTGGAAGACTTATTAATATTGATACAGGAGAGATTTTATTTTATGCAGATTTTTGGCTTAATCCTGGAGGTCAAACTGATTCTTTCAGGTGGTTTTATGCACCCATACTTACAATGCCAAATAGAGATTGGAATTTAAGAATAGAAACTGGGCAAGATGATGTTATTGAAGATTTTCATGATATCACAATTACAAATGTTCCTTTTCCTTCAGAGAGATATATAAAAAATTCAGTTGAAGAATGTTGGGCAACAAATTATATGATTGCTGGAGAAAAAATTCCAGTAGTTGGTATAAAAGTATATAATAGAGGAACAGATATTGGTTATGGGAGATATGAAATGTGGGATATGAATAAAGGAGAGATTATGAGATATTCGCAAACAGGGAATCTTTTTAGGAATGAGGGTCTTGCTCCAGTAAATCAGTATAAAATACACAGATGGTTAAATATATATGATATGCCAAATGAAGATTTGCATATTCAAGGAAGAGCATATCATATTGATCCAGCAACAGGAGAATGGATATTAGATACAACTAAAGATTTTATAATAGAATTGGGAGTACTTGGAAAACTAAATATAAATTCAAATCCATCAGATGCTGAAGTTTATTTAAATTCAAAGTTTATAGGAAAAACCACCATAAGTAATTATAATCTTCATCCATTAGACAATATAATACAATTATTTTTAAGAGATTATGAACCCTATAGGACAGAATTTTATCAACCAAATGATGGGAGCACTAAGGATTTTAATATAATTTTAAATCCATTACCCCCACCAGAAAAATCATATATAAATGTAAATTCAACTCCTTCAGATGCTGAAGTTTATTTAAATGAAAACTATATTGGAAACACACCAATAGAAAATTATTAAATATGACAATACTACAAATTAAAGCAAGCGTGACTCCTAAATTAATGACTATTCCAGGAGTAGTGGGGGTAGGTATTCAAAAAGGAAAAATTGCAGTTTATATAAAAAAAAGAACTGCTGAAACTCTTTCTGCAATCCCCTTGACAATAGGAGGATATGGTGTTAAAATTGTAGAATCTGGAGAATTTTTTGCTTTTCAAGATAGAACAGGAAAATGGAGGCCAGCACTGGGGGGGGTTAGTATTGGGCATTATGCAATCACTGCTGGCACATTAGCAACTAGAATTATTGATAATGAAACTGGAAAAAGAGTTATTTTATCAAATAATCATATTCTTGCTAATAAAGATTCATTTCAAAATTCGAGAGCAAACAAAGGAGATGCTATATACCAGCCAGGTTCTTATGATGGAGGAAGTTCAGCAGATACTATTGCTAATTTAGAAAGATGGGTAAAACTTGATGAAATTGGAATAAATAAAGTTGATTGTGCTATAGCAACTCCAATCAATGATGCTGATTTATCTGACGAGATTTTAGAAATTGGAGTTGTTGATGGAATAACTGATGTTATTGAAGGAATGGTTGTTAGAAAAAGCGGGAGAACAACAGGATTAACAATAGGAAATGTTATTGATGCAAATTTGACTGTTGATGTTAATTATGGTTGGCAATTTGTAGCTAGATTTATAGATTGCATATATACTACTGAAAATATGGGGGATGGAGGAGATAGTGGATCTCTTTTTGTTGCAGATAATAAGGCAGTTGGATTATTATTTGCTGGAAATAGTGCTGGTAATATAATTGCTTGTAAAATTTCAAATGTGGTTAATGAATTAAATGTTAATTTTGCACCACCAATAGATCATACATTAAAATTAACAAAAGAAGGGTATTATGATTATGAAGAGCAATTTTCAATTGCTGAAGGTGAAACTAAAGATTTTGATATTACTTTAACACCAATTGAAATACCACCAGAAGAAAAGAAATTCCCTTACTGGATGTTATTATTTGCTCCTATACTAATTATTCCATTTATAAAAAAGAAAAAATAGCTAATAGAATAATTTAAATATTGCTTTACCTTTTTAATGATATGCCATTAATCAAGTACCCAAAATTTGCACAAATAGGATGCCATCCAAATGTGTCAGTATGTCCAACAACAACCTCTGTGACTTTTGAAACTAATTTTGATGATATCCCAGTAGTTGTGGCTAATTTATCATCAACTTGTGGATGGGCTGGAGCAACTAATGTAACAACAGCAGGATTTGATTTATGGGCTCAAAATGCAGGAACAGCACAGTGGATTGCAATGTATTCCTGTCTATATTGCACTGGGAATGATACGAGATCAGATTATTACCCCTGTGTTTAAATATATACCCCACATATCTAGATGAATTTATTCCCTATAAAGGATTATAAGTTCAATCTATTTTGAAGTAATAACAACCTTTAAATATAGATTTCTCTTTATAAAATCAATTAAATTAGAGGTATACAAATGGAAAAAAATGTTGGTTGGCTATTAGCTGTTTTGACTGCTTTGCTATTAATTTCTGGTTTTACTGCTGGATATGTAATGGCGCCTGAAAAGATTGAAACAATAACTAATGAAATCATTAAAGAAGTTCCTACAATTGTAACTGAAAATATTACAACTGTTCAAGAAGTTGAAGTAATATCTACAGATACAAAGCCTCTTTTAGATACTGCAATAGCAGATTTTCTAGAAGAAGTAGAAGATGATAGGACTTTGCAGTATTGTGGTTTAAATAGTTCAGTTAGATATGACGAAGACCAAATCAAGATAAAGAATATTGAAGATAATTATTCAATTAACTATGATGAAGATGGTTATGAAGTTATTTTTGTGGTAGATTTGAAATATCTTGATAAGGATGTTGAAGACAAATGTTATCAAGAATTCATAGTATCAGTTTATTACGAAGAAAACGAAGACCCTGTTGTTGAGTTTGTTTCAATATAATTTAAGATATCACAATCTTTTTATAGTTCTTTTTTTTTATTTTTTAATTATTTTATTTTGGAAACATTTAAATAATTCTCTTTCTTTTTTTATTTAATTAAATAATATATAATTTAAAATGTGGACACCATTAATAATACTTTTAGCAGCATTATTTAGATCTGTATTTGGTTGGTTAGAGAACGCTATTGGTGATGGAAAAATAGATTTAATTGAGTGGAAGAAACTCGGAGAAACCATCTTTAGAATGTCTATCCCATTTGCTGGTTTAATTTATGGGCTTAATTTAACCCCTGAAGTTGCTGCAGGAGTTTCAATTTTTATCGACTGGATTGTTGTAAAAATCTATAACGCATTACAGAAATAAAATTCAAAATGCCAACAAAAAACGGAAACAGCATAGATAGCATAGCCAAACATGTAGCTGTTTTAAATGAAGAATTGGGTTTGGTGAAAATTGATGTTGGAAAAATTAATAATGATATTAAGTGGATGAAAAAAATTATGTCTTATATGGCCACATTAATGGCTGGTACTTTTATCTCAGTCCTTGGTGCTGTTATTAAATATTTATTCTTAAGTTAATATTCCCTTAGTCTTAGTTTCTCAAGGGGTTATTACCCCTTGTTATGGAAAGATTTATATATCTCTATTTTTTTATATTTACAGAAGTAAAGACTGGGGATAGGGGTGAAAATGGCTTTAAAGCAAATCAAGCCAGAACTCTTGAAAGAATTTAAGAAAAAAGGAGATTTGCTTATAATTTGGCGTTGCGAAAGATGCTATAAGAAAATTCCTTTTTATAAACAAAACCTTTTTATAGATAATATCAGTCTGGCTTGGGCGCATAATCATAAATATTGTGATAAGTGCGAGAAAAAAATAAAAAAAAACAATTCTGGGTTTGAAGAGGAAGATATTAAAAATTTAAGGATAACTCGCCTTTTAAAAAAATATGAATTTTATGAAGAACTTGATGAAGATTATCTTTATGTTTAATTATAGAAAGATTTAAATACTTAATATTCTTAATGTTTTAAGATTAAATAAATTAAAACAGGAGGAAAAAATGGAAGAAGAAACTCAAGGAGAGTTAGAATGGAAAGATCCAATAAAAATTCCAGATGGACGCCATACAGGAGTAATAACTAGAGTTGGTTCTAAGGAAGAACCTTATAAATATACAGAGATTTTTATTAAGTTAGATGATATAGAAGCAGATATTGAATTAAGATATGGATGTCCGACTATTTTGACAGAAAATAGTAAACTAGGAAGATTGATGATTGCTTTTGGAGAACAATTTGAAAAAGGCAAAAAAATCAAACCAGCAGAGATCTTAAAAAACAAAAAAATTAAATTCATGACTTTGATGAAGAAAGCCAAGGATAAGAAAGAATATAGTGAAATTGTTGCAGATAGCATAAAACCTATTGAAGAATCTAAATAAATCAATTAAATTTTTTTATTTTTTTTGTTTTAATTATTTAAATAAATTGGGAGGAAAAAATGTCAAAACATTTAAATTTGAACAAACTTGCAAAAGAAATAACTCTTAAAGAAGCTGGGGAGATTGAGGTGAGTATTGCACAAGTCAAAGAAATAATGAGACTTGTGTTTGAAAAACTTGCTCAAATCGAGCCTTTGGAGTTATTTAAGATATTGAAAAAATATCAATAAGTTTTTATATTTCTTTTTCTTTTTTATTTTATGGTATATTGGGTTTTTGTAACATCTGATCCTTTTCCAGCAGATGTTTATTTGGATGGTAATTATTATGGTAAGACCTATATATTTGTTTATAATTTAACTGGAAGTCACACAATAACTGTTAAAAAGGATGGTTATAAAGATTGGGAAAAAGATATAGATGAGAATGATGCTGGTAAAACAATATTTGTTGAATTAGAGGAAGAAATTCAAGGAATAAGATGTGCTTTAGGAGCAGAATATTCTGTCCCTTCAGGAACTCATCCTTTTAATCTTTGGGTATTGTATGGAACAGATGTTGATGGAACTTATGAAAATTTTGCTTCAGAAGGGCCTTCTCAATGGGGGGGAGGAGTACAAGTAAATATAGGATCCCCAGGCCAGAGTATTGTCACAAATTTAAATTTATCAAACATTACTCTTCCTTCTGGAACTTATGACTCTATAACTATAATAGTTGATGGAATAAATACTTCAATAGTGTATGATTGGAAAATTGATAATAGTGTACTTACCATATAATTTAAATAAAATAAAAACTTAATAGAAAAATGGCAGAACAAAATGAAAAAATTTATATAATCTTAGGACTTTTATTACTTGTAGGATTAATTCCTCTAATTAAAGCAAAACCACCTGAATTGGGTGGGGAAGTCATGAGCACACAATTTGAGAGGATAAATGGAATATGATAAATCAAACTTTGGTAAATCCAGAAGTCCCTCTAGGAGGAACAATAAGAGAAACTCTTTTTTGGGAAGGAATAGCACCATCAGGAACAACGCATACTTTTTATTTGCTTTCATTCTATGGAACAGGAACAACTATGGAAGAAATTTTAGCGAATGTTGTTACTTATAATTACATAACAGGAGACATAGTTGGTCCAGGCCAGTCAGTGCAAAGTGAAATAGATTCTCTTATTGATGAAGGTGCACCTCTTGGAAAATTTTCTTGCGCAACAATCATTGCAGATGGTTTTGATGGATCAACCATAACTGGAATTTATGATACTCAAATTGATGTTGATGTATTGACAATTACTCCCGGACTCGGAGCAACAATAATAAGCACAAACTTTACACCTATTTAATTCAAAAACTTTAAATAATCTGTTTCATTATTCTACTTATGGAAAGAAGAGACTGGATAATGTTGGGAATAGGCCTTGGAGTAGGTTTTTTTATATTTTCAACTCTTGGAAGAAGAGCTATGCTTACTGGAATGGGAATGGGAACCGCAGAAATTGAAAGAGCATTAGGAAAATTAGAGAAAAAAGCTGAAAAAAGAAAAATTATTAATTAAATTTAAATAATCCTTTTTCTTTTGTTAATCATGGTAAATGAAAAAAATAATTCAAAAAATTTAATACCTATTGTAATGCTCGCAGGAATGGGTGTTGGGGGATATTTTGTTTGGAAAAAATATTTTAAAGAAGATGAAAAAGAGGGATTTATTTGGTTGCGTTCAGTAGGTCTTAGTCCAGAGGCTGTGGTTGGTAGTACAATAAATGCCAATGTTATCGGAAAAAATAATACTGGAGAATCTTCTTTATGTTTTATTAAATTAATAGATCAAGAAACAGGGGAACTTCTAGCACCACGTCAAAGTGAACAGGTCGGAGCAGGTCTTTCTAAACAATTTAATTTTGAATTTATGATTCCTGATAAACCTCTTCTCAGATTAGATATGAAAACTGGAAGAATAATTAACAATGAAGAAATAATTGATGATAAAATGCCTTACACCATTACTATAAAAGAGGATTACCCTATAGAGGTATGTAGGGAACCTTATTGTTTTGTTATTAATAACCAAATAGAAGAAACACAAATGAAAGAATTTCTTGGAATTAATCCTCCTGGAATGGATTTAGATAGTTATTTAGGGGGTTCAACACAAGAACAGTTAGATTTTTGGAAATCTTATTGGGTTGAAATTTGGACAACCCTCCACAGAACAGATCTTGTAACCTTTGTTATTAATAAATATAATCAATATTCAAAAATAGTTTTAGCAAAAATAAATAATTTTACAATTTCGGTTTTATAGAAAGATTTAAATAAAAAATTAACTTTATATATGAAATGGTCCAAGTAACAATCACCTATACTATTGAAGCAGTAAATACTGGAATTATGCATGACTTAACTTGTGGATGTAGTCTTTTGAACCCTACTACAGGGGCTGAATTAGTTGCACTTCCTTGGTGGGTGGTTTGGAATGTTCCCACAGGTAGTGGACTATCTGTAACCATTAATGTTTCAGGAGATCTTCCAGCTGGAACTTATTTAGCAAAAGCAAGGGCTTGGGAAAATCATTCAGGAGGAACAAAAATTTCTGATTTAGATAGTGTTGGAGCTCTTTATCAAGCAGGGACAGGAGTTTTAACTGGAATTTTAGATGAAGCAACACAAACTCTTGTGATTGGAGTAGCAGGAGTTTCAGCAAGAATCGATAATCTCACAATAACAATTTAAAATGGCAGACTATGTTTTTGAGGTCCCCTTAACTGAAGAAGGAGGGAATGTAATAGACCCTGATATTTTGGATTCTGTTATTTCTGAGGGAGCTTATATGATTCCAGGGGTAACTTATAATAATTTGAGTGTGGATACTGTTGATTTTGATGCAGAAACCAAAAGAATTTATTATGGTGTTAATGCAAGTCCACAAATGAAAGCAGGCCTTGTAAGTTTAAATACTGTAGAAAGATTGGCTTGGTATGATACCCTTCTGGCAGGAGTAGCTGTTGCAGGAGCAATTGTTTGTGTTATAGTTGGTGCCCCAGTTGTAGTCCCTATTGGACTAGTTATTGTTGCTGGAGTGGCTTTGGCACGTGAATCTATAACTGGCTTTGTTGAAGCTGAAGTAACTAAAGCTAAAACAAAAGAAAAAATTGTCGAATTAACTGGAACACCAGGAAATCCTTTTTATGATGATCCAGATTTAGCAAAAGATTATTTAGATAGTGTAGATAAAAGTTGGGCTTCTGATATTACAGAAGCTATTAAATGGATGGCAATTCTTGTTGGGGGAGCAATTGCATTACAGATGATTTTGCCTATAATAACTCAAATGGGTAAAAAAGGGGCTTAGATAAATTTAAATAATTCTAATTCTTTTTGTATTTAAGTAAATTAAAAATTTTCAGAAGGTAAAATGACACTATCAAGGTTTGTAAAAGTATATAATTCATTACCTCTTGCTGAAAGAGATATGCCTGCTGTTGTTATAGATGATAATGCAATTTCTTGGAAACTTGCATATAAAGAAATTAAAGAGAACACAGAATTAGGCAAGGTAATACAAAAACAGCTTGAGCAA